>OGXW01003388.1_pt1 | contig 10545 bp, 10 predicted proteins | sample 1576341 | NCBI WGS metagenome assembly OGXW01 (sample SAMEA3541592, study PRJEB24748) | human gut metagenome | biome: human gut; feature: human-associated habitat; material: faeces | place: China | collected 2012
GGGAAATACTGGGGTGCGAAGTGGTCAGCAAGCACAGCAAGCGAGTACCCGCTTGCGGATCATAAGCACTTGTCTGGCGGCTGCTGGTGGCCGCGTGGTATGTGCCGCTGACGCTGTACTGCCTGCTGACGGCAGGCTGTGTGTGTCGTCACGGAGGGCTGAAAGCTGCGCTATGGAACTATGGAAAACGGCCGCTTTGCCGATGGAAAAGCCATTCACCGCCTAATGGAAAAGGACAGGCCTTTCCCACAGGACGGCAAACCGCTTTCCCACAGCGCCGCCCGGCTTGGCCGTTTGCCCACAGTCCCACAGCACCTACGACTGCTGCTGCCGCAAAAATCGCATTCCCTGATAGAAAAAATCATCATTTCATGGTAAAATAGGGACAGCCCATCGAAGGAGGGAAAAGCCCATGGACGAAAATAACTCCATCCAGCTTTTTGAAGATAGAAAGATCCGTACCGCCTGGGACGAGGAAAAGGAAGAATGGTATTTCTCCGTGGTGGATGTGGTGGCGGTGCTGTCGGACAGTGCCAATCCCACGGATTATCTCAAAAAAATGCGCAAGCGGGACAAACAGCTCGCAAGCTACCTGGGGACAAATTGTCCCCAGGTAGAAATGACCGGCTCCACAGGCAAAAAGCGAAAGGTGCTTGCCGCCAATACGGAACAGATCCTGCGCATCATACAATCCATCCCATCGCCGAAGGCAGAACCCTTCCGGCTCTGGCTCGCCGCCGTAGGCCGGGAGCGCATCGAGGAGACCATCGACCCGGAGCAGGCCATCGACCGGGCGTTGGAGACCTACCAGAAGAAGGGCTATGACGCCGACTGGATCCACCAGCGCATCCTCTCCATCCGCGTGCGCAACGAGCTCACCGCCGAATGGCAAGCGCGGGGCGTGGAGCAGGGGCGGGAGTACGCCATCCTCACCGACGAGATCACAAAGGCCTGGTCCGGCATGACCACCCGGCAATACAAAAACCTGAAAGGTCTCAAAAAGGAAAACCTCCGGGACAACATGAGCACCACGGAGATCATCCTGAATATGCTGGCGGAGACCTCCACCAAGGATATCTCCGCCGCAGAAAAGCCAGACGGCTTTAAGGAGAGCGTGAAGGTTGCCCAGCAGGGTGGCGAGGTGGCGGGGATCGCCCGGAAAGCATTGGAGGCGCGCACAGGAAAGCCGGTCGTGACCTCCCAGAACGCCGCCCAGCTCAACGCCGTGGTGACGGATGTGATCCAGGGTGTGGCGGAAGCGGACAAGCCCAACGAGGACGAGAAATAAGCAAAAAAAGAAGCGGGAACGCAGCCAACGGATATACCGAAGGCCGCGTCCCCGCTTTTGCTATGGGCGCACATGGGAAAGTGTCAAAAACCGCTGCTTTCTTGCCGCAGGAGCGCGGAGAAAAGCGCGGATGGGAAATCATAAGGGCGGGGTCTGAAAACGCCGCCACGGTGGACTATTTTGCCCGTTTCCCACCCTTATCCACGCCTTTTTTCACGCGCTGGGACTGGAAGTGCGGGCAGTCCAATACCACCGCCCGGAAGCTCTGCTTGCAGGGATGGACACAGCCCTTGCAGAGGCGGTTGTACTGCCGTCTGCCATTCTCCCCCCAGGAAGAAGGCCCATTCCAGCCGCCACTTCACGCCCCGGCTCATCGTTCCCCCAGCTCCGGAGGCTTTTTCTCTGGGACAGGCCTGGGCTGCTGCCTCGCGCACTCCTGCTTTGCCGCCGCCAGCCGTTCCCGGATGGAGGGCTTTTTCTCCGGCTGCGTCCGCTCCGCGTGCTCCTTGGCCTTCTCCAGCTCCTCGCCCCGCCTGCCGTTGTTGATCACGCCGTCGATCATGCCGTAGCCGTCCTCCAGCGTCATTTCCGCCGCGCGGAGAGGATTGTCCTGCTCCGGCTGCTGCTGCGCGGGGATGGCAAAGGCTCGCGTGCCGTTGCCCATGATGAGATATTTTCCATCGTCAGACTGATGGTGAACCCCATATCCTGCCGCAGCACCACGATATCCGATACCGACAGGGAGTGCCCGGTGAAGTCTGCCGGACGGTCCACATTGAACCAGGTATAAATGCTTTCCAGATCGTCCTTCGCCGTCAGCGGGGCGGTATAGACCAGCTCATAGTTCTCCGGCTTTACGGAAAGACCGTTGTTGCGGATGGCGTCCAGCGGCTCAAAGCGATTGCCCGCATAATTTAGTCTCCTTTTCGTCTTGGAATGCTGTTTTCTTTTCGCCGGCGGCGATGACCGCCTTGACGAACTGATAACCGAAGCGAATGCCAGCCGTCAGCAGCGAAGCGCCGAGGCCGGTATAGAACACCGCGACGAAGCGATCCGGCGCGATGCCGCTCGAGCGCAACCAGATGCCGCCGCTCATCATCACGGCCATGATGATGAAGGACTTTACATCAAAGAACTTGATGAAAAAATGGCGCTCCTCCTCATAGCCCGTGATACGAGCAGTCTGTTTTTTGACCAGTCTGCCGAACACGAAATACTGGAACACGGCAAAGGCCAGCGCTGACAGCACGAAATTCAGCACGCTCAGATAGGCGGGATAAGCCAGCACCCCGAGGCGCAGAATGTTAAAGCCCGCCGCCCCCCACACAAGGCAGGCGATGAGCAGCAGTGTGTTGCGCTTGACTTTCATGACATTCGACCTTTCTGTGTGAACAATGTTCATTTTATGGTTTGCAATCGCCCGCCGCAAGGCGGGCTGATGCTGCCGGAAAGCACTTTGTGGTTTCCGTTTGTATTTAATACAGCGTTCTGCGCACGATCTCCAGCACGGCGGTGGGATCGTAGTTCTGCCGCAGCATGGCCGAGAGCATCTGCGAAAAGAGCACATCCGCAAACTGCTCCGCGGTGAAGGTGTCCGTAAAAGCGTCCGGACGGACGCGGGCGTCGTGCTTGAGCACCGAACACAGCCCCGCCAAAATATGTCCCCACGTCTGCTGCATACGCCGCTTGCCATCAGGCCGCTCGTCGCGCAGGAAGCCGATGGAGTGCAGGGTAAAAAAGCCGGGGTATTGCTCGCAGCCGTAGGCGATGCGCGTGTACATCCAAGTGATGCACGTCTGCACGTCGCGGAACTCATCCGCGTCATCCGGACGGTGGAAGATCTCCTGCCAGACGCTGCCGACCGTTTCGCTCAGCAGCGCAGCCTTGGAATCAAAATAATTATAGATCGAGCCCACCGATACGCCGCAGGCCGCGGCGACCGAGCGGATGCTGACCGAGGACCACCCCTGCTGCCGGATCAGTTCACGGCTGGTTTTCAGGATCTCCTCTTTGGATGTGACCGCTGTATTCATACAAGCACCTCAACTTGAACAATGTTCATATTCGAGTATTATTATAAAAAAATCACGCCGGAAGTCAAGTACAAAAATCAACAAAATGTCATACGCCGCCACGGAAACTTCACTAAAAAGGCGTATGGCTGCTCTACAACTGGATTTACGCAGGAACACCACATACTGTACCCTTGTTATAGCAGGGGGAAATTGAATTTCATATGTTTTTTCTGCAAATTATAGATCGTCACATCAAAGCCCTTTCGCAAATGGTGTAATTCTGGTGTAGCAAGCGCCATTCGAGCGGTGAAAACCGTTGATATGACAAGCTTTTTCAAAGCATCTTAGGATATTGCCGTGGCAGATGCAGAAAAGAAACTGCTACGGGCGCAGAGAATTTGGGGTGGAAATTCTCCACCATCTGTTGCCGCCCGCCTGCGCAAACCTGCCGCCGGCAGCTTTTCCGCAGAGATGGGCAGGCGTCCTGCCCGTCCATTTTCTCTTTAACGAGAGAGAAGCAGAAAACGAAAACGAGGTAAACAAACAATGGCAATATACCATCTGGAAGTGAAGGTGGTCAGCCGGGGCGTAGGACGCTCCACCGTGGCTGCTTCTGCTTATCTGAGCTGATCCCTCTTGTATAACGATTACGACGGGATATAGCACGACTACACGAAAAAGAAGGGGCTTGTCTGGCAGAATGTATTTCTGCCAGACAGGCCCCGCAGGAATGGAAAGACCGGGAGCAGCTATGGAACGCCGTGGAGGAAGTGGAGACTGCAAAGGGCAGCCGATTGGCGCGGGAATTTGTCGTTGCCTTGCCCATAGAGCTGAACCGTGCGGAACAAATCGAGCTGCTGCAAGAATTTATCCGGGAGCAGTTCGTGTCAGACGGAATGTGTGCCGACGCTGCCATCCACGACACAGACGGTCACAATCCGCACGCTCACATTCTGCTGACGGTGCGCTCACTGGATGAACAGGGCAAATGGCAGTACAAGATCAAGAAGGAATAGACTCATCAAAAGGCTTTTGCGCTACAATGCGGTACCCGCCGACTGGTCTTCATTCTTCCACCTCAACAATCATCTCCACTTCAATGGGGATGTTGAAGGGCAACTGCGGCACAGCCACGGCAGTGCGGGCATGCTTTCCCTTTTCGCCGAACACCTCCACAAACAGGTCGGATACGCCGTTCATCACAGCGGGTTGGGCCATAAAATTCGGTACAGATGCCACAAAAGCCTGCACTTTTACGAATTGTTTGATGCGGTCCAGATCACCCAGTTCCTTTCTCAGCTGCGCAATGAGGTTCAGCCCTGTCAGCCGCGCAGCAGCGTAGCCCTGCTCCTGGGTAAGCTCACCGCCCACCTTGCCGAACACCACGGGCTTGCCTTCCTCAAAGGGACCAGCGCCGGAGAAAAACAGCAGGTTTCCCACTTGACGGCAGGTGACGTAATTGGCCATGGGCGTGGGCGCTGCTGGCAGCGTCAGGCCCAGTTCTTCCAGTTTTGCTTCGATCTTCATGGTTCGTTCCTCCTATTTTTATTTGCGGGCGATGCCGTTTTTCCACACCTGTACCGGCGGGACATACATGGCGGAGAGGTCCGCCGCGGGGTCGCCCGCCACCAGGATCAGGTCCGCCTTCATACCGGCCTTGATCTCACCCACATCGGGAAGCCCCGCAATGAGGGCACTGTTTTTGGTTGCCTGCAGCAGGATGTCCAGGTTCTCCATGCCGCAGTACTCCTTGCGGAACCGGAACTCCACGCCGGTGTCGTACTGGGGGGACATGGGGACGGAGTCAGTGCCGAAACCGATGACCGCACCGGCGCGGTAGGCGTAGCCGATGGTCTTAGCGCAATCCTCCAGCATGGGGGTGAGACGAGACAGCCAGAAGGAGCGCTCCTGAGGATCCGTCTGACTGACATACATGGCTGCCAGTGTGGGCACCAGATAGGAGTCCTCCGATGCCAGCAGCAGATCCGTGGTGGCCTCGCTGAGATAGGTGGCGTGCTCAATGGTGCGGACACCTGCCTGCACGCAGTCACGGATGGCACTATCGGCGTGGCAGTGTGCCGCCACATATATGCCGTTAGCTCGGGCGGTGTCCACCGCCGTTTTGATTTCGTCAAAGGTCATGATAGGGTGCTTGGGCACGCCGGTAGGGGAAAAAGCAGAGCCGGATGCGTAGATTTTGATAAAATCTGCCTGCGCAGCCACTTCCTCCCGTACCGCCTTGCGGAACTCCTCCGCGCCGTCGCAGTAATGGGTGATGTCGCCCACGCCGGTGCTGGCGGTGACGCTGGGCATCAGCGTCTGGCCGCAGGCCAGAATATCCGGTCCTGCCATGAGCCCGCGGTCAATGAGCTGCCTGACATAGTTGGCGCTGCGGCGAATACTGCCGCAGTCACGGATGGTGGTAAAGCCATGACGCAGGTAGCGGTCAGCCTGTGCGGCCGCCTCCACTACCAGCTGCATGGGGTCGTGGGCCTGCGCCACGCCTACGTTCCGCAGGAAGGTAATGTGGGTATGCAGGTCGATCAGACCCGGCAGCAGCGTCTGGCCGCCGCAGTCGAAGGCCTCCGCTGTATCGGGGCGGGCGGGACCCACTGCCGTGATTTTTCCACCGTCCAACTCCACGCAACAGTCCTCGCCGGCAAATCCACCGGACAGCGGTGCATAAAGTCTACAATGGTTCAATAGCATGGTACATTCCTCCTTACTCCCGGATAAACCGTCGAATCTCCTTCGTCAAAGCTTCCACCATGCCCGTACCCACATAGGAGGCATGGCCGGAGGGCAACACCGTCTGACGTATCCGATCGCTGGGCAGATCGAAGCGGGACAGGTAGTAGGTCACAAAGTCAAAGGTGGACTGCAGGTCGTAATAACCGTTGACAAACATCATCCGCAGGGCGGACCGCCGCTGCATCAGTTCCACCGGCAGGGTCAAAGTGTCCTTTTCGTACCCGCGGTAGTCCCACCGGCGGGCGATGGACAGCATGTCCTCCGCTGCCTCCCGCTGAGGCGGGCACAGTTCGTCCGCCGCGTACATGGCCAGCGCGCGGTCATAGACCGGCCCCACCGACGCCATAAAGGCGTCCTGCGCCATATCCGGCTCGATGATACCGGCGCTTTCCATACTGTTTTCGCTGTATCGCTCGTTCTGTCTTGGACGGTACAGCAGCCGCGCATCGTATGTGCTGACCACAGCCCCCGGGCAGCAGCCCAGCAGGAAGTCCACCTCTCCAAAACGCAGATCGTGTTTGTCCAGAAAATCATGATCCATGCCCGTGAACCGACTAAGCCGCTCCAGCACACTCTCCCGTTCTGCCTCGTTCAATCGGTTCCCCAACAGCAGAGCGCGGGCGTAGTCGCCGTAGGCAAAGTCCATGGCCTGTGCCACGAACTCCTCACGGCTGCACTCATCCTGATGGTGGTGATACCAGCACACGGCGGCATTGGCGCCCAGTCGCCGGACATTGGGCTCCACCAGCAGTGTGGTCCGTGCCCCCACGTTCAGGGAGGTGCCCACATGGATGATGCCCCGTAAGTCCACCGTCTCCGGCAGTACGTCGGCCAGCGCCACATTGCGGATGGTGCCGTAGCTCTCGCCCAGCAGATAGACCGGTGCGTGCTGGCGGCCGTTCTCCGCCAGCCACGCGCAGATGAAGTCGGAGAAATCGCGGGCGTCACCGGCGGTGGAGTAATGGCGCTTCGTGGTGCTCTCATCCAGCAGACGGGCCCAGCCGGTGCCCACCGGATCGATGAGCACGATGTCACACTGATCCAGCAGGAGGTCAGGGTTGGGCATCAGCTCGAACCGCGCCGGATGGCTCAGCCCGTCAGGATACTCGGGCAACTGCGCCAGCACGGGCCCCAGCAGGCCCATGTGCAGCCAGGCGCTGGCGGCTCCGGGACCGCCGTTATAGGCAAACACCACCGGCCGCCGCGAGCCGCCGCCCTGGCCGAGATAGGACCAGCTGAACATGGTAGCTTCAGCCTTTCCATCGGGGCCAGTGAGAACGTGATCCGCCAGCCGCACCCGATAGCGCAAGCCACTGGGTGCGATCTTTTCTGCCTCCCAGCGATAGGGACTGAACTCGCTCATGTCTTTACATCCCCACCGCTTCAAACACAGAGAAGAAGCGATCGATATCCTGTGTGTTGTTATAAAGGTGGAAGCTCAGACGCATGCCCCGCTCCCCGTTCTCGTCGGGGGACTCGAAGTGGGCGAACACGCCTGCCTTTTCCAGCATCTCATCGGTGACGGGACAGCCCGCCGCAACCTTGATATACACGATCTGGCAGCGGTTCTCCGCAGGAAAGTCGTAGGCCAGACGCAGCCACGGGGTCTGGGCCAGCCTGGCGGTGAAATAGTCCGCCAGACCACAGACGTACCGCTCCACCTCTACCCCGCTCAGCATGTCGTACTGCGCGGCCATCAAGCCCAACCCATAGATTCCGTCGGCATGGGGGTAGCCGATTTCAAACCGACCCGCGTCCTCCCGCAGGGTCAGGCGGGCCTTGCCGGTGTTGAACCGGTCGTCGTCGGACATCCAGCCCGCGCCCCAATGGCGGATCAGGGGCTGCAACCGCCGACTGATATAGGCGTAGCCGGTACCGCAGAAGTTCATCATCCACTTGTAGTCATTGCCTACCAGCAGATCCACACCCCAGCGCTCCACATCTACCTGCAGTGCGCCCAGCGCCTGCACGCCGTCCACGAACAGCAGCAGGCCTCTTTTGCGGCACATCTGGCTCAGGCGGTCCATGTCGATGCGGTAGCCGGTCTTGCTCTCCACCAGATTCACGGTGACGGCGCGGGTGTGTTCGTCGCACAGGGTCATCAGCTGCTCCGGCGTGACGGCACCGTTTTCCGGCACGGCGTACCGCACCTCCAGCCCCTCGTCCTGCCTCTTCTGCCAGGCAAAGCGGTTGCCGATCCAGCCGCGGTCCACCGCCACCACGTTGTCCTCGGGGCCGTACTCCACGGCCTCCGTCACCATGGTGAACATCTGCGTGGAGCTCTGGCCGAAGGTGATGCGATCCGGTGCGCCGTGGATCATCCGCCCCAACGCGACCTTTGATCGCTGCATCATCTCCAGCGTTTCAACAGAGGTGCCGGGAAACTCCCACACAGAGTTGCCGCCCTTGCGGTAACGGTCGTCCAAGTAGCGGCGTACGCCGTCATACACGAAGTCTGGTACCAGACCGGTGCTGGCCGTCTCGAAATACGCCCACTGCTGCGTCACCGGCACGCGGGCACGCAGTTCCGGAATGGACTTTACAAAATCAACCATGGCGTCCCTCTCAGTTGTAGGACTTTTCCTTGTCCTCCCACGGCTGGTAGGGAGCCTTCATCTCGGCGATCAGATCCACGCCCTTGCCCTTGAGGTACTTGACGCGGAAGAAGAAGTACACATAGCCCACCACGAACACGGCCAGGATACCGGCCACAGCGCCGCCGCTGAGGGTTGCGGCCATTTGGACGCTCAGATATAGGCAAATCAGGAAGGTGGCGACAGACAGCACATAGGCCACATACTTATTCATGTGCAGAGAGGAGTTATCGCAGCATTTGGGGTATTTTTTGTGCGCAAAGATGGGTGCCAGAGTATTGGGCAATTCTGCCAGCGTGTTGCAGAAGGAGAAAATAGTCATGACCACACCAAAGGTAGCACCCGTAGCACAAATAGCAATTGCAATGATCATAACGATGAACAGGCTCCAGTAGGCAACACCGTACTTGTTGCGCTTGGCCAGCACCTCTGGGAACACTTTATTTCGAGCAGAGGATTCCACCAACGCCACGCAAGCCAACGCTACAGGAATCAGAGAAGTAATAATGCCGCAGATGGGGCCGCCCACAATGAAGAAGGTCAGCAGCACCGGAGACATGAAGTGGGACGCAACATCGGACAAGGAGGTGACCTCCGCGGCGGGCACCACGCCGATGGTGACGATGGCCATCAGGATATACACCACGGCCACAATCGCGGGGCAAAGGATCAGAGCCAGAGGCACGGTCCTGCCGGGATTTTTCACATCGTCAGCCACCTGCGCCACAGAGCTGGCACCGGACAGAGAGGATGTCAGCACACCGATGGCTGCCGCCAGAGAGCTGAAGGTCACGCCGGGACGTACGATCTCGCCGAAGGTCACGTTGCTGGCGTCGATGTTGGGCAGGCCCAGAACAATATACAGGGCAATGGCAATGAGCAGCAGCGCCACCATCGCATTTCCGGTATTGATGGCGGTCTTGTTGCCGAACCATGCCACCACGGCAAACACCACCAGCAGGGCCACAGCGGCAATGGTGCTGTTGATCTCCGTGTTGGGGAACAGCGGCTGAATGTACATGCCGAACAGCACGCCGAACAGGGATACCATCGTAGGCATCAGCAGGGTGCTGAAGGAAATAAACGCGCCGGCTGCGGGATGGATCAGCTTGGCCACCCACAGGAACTGGGCGCCGCTGGCAGGCAGAGCTGCGGACGAGTAGGTCAGCGCCAGCGCCCGCAGGACAACCACAACTGCCGCGCCGATCAGCGCCCAGACAACGCCGGCGCCATACTCATTTGCCACCGTGGGTAAGGTGCCGAAGATGCCAGAGCCGACAATACAACCGATGCCCATTAGAATGGCACCCAGTAGACCAATTTTCTTCTTCTCCATAAGTATCTCGCTCCTTTTTTAATAATCTCACTGATAATATCAGCGTTCTATACAGATATTACCACTGGTATTATCAAATGTCAATCACATTTTTTCTCCCACTAGCAAAACCGCGGTCGAACAAGCCCTTTTCCTCAGCCATCTTTTCAGCGGCCTTCTGGCGGGCATCTTCCAGCGTACCCACGTTGAAGAATGCCCACTCCGGCAGGTCATCGGCCTCGCCGTCCACAATGGCGGCAAAGCTGCGCACGGTGTCCTTCAGCGGCACATACTTGCCCTTCAGGCCGGTAAAGTTCTCGGCCACGGCAAAGGGCTGGGACAGGAACTTCTGCAGCTTGCGGGCACGGGTCACGGTCAGCTTGTCGTTCTCGTCCAGTTCGTCCATGCCTAGAATGGCGATGATGTCCTGCAGCTCCTGATAGCGCTGCAGAATGGACTGCACCTTGCGGGCCACGCGGTAGTGCTCCTCGCCCACGATGTCTGCTTCCAGAATGCGGGAGGTGGAAGCCAGCGGGTCCACAGCCGGGTAGATGCCCTGCTCCACGATCTTACGGGACAGCA
>OGXW01003394.1_pt1 | contig 10528 bp, 10 predicted proteins | sample 1576341 | NCBI WGS metagenome assembly OGXW01 (sample SAMEA3541592, study PRJEB24748) | human gut metagenome | biome: human gut; feature: human-associated habitat; material: faeces | place: China | collected 2012
AATATCATCTACATACCGCATCAGTTCCATGGCTTTCTTCTTGCCGATGTAGTCATGCAGTGTTCCGCCGAATTCATTGGTAATATTGTATTTACCATCGGAAAATGCACCGGCTCCGCCAAAGCCACTCATAATGGCACAGGAAGGACATCCTACACAGTTCTTGACTGTATCCCCATTGATCGGACATTTTCTCTTCTCAAGCTCTCTGCCCTTCTCAAAAACGGCAATCTTCAATTCCGTTTTCTTCATACTTGAAGTACTGCCCCGGCACAAAATAGAAATACGTCATCCGTCCCGGCGTAGCGGTATCCAGCACACAGCCGTTGGCGGCGTAGTCAAAGTCCCGCATAGCGGTCTCCACCTTATTCTCCACCGTGCGGCACTCCTGCTCATAGTCGAAGGGGCCGTGCTCAAACACCATATACTCCCCCTCCGGCACATCCATCAGCTCCAGCGGCGCGGGTATGGGGCCGCTGTAATCGGCGGGCAGGCGGATGCCGTAGCTCTCGATGCGGGGGTAGTTCCAGGCACAGAGGCGGCCTTTGGGGTCGTTGATGTAGCCCATGATCTGGCCGGCCATGCCGTCGGCCTCGGCGCCGCCGTTGTCGTCCAGCTTGCCGGGAATGCTGTCCAGCAGGCCGCAGACGGTGGCGCAGTCGCCGCCGGGAACATTCTTCTGCTTTTCCCAGAAATCCCAGTAGCCGTTGGACTCATAGTTGCGAAGGTGCAGGTATTTGTGGGCGGGAATAGTAACAAAATACGTCTTGACGCCCTGTTCACTTTTGACCATACCGATCTCTCCCAATCCAAAGATATAGCGATCGAAGGGATGGATGCGGGTGCGGAGCACTACGGGGCGGGGCCGGCGGCGGTAAACCCCGGGGGTAACGCCGTAGAGCGCCTTGAAGGCGCGGGTAAAGGCCTCCTGCCCGGAAAAGCCGTAGTCCAGCGCGATGTCCAGCAAAGGCCGGTCGGTATCGCGCACCTCCTTCAGGGCAAAGGCCAGGCGCCGCTGGTGCAGGTAGGTACGCAGGGACATACCCGCGATCTCGCGGAATTTATGGGTGGCGTGGTACTCAGAATAGTGCAGACGTGCTGCCAGCGCCCGCAGTGTCAACGCCTGATCGTCCCGGCGCATAATGGCGTCGTCCATCTCATTGACGACGGTCTGGATCAGCTGCTGCCATTCGTACATAGGCTTGCTCCCTTCTCTCGCTGTGAACAGAATACACCCTTTCCGCCCCAAATGTTTGATACGAGTTGCTGTTAAAACAGGGACGGCTCCCGCCGTCCCTGTCCGCTTATTCCACTTCAGCAGCCTCCGCCGGCTCCTCCTGCCCCTGCTTGGGCAGCTGCTCGGGCCACTTGGCCCAGGTCTGGCGGATATAGGGGATCATCTGATCCCGGGGCATATCCAGTGCCGCGGCCAGCTCGCCGTAGAGCTGGTCCTCGGCCCGCTTGAGATAGCGCTCATCCATCTGGCTGACCTTCTTACCATGGCGCAGGGCCCACGCCCGCTTGCGGCAGATACCGTGGATCATGGCGGCCAGCTCGGCGCAGTCACAGCGGAGCACCAGCTGGTGGTAAAAATCCTTGGCAGCACGCATACCGCGCTCGGCGGGCTTCTGCTCCGGCAGGACCGGCAGCGCAGCGATCAGTTTCAGCGCACAGTCACGGCTGATGATGGGGCGCATGAGGACAGTGGTGTCCACAGGAGTCATAACGGTGCCGCCGCGGTACAGGGGAGAGAGATGATAGTAGACCTTGTCGCCGCCGTCATAGGCCAGACCGGATGGCCCTATGGACTCCACCCGGCAGACGCCCTCGCCGCCGTATACCACCAGATCACCCGCTGCAAACATCACACACGCTCCTTATCCGCAACATACATACACATATATACACAAAAAGGCACATGGCACACGACCATGCGTTCCCCTTTTGCTCACCATTACCTGACATCAGTATAACATATTCTGACGAAAAATGTAAGCACAAATTTTACCGTGACTGTCGATTTTCCCGGAAAGTTGTGCTACAATGCAGAAAAACTTTTGCGAGGTACGGCCATGAAAAAACCTGTCATCCATCTCTCCGCCTTTGTGGCGGACAACGCCACCGTCCGGGGCAGCGTGACCCTGGGCGCCAACAGCAGCGTGTTCTTCGGCGCGGTGCTGCGGGGCGACCGGGCGCCGATCACCATCGGTGCGGGCACGAATATCCAGGACAACTGTGTGGTGCACGTGGACTACGACCATCCGGTGACGGTGGGCGAAAACGTAACGGTGGGCCACGGGGCCATTCTCCATGGGTGCACCGTGGGTGACAACACCCTCATCGGCATGGGCGCCATCGTGCTGAACGGCGCGAAGGTCGGCAGCAACTGCCTGATCGGCGCGGGGGCGCTGGTACCGCAGAACGTGGAGATACCGGACGGGTCTTTGGCCTTCGGCTCCCCCGCCAAGATCAAAGGCCAGCTGGACGAGGCCGCCATTGACGAGTTGCGGCAGGCGGCGCTGGACTACCAGAAGGAGGCCATTGCATACAAGGCCGGGCAGGAACAATAAAAATATGCGCTCCGACCAAGAGCCGGTGCGCATGGCTGAAAAGCGGCCCCCGGCTGTGCCGGGGGCCGCTGACCGTTTAGACAACGGCAAAGAACTTGATGATAAACAGCAGGGAAATAATGTAGGTCAGGACAGACACATCCTTGGCACGGCCGGAGAACACCTTGATCACGGTGTAAGAGATCATGGCAATACCGATTCCGTGGCCGATGGAACCGGAGATGGGCATTGCCAGCAGCATCAGGAACACGGGAACCACCTGATCCAGATCGTCGAAATCCACGTTCTTCAGGCCCTGGAGCATCAGGATGCCCACGTAGATCAGGGCGGAGGAGGTAGCGGCAGCGGGAATGACGGCCGCCACGGGCGCGATGAACATACAGGCCAGGAACATGAACGCGGCGGTGAGAGAGGTCAGGCCGGTGCGGCCGCCGGCCTCCACGCCGGAGGCGGACTCCACGAAGGTGGTAACGGTGGAGGTGCCGCAGCAGGCGCCAGCCACGGTACCCACGGCGTCGGACAGCAGGGCTTCCTTCATGTTGGGCATATTGCCGTCCTTGTCGGTCATGCCGGCGCGGGAGGCCGTTCCCACCAATGTACCGATGGTGTCGAACATATCGATCAGGCAGAAGGTGATGATCAGGCTGATCGCCGTGAACCAGCCGATATTAAAGAAGTCGGTGAAGTCAAATTTGAACAGCGTGGTCTCCACCATGTCGTGGAAGGGCGGCAGGAAGGACGCACCCTCCAGAGAGGCAAAGGGATTGGTACCCAGGAAGATGAAGCAGCCGGCCCAGTAGATCACGGAAGCTACCAGCATACCCACCAGCACGGCGGCCTTGACGCCCTTCTTGGCCAGCAGGATGATGACAAACAGGCCGATGAACATGGTGACGACCGTCAGCACCATCTGGCTGTACTCGGCACCCATGTGGTCCTTGATCACGCTGGGGGTCATGGCGCCGAAGAAGTCGCGCATGACATAGAAGGGGGAGGTATAGCCATTGCCCTCGGCATAGATGCCCACGTTGGAGCCCAGGCCGATGTTCATCAGCATAAGGCCGATGGCGGGACCGATACCCAGACGGACACCCAGAGGGATAGCGGTGACGATCTTATCACGAATGTTAAAAATGCTCAGCAGCAGGAAAACGATACCCTCCACCAGAATGATGCACAGCACCGCCTGGAAGGCGCTGGTGTAGTCGGTGTTCAGCATGGCGGCCACATTGCCGGTGATGACGGCAAAGAAGCTGTTGAGCCCCATACCGGGCGCCATGACAAAGGGCTTGTTGGCGAGGAAGGCCATGACCACGGTGCCGATGGCGCTGGCGATGCAGGTGGCCAGAAAGACACCGTTCCACAGCGGAGTGCCCACGGCAAAATTGGTCAGCAGGTTGGGATTTAGGGCGATGATGTAGGCCATCGTCATGAATGTGGTGAGACCGGCCAGAATCTCCGTTTTCACGGTCGTGCCGTTCTCTTTCAGGCGAAAGATACGCTCCATGTGATTTTCTCCTTTTTATTTTGCTGTGCACCGGGAAGGTGCACCTGTATCTTAACGCTTTTTAACAGGAAAAACAAGACTTTTTGTCAGGCCTGCTGAATTTTTTTCAGATGTCAGTCAAAAAAAGCGCCCCCGGCGTGGCCGAGGGCAAGGAGGTGGGGGTGCCTCCTTCTGTTCTCAGGGGGCTGCGTCAGCCGGGGTATAACTGACACGATGCTGATGAGATAGCAGCATGGGGTGCCGACCGGGACAGGTCAGCCTTCCGTCCGCATCCGGGGGCGCATGACAGGGGCGCTTTTTTCAGGGAAGCTTATTGGGCCGCGCGATCGGCCTGAATGAGCCGCTTCAGGGCCTCCACGCCCACCTGCACGGCGGAGGTGGTGTCCTCGCTCATATCCTGGTCCAAGCCGGCCTTTTCACGCTCCTGGTTCCAGACCACATGGAAGCAGCTGCCGCAACGGCAGTTCAGGGCATCGGCCACCACAAAGAGGGCGGCGGACTCCATTTCACTGGCCTTGACGTGCAGGCGCTTCCATGCCTCCCATTTGTTGAGCAGCTCATAGGATACAGGCATACGCTCGGGGCTGTGCTGGCCGTAGAACGCGTCCTTGCACTGCACCACGCCCACCTGCGTCCGCTTGCCCAGCGCACGAGACGCCTCCACCAGCGCTGTGGTCACCTCGAAGTTGGCCACGGCGGGGTACTCGATGGGCGCATACTCCCGGCTGGTATGCTCGAAGCGGATGGCGCCGGTGGCCACCACCACGTCGCCGCTGCGGACATCCAAATCGATGCCGCCGCAGGTGCCTACGCGGATAAAGGTGTCCGCGCCGATGTTGTGCAGCTCCTCCATGGCGATGGAGGCGGAGGGCCCGCCGATACCGGTGGAGCAGACGGAGACCTTCTCCCCCAGCAGCGTACCGGTATAGATGGTGTACTCGCGGTTCTGAGAAACAAAATGCGCGTCGTCGAACAGCTCCGCGATCTTTTCACAGCGGCCGGGGTCGCCGGGAAGAATAACATAGCGGCCCACGTCGCCTTCGGCGCAGTGGATATGATACTGCTTTTCCAGCTTCTGCATGATATATCGTCCTCCATCTATGTTCAAGTCGTTATGTCCTAAGCAAATAACACGGTTCGTAATCAAACATTTACCCATCGCTGAGGTAGAAAAAATCATATCATGGTTTTTCGGAAAATGCAATACTTCCGCCACAAAAGATACGGCTTTCCTGTACAAATGATGCAAAAGGCAAAAAGTGTCGGGGCTATAAAACCGCCCGCGGCAAAACCTACGTTTGGCGGCGGCTGTTCTCCGCGCACGTGCGCGTGTTTTTGCGCGGATCGGCCGACGCATATGGGAAAAGGAGGAAAAAGATATGACAGATCGACTCGCTGCACTGGCGGCGGCAGTGATGCTGGCGGTGACGCTGGCGGCCTGCGGCGCGGCAGACGACAAGACAAACGGCGCCGCGCCGGACACCACACCCAACGGCAGCATCACCACGCAGCCGGACACCAACGGCACGGACACCGGCAGCGCCAAAGATGATCTGAACGGCGGCCACAACGAAAGCGGCCGGGCGGATGAGGACGGACAGATGGACGGCACCGTGGAAACGCGGCGGTACGACCGGGCACTGGCCGCATCGCTGAGCCAGCTGATCCTGAATCGGATCGGCGAATGACAGAAAGCGCGGCGGGCACAGGATGTCCGCCGCGCGGTTTTTAACGGCAGGACTTGCATTTTTCAAAAAATGGGATATTATATAGGTGAAAAACGTCCCCGCCCCCTTTTTTCGTCCTCTGAACGGCGAACGCGGGGCACGGAACAAAATTTACGCCGCAGCGGGCGGCAGAGAAAAGAAGGTTTTTACTATGACAAAGATCGACATCGTTTCCGGATTTTTGGGCGCAGGCAAAACGACCCTTATCAAGAAACTGCTGGCCGAGGCCTTCCCCGGCGAGAAGCTGGTACTGATCGAAAACGAGTTCGGCGAGATCAGCATTGACGGTGGGTTCCTGAAGGACTCCGGCGTGCAGATCAGTGAAATGTCCTCCGGGTGCATCTGCTGCTCTCTGGTGGGCGACTTCAACAAGGCGCTGAAGGACGTACATGAGCAGTTCCACCCTGACCGCATCCTCATCGAGCCCAGCGGCGTGGGCAAGCTCAGCGACGTGATCGTGGCGGTGGAGAACACCGTGAAGGACGTACCGGACATGAAGCTGAACAGCTTTGTGACCGTAGCGGACGCCACCAAGGTCAAGGTATACATGAAGAACTTCGGCGAGTTCTACAACAACCAGATCGAGTCCGCCGGCACCATCATCCTCTCCCGCACCCAACGGCTGAGCCAGGAGAAGCTGGAGGCCGCCGTGGCGCTGCTGCGGGAGAAGAACCCCAATGCCGCCATTCTCACCACACCCTGGGACCAGCTGGACGGCATGACCATCCTCAGCGCCATCGAGAAGGTCTCTCTGGCGGACGAGCTGCTGGCGCATATGCGCGCTGAGCACGAGGCGGATGAGGCGGAGCACGAGCATGAGCACCACCATCATCACGACCACGATGAGGAGGAGCATGAGCACGGCCACTGCTGCCATCACGACCACGACGATGATGACGACGACCACGACCACGAGCACTGCTGCCATCATCACCACGATGAGGACGAGCATGACCACGATCATCACCACCATCACCACGACGGCGAGGAATGCGATGATCCCCACTGCGGCTGCCACCATCACCATCATCACGCCGACGAGGTATTCACCAGCTGGGGCACGGAGACGGTGAAGGCCTACTCCGAAGCGGAGCTGGAGCACATCCTGACGGCGCTGGACAGCGGCGAATACGGCGCGATCCTGCGGGCCAAGGGTATCGTGGCTGCCGCCGACGGCGGCCAGTGGCTGCACTATGACTTTGTGCCCGAGGAGCACCAGGTGCGGCGCGGTCCGGCGGACTACACCGGCCGTATCTGTGTGATCGGCTCCCAGCTGAAAGAGGATAAGCTCTCTCAGCTGTTCGGACTGTAAGGAGCGGCTGACATGGATATTCCTGTTTATCTTATTGCCGGATTTCTGGACGCCGGTAAGACCGAGTTCATCAACGGCATCCTGCGGGACGGCTTCGCCGCCGAGGACCGGACGCTGCTGCTGTGCTGCGAGGAGGGCGAAAACGGCTATGATCCCAAGGTACTGGGCAACGTATTCACCTATACCGTGGAGGACGAGGACCAACTGACACCGGACTTTCTGAAGAAGCTGGAAAAGCAGTACCGGCCCAAGCAGGTCATCGTGGAGTACAACGGCATGTGGAGCATGGAGAAGCTGTACCGCGAGGGGCTGCCCGCCAACTGGATCCTGTACCAGATCATGTGCCTGGTGGACGCCACCACCTTTGAGATGTATCTGAAGAACATGGGGCAGCTGATGATGGAGAAGATCACCAACTGCGATATGCTGATCTTCAACCGCTGCAATGAGCAGCTGCGCGCCCAGCTTCGCAGCCGCAACCTTCGGATGGCCAACCGTCGGGCGGATATCTACCTGGAAAACGAGGACGGCACCAGCGAGGAGTACGTCACGCCGGAGATGTCTCCCTTCGACCTGACCGGCGGCAAGCTGGAGGTGCCGGACGAGGACTACGGCATCTGGTATGTGGACATGATGGACAACCCGGGACGCTATGAGGGCGTGGAGGTGTCCTTCAAGGCGCTGATGTGCCACTCCAAAAAGTTCAAGGGCGTGCACTGCCCGGGACGCTTCGCCATGGTGTGCTGCGACAAGGATATGCAGTTCCTGGCCCTGGTGTGCCGCGGCGAAGGGCTGGAGCAGTATAAGGACAAGCAGTGGGTGAAGATACACGCCACAGTGAAGAAGGAGGCCTGTGACGCCTATCAGGGCGAAGGCCCCGTGCTGTACGTCACCTCCATCGCCGCTACCACCAAGCCGGACCCGGAGATGGTGTCCTTCTGATCGCGATCCGTATATTTTCACCGCACAATTACAGCGTGTATAGAAAAAGACCCGCCGATGGCGGGTCTTTTCAACTTGTTTCGGCCTCAGCGGACCAGCTGGATGGCAGCGGGGAGGTTTTCGATCTCCACGCGGGGCGCGCTGGGGCAGTATTCACCGTCCAGGGACCAGGGGAGGTTCTCCTCGGTGGTCAGGGTAACGCGCCGGACATGGCGCAGTATCACGCCGGGATAGTTGTACTGCATACGGGTCATGGCGGTAATGAGGTTCTGCAGATCCAGTGCCGTCTTTGGCATACGGAGCAGCAGCAGTTCGAATTTTCCGTCGTCCATCCGTACACGGGAGGGATCCAGCTTCACCAGGCCGCCCAGGGAGGTGGAATTGCACACGGCGCCGAAAATGAACTCCCCCTCAAAGCGCTCACCATCGGCTTCCACCGCGCAGCGGTAGGGCCGCAGGGAGTCAAGGTCACCCAACCCCTCCAAAATGTAGGCAAAATGACCCAGAGCGTTCTTGGCTGCCTGAGTGGCGGAGTAGGAAGACCGGGTAAAGGCCCCAAAGGAGGCCACATAGGCAAAGTAGCGGTCGTTGTGCCGCCCCACGTCCAGGGGACAGGGCGTGCCGGTGGCGGCCGCCTCTGCCGCGGCGGGCAGCATGGTGTGAAGATGCAGGCTCATGGCAAAGTCGTTGGTGCTGCCGCAGGGCAGATAGCCCAGCAGGGGCCGCTGCTCCAGCTGCATAAGCCCGGAGAGCGTCTCGTTCAGCGTGCCGTCGCCGCCGGCACAGACCACCATGTCGTACTGTCCGCCCCACCGTGCGGTGATATCGCGGGCCTGGCCGCCCGCCTCGGTGATATAGACCCGTACCAGATAGCCGGCACGAGAGAACTGCGCCACGGCGTCGAACAGCGGGGCGCGGGACTTTGTCTTTCCCGCACGGGGATTGACGATAAACAAGAGCTTTTTCATAGGGACACCCTTCCATACCATCGTAATTCTCGCATTTTGCGCGGGGTTGTCCGAGTATGATACCACAGTTGCGGCGGGATTGCAATACACATTCCGCCGCGGGTGTTTGTGTGCGAAAATTGTTGCAAAACGCCGCGTATACGGGTATGATAGAAAAAACAGCAGTGGGAGGTCCTGCCATGAAGCGAACGCAGTATTTCAAATGGGGGCTGACGGCCTTTTTGACCGTATGTGCCGTTCTGGTGTTCTACGACACCTTCTATCAGGCGGGAACGCTGCAGCAGTTCGTGTCCAAGCTGGCATCCATCCTGGCGCCGGTCCTGTACGGCTTTGCCATCGCCTATCTGCTGACGCCCATCATGTCCTGGTTGGAACGGGCCATTGCGGCGCTGTGGAAAAAGCTCTTCAAAAAAGAGCTGAAGCAGCCGTCAGGCGCGCTGCGGCTGGTGAGCATCCTGCTGACCGAGGCCGTGGTCATCTTCCTTCTGTACCTGCTGATGAGCGTGCTGGTGCCCCAGGTGGTGGACAGCGTGACCACCCTCATCAACAACGCCGAGTCCTACTACCGCAAGGTCTATCGCTGGGCCAACGACCTGCTGGAGAGCGACAGTGGGATCGGTGTCTGGCTGGCGGGGCTCATCACCGAGCGCTATACCGACGGCATGGCCTTTTTGACCGACAAGGTGCTGCCCTGGGCCCAGAAGGCCATTGTGCCGCTGACCAACGGTATCTGGAGCGGCATCCGCGGGGCAGTGGGCTTTGCCCTTGACCTGATCGTGGGCATTATCGTGTCCATCTACCTGATGGGTATGAAGGAGAAAAGCTTGGCCCGCTGCTGCAAGGCGGTCTACGCCGCGCTGCCGGAGGAAAATGCCGACGCGGTCATGCGCGGCACGCGGCGGGTGAACGCCATCTTCTCCGGCTTTGTCCGCGGCAAGCTGCTGGACTCCCTCATCATCGGCATCTTGTGCTTTATCTGCTGCTCCATCCTGAAAATGCCCTACACGCCGCTGGTCAGCGTGGTGGTGGGCGTGACCAACGTGATCCCCTTCTTCGGCCCTTTCCTGGGTGCGGTGCCGTCGGCATTCCTGATCCTGCTGGTCAGCCCCAAGCAATGTCTGGTGTTCGTGATCTTCATCGTGATCCTCCAGCAATTTGACGGCAACATCCTGGGGCCCAAAATTCTGGGCGACGCCACGGGCATCTCCAGCTTCTGGGTCATCGTGGCCATCCTGGTGGGCGGCGGCTTCGCCGGCGTGCTGGGTATGTTCATCGGCGTGCCGGTGTTCGCCTGCATACAGGAACTGCTGAAATTCCTGATGGACCGCCGGCTGCGGAAGCGGAATATGCCCACCGAGGCCTACGCCTATGTGGGTCGGGCCAAGGATTCCCCGCCGGAGGATACGCCCGCGCCCGAACCAGAAGACCCCGCGTGATATAGCAGGCACTGTTTCTTTTCCGGCAGTTTCATAAACGTTCCTTCTTTCCCGGCCCCGCTGCGG
>OGXW01003400.1_pt1 | contig 10517 bp, 4 predicted proteins | sample 1576341 | NCBI WGS metagenome assembly OGXW01 (sample SAMEA3541592, study PRJEB24748) | human gut metagenome | biome: human gut; feature: human-associated habitat; material: faeces | place: China | collected 2012
TTCGACGCTTCCGGCCGGTTCGTGGCCGAAGGGGGTGTCGCGGTGCGGGATGAAACTCAAAGCTCTCTTTCACCATTTCTGCGGTATGATAGCTTTCTCCCTCTTCTTTCGGTGCTTCTCCATAGGAAAAATCCAGTACTTTTCCGTCATGGTATACCGATATCCAGTAACCTTCATAGGTAAAATCTCTGTCATACAGATTGAGTGTAATTTCTACTTTGATGGCAAACTGATATCCTGCTTCGGTTTCTTTGCGTTCTACGGTATCTGAAAGTGCAGTGATATTACTGTAACCTTCCAGTTTTTTGGCAAGAAAATCGGCATCACTCATCTGTTTCAGGGAATCGGCATCCTGATCTGTCTCGGTATCGGTAATGGAAAAGTAGGCGGTGCTTGGCACAACAACGCAAAAGCGATCGTCGGTCGTCCAGTCGGTGAGCGGCAGATAGAGGCTGTCTTCTCCAATCTCATCTTCTTGTTTGTTTGCAAAATTATCCGGATTCCAGAGGGCGGTCGGCAGATTTACGGAAAAGGAGTAATCTTCAAATACAAGATTCTGATAAAAAATGCCTTCTGTCTGGGAAACCGTTCCTGCTTTTACTTTATATCCGAGAATTTCTTTTTCTTGCATCCGGCTGTTCTCTGTCTCTGTTTCCGTATTTTGTTTTTCAGATGCTTTGTTTCCTACTGCTCCGCATCCGGTAGACATACTGCACACAAGTGCTGTAATTGTTAAAACTGCAACAAGTTTTCTTTTCATATATTAATTTTCTCCTTATTTTTTACGTTTTTTCTTAATAATCTGTCAGTGCGGCTGCTTTTCAAAATGTGGAGCAGCTTATTTTGCTGTCGAACAGGCAACAAAGAAACGGGAAGCCTCCCCCCCGTTTCTTCCGAACATTTTATATTGTTTATAATCTTACTGTTTTTCCATTATCTTTATCAAATGATATCCCGTTCAAATTCCTTTTTAACCTTTCAGTCTCAGAGATATGAATCTGAGTCTCAAAGTTTATAACTTTTAGAAAAATGCGATTTTCTCTGCTGCATACTGCATGATCTGTGCTGCATCGTTTGTGTCTACACTCCCGTCTCCGTTTACATCGGCACTTTCGGATGCTGCATCATCCAGTTCACTCAGCTCTGCTGCATATTTCAGGAGTTCTGCACTATCGCTTGTAGTAACTTCGCCGTCGCCATTTACATCACCTTTCAGTCTTGCATCTGCAACTTTCAGGGTCAATGTCTTAACTGCTTCGTCTACTGCACTCTGTACTGCATCGTCGTTATTATAAACTTCTTTTGCTGCTGCGAGCACTTCGTCCAGACCTGCAATGGTAGATGCTGTGTAGCTGGATTCTGCTGCAAGAATCTCTTCTGCTTTTGCGATCATTGCTTTCAGAGCTGCTTTGTTGCCTTTCAGTTCCAGTCCTTCGATTGCTGTGATGATATCGCTGTATGCATTCTTGATATCGGTGCTTTCTTTGTCTGCATTGCTGATGACTTCTTTTGCTGCCTCAATTGCTTTTTCCAGTGCATCCAGGCTGTCTTTTGTATAGTTGCCATCCAGCAGATCTTCTGCTGCTTTTACCAGATTTTCAAGAGAACTTACATCGGCTCTCTTTGCCAGAGCTGCGATTTCTGCAAGAACTTTGCTTGCTGCTTCGTTTACTTCTTCCTGTGTTGCATCTTTGTTTTCCAGAACTTCCTGTGCTGCTTTTACTGCTTCACTCAGAGCTTTGGCATCGTCTTTATAGTTGTCTGCCTGAGCCAGAAGGTCTGCTGCTGCCTCGATTGCTGTCTGCAGATGCAGTTTCTGTACTGCACTTTCCAAATTCTTGAATGCTGCAAGAAGGTTGGTTGTTGCTTTATCCAAATCTGCTGAAGTTGCATTTTCGTTTGCTCTTACTTCTTTTGCTGCATTCAGAGCTTCTTCTACTTTGCTCCAGCTGTCTTTGGTATACAGGCTGGAATCCTGTTTTTCGATCAGGCTGATCAGACGGTCAAGACCTTCTCCTGTGATATCTTCTGCACTCGGATTTTTCTTTTCCAGAGCTGCGATTGCATCTGTCAGAGCATCTGTCAGACTGTCGATGCTGCTCTGATCGTCTTTTGTGAGGTCTGTTCTTGCCAGGAGTGCTTCTGCTGCTTCTGCAAGATTCTTCACGGTTTCTGCTGTTACATCTGTGTAAATGCTCAGGTCTTCCGGTACTGCTTCCAGAATGGCTTTCAGTTTGCTTACATCTGCCGGATCTTTTGCTTCTGAATCGTTGGTCAGTGCGTCAATGGCATCATTCAGAGATGCTGCGATGCTGTTAACAACGCCCTGTTTTTCTTCGGTTGCGTTGGTCAGTTTTGCATAGTCGCGGATTGCTTCTGCTGCTTTTACGATTGCTTCCAGAGTATCTGTGTTTTCGTATTTGCTCAGATCTGCCGGAACTTTTGCCAGTGCATTGTCGATACCTGTCAGATCTACATCTTCTTCTGCGATCGTGATAGACTGTTTCAGTGTCAGATCATCGGATGCTCCGCCTGCCATCAGAGTACGTGTGCCGTCTGCAACGATCCATTTATCTTTTGTGCCGTCTTCTCTCTCGGTCAGTTCAATGGAATCATCCCAGTAAGAGAGCATATGTTTTTCTACGGTCATGGTTGCTGTCTTGGTTTCACCCGGTTCGATATCTTCTACACGGTCAAATGCTACCAGCTGTTTCTCTGCTACCTGTACGTTGCTTGGTACTTCTGCACCGTCATCGATATAGAGCTGTACAACATCGTCACCTTCCACTTCACCGTTATTGGTTACATCTACGGTTACGGTGTAAGTAAAGTCACCGTTATCTACAACATTCATATTGGAGTAGTCGAAATCGGTGTAAGATAATCCATAACCAAACGGATACTGATATTCTGCTCCGTCTTCGGAATCATACCACTTGTAACCGATGTTCAGACCTTCGTCATAATGAGCAGTGTAGCTCTTCTGGCTCTGATCACCTGCACGGTACTTGTTGTAGTTGTTTCCGGATGAGGAATCTTTATCATAATAGCCATAAGTTAACAGTGTATCGTTGTTTGTCTTTGGCAGAGATACGGTCAGTTTACCACTTGGGTTTACTTTACCGGTCAGGATTTCTGCCAGAGCCGTTCCTGCGGCCTGTCCTGCATAGAACGGGCAAACCAGTGCGTCTGTGTCATCAAGCCAGTCTCCCTCGAAAGAATATCCGCTTCGTCCGAAGGTTACCAGTACGAATTTATTTCCTGCAGCTTTTGCTGCTGCCTGTACCTGTTTGATCTCATCCAGTTCATCAAGAGAAAGATCGTAATCTGTCTGGAATACCGGACCATGTCCTGTTGCACCTGTTCTTGTGAACATAACAACTTTTGTATTTGGTTTGGAAGCTGCTTCGATTGCTGCATTCATGTCTTCTTCTGCTTTGGTCGGTGTGATCCATCCAAGTTTGACACCCTGATCACGGTAACTGGAAGACTGCTGTGCTGAAACGGTAATCTTATATTTGTTTCCTGCTGTCAGTTTTACAGATGCTGTCTGATAATTCAAACCTTCTGTTGTATAGTAATCCCATGATACGCCATCGCTTGCTTTTGCACTGGAGGATACTTCATCATCGAGACCTTCTACTTTCACTTTTGCAGAACCGCCGTTTGTCTGAATAACAAACTTATATGTTCCATCTGAAGGTGCTTCGATATAACCGATCCATTCTGCTTCTTCGCCATCTTCCAGGGCATTTCCTGTCTCATCGTTCTGGAAGGATCTTCCGTTTGTAGTGGTTACCAGATGTACATCATCCACTACAGTCGTATTTACTGCGGAACCTGTTTCCGGTGTTTCTGAATCTTCATCGCTCAGAACAACTGCGGTATCTGTGTTATCTGCACTCTGCGGAGCACCTGGACCTCCTGGACCTCCTGGACCTCCTGGACCTCCTGGACCTCCCGGACCTCCTGGGAATCCACCGCCGCCTCCGCTTGAGAGGTCGCCTTCTACGATCTTGTCGGTCATCTTCCAGCCTTTTTCTGTCATTTCTTCATCGGTATATACATTCGGAATGCTGACACCATGGATATCATCCAGAATGTAACCGTTGATGTTTGCATCTTCGCCGGCAATTTCTTTTGTAGACTCCAGAGGTGTTGTCATATACTGCAGAACACCAAAGGAACGCTCACCGCCGGTACCGCCGATCAGGTTGGTTGCACCGTATCCGATGTAAGCAACGCTGTTGTCACCTGTGTAATCGTCTTCTGTCAGAGGAAGTGCATCGTTTTCATTCTTCAGAAGTACAATACCTTTCTCTGCGATTTCTTTTGCTACTTCATTGTCTTCTTCGTACAGACCGTCTGCTTTATCCTGGTCATAAGTACGCTCAAATTTGATTCTGCTATCTGCGATGTTATCATAATCAGAGGACCACTGTCCGAATTCGTCTTTGACTGCACGGGAAGTATCCTGTTTTACATATCCTTTGCCGTCCAGTTCTACCTGATTGAGGTATCCGGCTACACCAAGAGAATACAGTGCATGTCTTGCTGCAGTATCCAGATCGTCCATCGTCAGATAGCCCTGAGCTACTGCGGAACGGAATGCTTTGTCGATGCTTCCTGCACCGCTCTGTGAAATATCGGTTCCAAGGATCATAGATAATTCTTCTTTATCAGCACCCCAGTCCGGAACCATGGAGCCTTCCCAGTTCCACATGTCTCGAAGGATTTCAACCTGCAGATGGTAGTTGGAAGATACATAATAACCATTCATACGGTTGTAAGTTCCCATGATCGATGCCAGGTTTGCATCTTTTGCTGCTTTTTCAAACGGATACAGGTAAGCGGTATGTAACGTCTGTTCTCCGACTCTTACCCACAGAGAAGTATCACCGTCTGTTGAATATGCACCGATGTGTTTTGCCATCGGGATACCGCCTGTTGATTGGATTCCTTTTGTCTGTGCCGTTGCCAGCATTGCAGTCAGCAGATAATCTTCACCGAACGTATCTTTGGATCTTGCCCAGTGTGTTGTTCTGCTCAAATCCATCTGCATACCAAGCTGCCATCCGGAACCGATGGAAACCTGCTCACGTCCAAGTGCTTCACCGTATTTCTGAACGGCATCTTCGCTCCAGGTCTGGGAAGCTACCAGCTGCAGTGGGAAGTTTGTTGTCTCTACATAAGTATCTGCGTCACTTGTGCTTGTACTTACACCGGAAGGACCATCATGCATACGCGTCTCAGGAACGCCAAGTCTTGGAATACCGGTCATATAACCTACACCGTCTCGTGATTCCGGGTCTTTGTTCATGGATACCATGTGGATCTTCTCGTCATAGGTCATGGAAGCGATCAGGGCATCCAGTGTTTCTTCCAGTTTGTCACCTGTCATGGATTCCATATCACCTTTGTCATAGGAATCTTCGTAGGTTGTGTCTTCCAGCTGTACGTCTGCGGACTGTTTGAATGTGTCATCCACGTAGTCTGTCTGCGTGTTGAATTTCACAGCAGAACCATCTTCATTCTTTACCGTTCCATTTTCACCAAAAACAGTTCCTCCGACTCCACCATCGTTTTTCAGATTGGCTTCTGTGTACTCATCGTTCTGTTTTGCCATGGTTACCAGTGCACCGTTGGAAAATACCATACTTCCTGCCAGTGTAAGGGCAAGCATTTTTCTGACTTTCTTATACTTCATTTTATGCTCCTTTCTTTCCCCGGCTGCCTTCGCAGTCCGGACATCTTTTTTTGTGCCTCTTTAAGATGTCTCCATTATAGGAAAAAGAAAGGGGTGATTCCATGTGTTTTTCTTTGACGCAGATAGAATTTTCTTTGGTCTTATTTGAATTTTCTTCGGGCTTATTCTTTTTTCACATAAATTTCCCATGGAATCCAGACATAGTTTCCGTCTGTATCTGCATCTTCAATGCAGTCTTCCAGCTTTTCTCCATTTTTTACTGCTTCGACCATTTCTAGCAGTGTTTTCGCATACAGTTTCTGGTCTGAGCAGACGTTTCCCAACATTTTTCCATCATCCACCGCTTTTTTCGCTTCATCGGTACCATCTATTCCTGCGATCTTTATATTTTTCAGATACTGTTTCTGTTTTTTCTTTTTCACCTCTGTCTGTTTTTTTTCAACAGCCTCCACTGCACCGAGTGCCATCTCATCGTTATTGGCCAGCACCAGTTCTGTATAAAAATCCTCCTGACCAAGCCATCGCTCCATCAGTGCTTCTGCCTGTGTCCGGTCAAAGTTTGCACTTCCGCCTTCAACTTTCTGCAGTTTCATGCCGCCTTCTTCCAGGGCTTTGACGACGTATTCTGTCCGGATCGCCGCATCCTGATGGCCACGCTCCCCTTCCAGAATCACATAAGAAACTACACCATCTCCGTTGATATCGATGGAAGATGGATCTTTTTTCCAGGCATCCAGCACGATCTGTGCCTGTAGTCTTGCGGATTCTTTTGCATCTGAGCCAAGATAGTAAGCTTTTTCATACCATTCGATATCCTGTTCTACCGGCTGGCGTTCAAAAAAGATTACCGGAATATCTGCATCTTTCGCTGCACTGACGATACTTCCGGCACTGGTGCGGTCAACCAGATTCGCACAGAGCACATCGCATTTTATATCGATAAAGCGTCGGATCTGACTGTTCTGCAAAAGTTGATCTGCCGCTGCATCCTGCATTTCCAGCTCCAGGTTGTCAAATGCCTCTTCCGGATCCCGGACAACCGTAAAGACATTTTTGATAATAGAGCCGAGAAAGGCATCTTTTTCATTATACAGAGCAATCCCTACTTCTGTCTTTGTCTTTTCGGTTTCCTGCGTTTTCTGGCATCCAGAAAGACACAGCATCACCGGAAGCAGCAGTACGACCATCTTTTTTATTTTTTTCATTCTGCCCTCTCCCCCTTATTTTCGCGGAAACAGCATATCTTCATACTTTTCTGAAAAAATCTCCTGGTTTCCAATGGTATAACTTTCGAGTGTCTGCTCTTTTGGTCTCTTGTTATTCTCAACGATTTCCATTGCCTGCATAATCGCCTGATATCCGAGATAATATTCCGGTACAATATTTACCGCCTGGATTTTTCCCTCTTCCATGAATTTCAAAATCTCACGGTCGTATCCAAATCCATACAGAGGAAATTTTGTATTTTCTTTTACCTGAATTTCTACCATTTCTTTTAAAATAGATTCGTTCATGGATATCAGTACGGCATTTTCTCCGGAATCTTTGATTTCAGAAATACGGTTTCGAATTTCTTCTTCCGAACGCTCCATACAATTTGTCACCTTTGCCTCTTCATCAAGACCGATCATTCCTTCATCCTGTTCCAGCTTTTCATAGGCACTGCCAAACACATAGATATGGGAATTGTCTTTTTGCTCTTCCAGAATCCGTCTGCCGAGCAGTATGCCTCTTTGCTTTTCATCGGAAGAGAGATTGCACAGACTTCCTTTTGGATTTTCTTTTGCATTGAGACAAAACAATTTTCCCTGAGTATCTGCTTTTTCGACTACGGAAGCCAGAATCACATTGGAATCACAGCGAACGATCACCATATCTTTTGTTTTGCACTGTTCTTCCAGTTTTTCTTTTATGGTGTCAGCATCGGTTCCAAACAGATTAAGATAATAAACCTTTGCACTCTTTCCTTTCAGGGCTTCTTTGATTCCTGCTTTAAAGTTTTCGTATTCCACTTTCTGATCATCATCCAGGGCAACTGTGATATTGTACACTTTTTCCTGATCTTCATTGAAAATCAGATTGGTAAAGACAGCAAGCATCAGAAAAGCAAGTACTAAAAACCAGATACAGACCAGCATCACATTTCTTTTTTTCATATCTCTTCCTTTCCTCATCGCACTACCGGGATCCGAACGGTCACACTCGTTCCTTCATCCGGTTCTGATTCAATGAAAAGTCCGTAATTTTCGCCATAATACAGTCTGATTCTCTGATTTACATTTTTGACTCCGATACCGGAATGACCGCCTTCTGCCTTTGCCTCTCCGGCAAGCAGGCTCTGCACTTTATCTTCTGTCATGCCCCATCCATTGTCCCTGACGCACATTAGAAGATCCTCTCCTTCCAGATGGCTCGTGATCCAGATTTCGCCTTCATCTTCCATATGAATGATGCCGTGTGCGATGCTGTTCTCAACCAGCGGCTGCAGCACCAGTTTCAGTGTGGTCAGTGTTTCGGTTCCTTCTTCCATCTCTATATGATAAGTGAACTGATTTTTGTATTTCAGATTCTGGATGTAAAGATAACTCTTCACATGTTCAAATTCTTCTTTGACGGTAATCACATTTTTTCCTTTGCTCAGACTGATTCGGAAGAATTTTGCCAGCATCACGACTGCTCTTGCCGCTTCTTTCGGTTTCTGGTTTTCAATCATCCATACGATCACATCCAGTGTATTATAAAGAAAATGTGGATTGATCTGCGACTGCAGTGTATCCATTTCCAGTTTCCGCTTCTGTTCATGTTCTTCATTAATATTGCGTATCAATTCCCGAATTCTGGCCGTCATCTGCATCAGTGCTTCACCGAGCCGGTTAATCTCATAGATACCGGATTTTTCCACGGAAATATCCATATTGTTGCTCTGAATCTGCTGTACTGCTTTTTGCAGACTTCGAAACGGGCTGGTCACAAAATACGATACCAGCATATTCAGCAGTATCAGGATTGTCACAAAACTCATCGCCATCAGAAGATAAAACGAAATGGCACGCCCTCCGGTCTGTTTCCATGCCGAACTTTCTTTTTCTGTCACAAGCATCCATCCGGTATAGCCGATATTCTGCACGGAAAAATACGTTCCATCCTCTTTGCGTCTTCCATTTCCCGAAAGTGCTCTGCGGCTGCAGGCTGCTTTTTCTTCTTCTGTCAACAGCCACTTCTGAGGATGATAGACGATGTTTCCATCACGGTCTGTCAGATATACGCTTTCACCACTTGCCGTATCTTCCATTACCTGTTCAAGCCCGCTGTATTTCAGACTGACCAGCAAAACTCCTTTTTCCTGACTGCTTCCTTTCGTCAGCAGTACCGGTCTGCACATGGCAAGTGTCCATTTATAATTTTCGGTCCCACTTTCAAATAAATTCTGCACATGCGGTGCATAAAAAGCAATATTTTCACTCCTTTGCATGGCATCCTGAAACCATTCTTTCGAGGTGACATCTGCTTCTTTTTTCTTCACTGCTGCCGGAACGGTAAAGACAACTTCGCCGTCTGCATCAAAAAGTGTGATGTTTTCCACGGCAGATTTACTGCTGTCATAGAGCAGTTCAAATGCTTTTGTCATGTCGTGGACCTGATAATCCACATTCATAATAACATCATAATAAACAGCATCCGACAGCTGCATTATACTTCTGAGCCACGAACTGATCCCTGTATTAAAACGATAACTGTCTGCTTCCACTTCCTCCATCATCTGACTGTCCGTCCGACGTTCGAACATCTGCAGTGCAAAAATCCCGATCAGCAGTGCAATGATCAACGATGCACACATGCAGGCAACCGTCACAACATAACTTAAGCGAAATTCTTTTCTCTTTTTTCTCTTAATGTCCATTCTTACGGAACCTGCTCGGCGATACGCCATATGTCTTTTTAAATACACTGCTGAAATAATAAGGATCTGTATAACCGACCTGCTGTGCGATCACATATGTCTTTTCTTCGGTCCGGTTCAGAAGCTCCGCCGCTTTTTTCATGCGGATACTTCTGACATAAGCCACATAATTTTCTCCGGTTTCTTTTTTGAATATGGTCGAAAAATACGACTGGCTCAGATTCAGCTGCTCGCAGACAATCTCCACGGAAAGCTCCGGATTCATGTAATTTTTTTCCACATAAGTCTTGGCTGTCTGAATGATTTTTCCAGAATTCTGGGCACGTTTTTCTTCGAGACAGATGCGGATTTTCTGACACAATTGTATAAAAAATTCCTGGATTTCTTCCCTGCTCTTCATATGCATGAGCATTTCATGCCCGTTTTCTTCATAACCAAAGAAACGGCGTTCATCCAGATGATACTGCCAGATCAGCTGTGACAGACAGTTGTAAAGTTCTGCAATATAATTCTGATACTGCCGCCAGCTGATGCGGACACCATCCATCTTTCCAAGGAGACGTCCCACTTCTTCAGCAATTTTTTCTTTTGTTCCGAATTTTACTGCCCGGATCAGTTCATTTTCTTCTTCACTGCCGAATAGTAGAATATCCTGTCCTTCCGGCTCCACATCCTGTATATAAATGCTTCTTCCTCTTCCCATGATCATACGGTAGCCAAGAGCTTCTCTCGCTTCGTAAAGTGACATCGGGAGTTGTTCCACGTTCTTTTTCTCTGTTCCGACTCCGACTGTGATCACAAAGGAAAATAATTTTTCACCATCTTTTACAAGGCAGTCCAGAGTTTTCAGCAAAACTTTGAGGTTATGCTCTTTTTTCAGTGCAAAACACACACCGATTTCTTTTTCCA
>OGXW01003402.1_pt1 | contig 10514 bp, 6 predicted proteins | sample 1576341 | NCBI WGS metagenome assembly OGXW01 (sample SAMEA3541592, study PRJEB24748) | human gut metagenome | biome: human gut; feature: human-associated habitat; material: faeces | place: China | collected 2012
GGTGTATTTTGTAATCCGAATTCCCCGATTTTCAAGATCGGCTTCATAAACAAAATGATTGACTTCTGTCATTTTACGTGTTTCAGTCTTCCTCCACATATTTTCGGATCGTGTCTGCAATATCATTTACGGTAACCAGATCAGAATAGTTCATTTCCTCTGAAATGTTATATTCTTCTTCTAAGGCAGAAATCAAACTGATGGTATCCAGCGAATCCATCTCCAGATCCTGCCGCAGCATGGTTTCTCCTGTGATCTCCACATCATTATCCAAGCAAAGTTCGTCCCGAATGATCTCAATAATCCGGCTGTTTTCTACGTTCATTTCTCTTTTCCTCCTGTTTTGACATGTGCATTTTTCTGAATTCGCTGGTCAATCATATCTGCAATTTCTTTTACAGTTGTACTGCTCAGCAAATCCTTGATAGAATATTCTATCTGAAATTCGCTTTTGATCTGTGAACACATCATAAGCCCACAGAGCGAATCTATATCATACGAATAAATAGAGGCATCCAGATCTCCAACTTGAATTCCGGTAATATGCTTTATAATTTTGCAAAGCTGTTGTTCAGTTGCACTCTGTGTCCCTGCTGCTGCACCAGTTTTGGGTTTTGACAGAGCATACCGTTTTTTCCAGCTTTCCGGTATCACAAGCTCATAATCCTCGCCGCTTTTTGAAATATACGCTGAAACATATCGATTTTCATAGCCATCAATTTTCTGCACTGCTTCTGCCTTATCCTCGGCATTTCCAGTAACTTTTTGTGCAAATATCAGTGCGGCATCTGTCTGCAATTCCGCATTGCCCTCCAGAAAATGTACATCGCAGAACCCTGCATTCCGAAGTGTGGTTTCAAAATGTTCCTTGCTCATGATCGGACTGTACTTACGAAGCGGATCATGATAATAATTCCACCATTCAGGTGTCAATCCATAGAACATTTCACTGACGGAGTGTCCGTCCATTGTTTGCAGCAATACGCAAAATCCACCTTTTCGAAGTGCCCGATGACAATTACAGAACGAGTTTTGCATATCGCCTGTTGCCTGAATAACATTGCAGGAAATTATAATGTCAAAGTAGTTTTCTGGTATGCCTTGTTCCCATTGATTTTTGGTAACATCAGATTTGCAAAACTCCATGGAATGATACCCACGTTCTTTCGCAACTGCCTTTGCCTTTTCAATAAAAGAAGCACCAATGTCTGTAAACCAGTAATCTCCGCCATATTTTTCAATGACCTTTACCGCTTTCCATGTAACCAGTCCGGTTCCTGCACCAATCTCCAAAATTTTTAGTGGTCTTTTGCTGTTCTTTGCAAGATTCTCCAGTATTTCTGTAAATACCGTAGCATACAATCTGACCTTGTTCATTTCCGGTATTTTTTGATACATTTCAAACAATTGCTGATACGAGCCATTCGGATACAAGAATTCCTTTCCCAAGGTCTTTCCTTCAAACACTTCTGCGTAATGCTTCGCGATTTCTGCAAAACGTTCAAAAAACGGTATATATCGTTCTTCCTTTTCCGCGGCAACTGCAAGAGCTTGTGACAATTCCATGCAATCTGCGATGCTTTTGGTGCAGGAGATTTGATCGCCGTCCAGTAAATCCTGTGCATGTGTTCTTTCTTTTAAGTCAACATGCCCATAATCACAAAGCCATGAAAGCAGCAGCATTACAAAAGGAATGTAGGCTTCTGTCACATGCAGTCTGCTTTTGAGTTCTCCCCACGTATAGCTTTCTCCGGCTTTCAAAAAAATACCATAGCTTCGAAAATATGCTGCCGATGCTGCAAAGCAAAGCAAGTCTAATGACTCCTTCAGAGCTTTGTTTTCCTTGACGCATTTGATTTCAGAAGTTTTCAGCCGATCTTCTTCAATGCTGTGAAAAACACGATATAATTCTTCTGTACTTTTCCAACCAGTTTCTTCCGGCTGATACTGCAAAACTGCTGTATCTCCTTTTTCACGCAAAAATAACAGCAACTCCCGCATCTTGTCGGAATCACCGTCCAGCACAAGCTGTTTTTGCCAAACAGAAGATGGTGTTTTTTCTTGTTCTATGTACTCCCGATACGTCTTTTCCAAGAACGTTGACGGCGGCAGATATACTTTTCTGCCACTGGTGACTGCTGGTGCTTTCAACTTATAGGAGGTTAGCGTTGACAAACTTGTGAGCAATGCTTCACCCTTTTCCCCAATGTCTTCCCGTATCATACTGATGAACAATTTTCCAGAACGATTCTTTACAGACTTTTTAGCAAAGTAAGAGAGCTGCTCTCCTATACCGACTTCAATTGCTGCAACATTTTCAAAATTGTCCAGTTTCCTGACTGCTTCGTAATACCGCACAGTACCCTTGAATTGCTTCATCCAATACTCCGGTGTAGTCAGCACATCACTGACTACATTCCCTTCCGCAGAAGAAATATAGGTGATGTCAGGAATATGAAAGGAAATGGTATCTAAAAGTTTCTGAAATTCCGGTAAGATCGTATCTACCAGCTGACAATGCCCTGCACGGGAAAGCGGCAATACAGAATAAAATATCTGTTTTTCATCCAGTTCACAGAGATATTGATCTATATCTTCTGCCAGACCAGTAATCATAAACCGATTAGGCGTATTTCTTGCAGAAACATAAACACCTTCCGGCAATGAAAATTTTTCTGGATTGCCTAAAACGCTTGCCATTTTTCCTTCCGGCAATTTTTCCAAAAGCCGATTCCGAAGATAATACAACCGAATCAAATCGGTTTTGGAAATCACACCTGCAAAATATGCTGCAGTGTACTCGCCGGCACTGTACCCCAAAACGGCATCACATTGCACATGATTTTTCCGCAGCAGTTCCCCAATCACATACTGTACACACAGGGGCAGCATTGCAGCCTCTACCGGATCGCTGATTTCTTCGCCGGTCAGAAGTTTCTCCTGCAAATCATAGCCGCACTCTTGTTTTACAATCTGAAAAATTTCTGTAAAAGATGCTTTCACCGCAGAGCAAGTATGATAAATTGCAGCGGCATCTTCTATACGAATTACATTGCTTCCTGGGAAAAGCCATACATTTTTGCGGTTTGCTGGAACTTTTTCTTCATCTACCGTTACAAACGGCTGTTTTAGCATTTTTATCAGACTATCTACTTGTTTTGCTCCAAACGCACCACGGTACTGCTGCATAGAATTTCTATTACAAAGTGTATATGCAATATCCTGTAGTGCAACTTCCGGATGATGCTCCAGATATGCTGCCAATTCAAAGCAATCTTTTCGAAGTGTTTCTCTGTGTGCGGAGGATAGTATGATTTCACAACCCGTTTCGTTCTGCTGTACCGTATTTGCCTTTGTCGGAAATGCAGACAATACTATGTGGCAATTGTTTCCGCCAACACCAAATGCACTTACACCAGCATATTGCAGTGGTTTTTCAGGCACCATACAAGCGTGTGCTAAATGATAGCCATATTCCGTAAGATGCAATTCCGGATTCACAGAATCGCTATAGAGCGAAGGAACAATCGTATTTTGTTCCAACATCATAACTGCCTTAAGAAATCCGGCAATTCCCGCAGCAAAGTTTAAATGTCCGATGTTTGACTTTACAGAACCAATGTATAAGGGAATCTGTTCTCTTTTTCCAAATACCCGATGCAATGCTGCAATTTCCACAGAATCTCCCAGTTTTGTTCCGGTTCCGTGGGCTTCTATGTAACCGATGTCTTCCGGATCCACTTCAGCAATGTCCAAAGCATCTGCAATTGCCTTGCTTTCTCCATCTATGCTCGGAGCAGCATAGCTTGCTTTTTCACTGCCGTCATTATTGATTGCAGATCCCTTTATCACAGCATGAATAGTATCTGCATCTCTGATACTATCGTTTAACGGCTTCAAAAGGACAGCTCCGCCACCACAACCGGGAACAAAGCCATCTGCATCTTTTCCAAATGCTTTGGTATACCCACTGGCAGAAAGCGTATTTTCAGCGTTGATGTAGTACTCCTGATTTTCCAGAATATTTGCACCGCCGGCAATTGCAATATCACATTCCCCATTGATTAAGGCATTGGCAGCTTCATGAATAGCATAGAGAGAACTAGCACAAGACGCTTTCAATGGCATACACGGTCCCGTAAAATTCATATGATACGCTATTCTGGAAGCAGAAGATCCATCTAAAAATGTCCTCCGCAAAGTTTGTTCTGCCGCCGTATCATCGGATGTTGTAAGGTAGCCTTTCCATACATAGACAAACTCATAAAGTGAACAGAAAAGTCCTACTCGAACAGTCTTTTTTCGCTTTAAATATCCGCCAGTTTCCAAGGCTTCTGCACACAGCTTAAACATCAGTCTTTGCTGTGGATCCATCAATTTTGCAAAGATCTCGCTCAGCCCAAATGCTTCTGGCTCAAATTCATAAACGTCCTCCATTATGCCAAAGGCATATGTTTTTCTTGGATCTGGTTGATCTTTTCTTGTAATACAGTCTTTTCCAGCTTTCAGATTCTGCCAAAACGCTTCCGGAGAATTGCTTTTTGGAAATCGACAAGCATATCCGATTACAGCAACGTCAGTATCTTTCACCTCATAATCCCTGTATATCAATACTTATTTCACTCCTATCTGAATTACTAGTTTTCCATTGTAAGCATGATTTTCTAGGTCTACATGTGCCTGTGGCAATTCTGACCAGTGATATACCTTTCCAATGTAGGGATGAATATCTTTTCTTTCCACAAGATCAATGTATTTATCGGCATCTTCCAATGTACCGGCATGAGAGCCCTGTATTCTCCGTTGATTCAGCCAAAGGAATCGCAAGTCAATATCTGCTTTATAAGACGAAGTTGCTCCGCAAAGCACCACCATACCGCCGTTTCCACACACAAATAAAGACGTGGGAAGTGTATCTTTTCCGGGGTGTTCCAGCACAATTGCAGGTGATTTTTTTTCGCCAACGATTTTCCAAATCATTCGTTTAAATTTGGTTGCCTGTGCGATCCAATTGCGGTATTCCCTTTCAGAAAGCTGATTCACATTGCCCCAATGATGAAACTTTTTGCGGTTAATGTACCCGGCAGCACCCATTTTTTTGCAAAGTTCTCCCTTTTCATCAGAAGAAACTACTGCTACCGGTATTCCCCCCATCGCAACAACAGTTTGAATTGCAGACAAACCCAATCCGCCTGCACCACCCCAGACCAGTACCACATCACCTTGCTGCAACGTGTTTCCTTCCCAGCGACTCAACATACGATACGCAGTAACACCAGTAGCATATGCCGCTGCGGCTTCTTCAAAGGTCAGGTTTTTAGCGATCCGAACGCACTGGCATTCCTTTACTCTGGAGAACTGTGCAAACGCACCATAATTTCCCTCATAGCCCCATATATGATACGAGGCACTAAAGCACGGATCCATGCCAGCAAGAATAGCCTTATCCTTTGCATCGTACTTTAAACCGCCAACACAAATGGCATCTCCAACCCGATACTTCTGAACATCTTTTCCTACTGCATAGACAATTCCAGAGGATTCTGATCCGCAAATATGAAAGTCCTGCTTCTCATCAAAATAATCGCCATTACTATCAATGACATTCTTTGGAACACCTTTAGAAGCCCATATGCCATTATAGTTGATTCCGGCACTCATATTGCATATCAGCAACTCATCATCGCGTATTTCCGGCACGTCAACCAATTCTACCTGAAATGCAGTTTCCGGAGAACCCAATCTTTCATTGCGAATTGTCCATGCATACATTTTTCGTGGAATCACCCCCAACGGCGGACGTTCCCCCACTTCATAAATTTTATCTGTATAAACCATGCTCTGCTTTCACCCTCTACAGAATTTTAATCCTGATTATATTTCAAGCTTTCACTAATATCAACCTTGTCTACCTTTCTTCTTAGCAGGAGCATTGAAATTCCATAACTAATCAGAATACAGCCAAAATAAATAACGATACTGATCGGCGAGATCCACGCACTGATATAGCACTGAAAGCTCTGTACATTGCCCTTGAAATAAAAATCTGAGAATACATAACCGAGGTACAATCCCAGTACAGAAGAAATAACAAGAACATAGAAATATACATGAAGCACCATTCGGTTAATTTCTTTATTTTTCATACCCAGTATTTTAAGCATAGAGATCATACCGGCATTTTCCCGTATCAGCATATTTACCATCAGGTAAATCACAATAACGCAAATCAGACAGCCAATCACTACTGTGCTTGTCATAGAGGGAAGAATTCCATCAATGACACTCTGAATCTGATCTTTCAGAGAAGTGCTTGTGACTGTAGACGCTACTGCATCATCATCGTAACTAATTTTTTCAGAACTCATTACGACATTATAGCAGTCGTCCGGAACATCAAACAGATCTGCAACGTTTTCTTTGGAAGAATATAATACACACTGTACATCATTATCAATGACCTTGTCGATAACAATCTCATATTCTTTCATAGATGCAGATTGATAAAATTTCAATGTGTCGCCTTCATCTACACCATACTGCATCGCAGCCATTTTGCTAAGATAGTATTTTCCGTCGTCCAAATTTACATCATTTCCGGAAATATCCTGAAAATGCAGGTACGGATTCTTCTCTGTACCAATGACATTCAACGCACCAGATGCACCTTCTACTTCAAATGTAAGTCCAATAGAACCATATGCATTGTCCGGAAGATCATCATCTGTAAAATCATTGAGGAAATACTCATATCCAAAGTCGATTGCAGTTTCTACTGCATGATCCCGATAATGGTTACAGGAATCGATTACAAAAAGAGCATAAACCATGACAATGCCGCTGACAATTACACCAACCGCAAACACCAATGTTCTGGAAAAGTGCCGGAAAATCGTGCGAGCCATGAATTTTCGATTGACTGGCATCTTGCTGGCAGAAGAAGCTTTTCCGTTTTTGATCCCTGAACCAGCTCTGTTACGAAGAAGATCTGTTACATTTTTACCAGTCATCTTCAAAATCTGAAACGCAGAAAATCCGCAGTATAAAATTGCAGGCAACAAAAGTGCCACGAGAACATCTGTTGCCTTCACCTGATAGGTCACTGGCAGCGTTTCAATCTTAAAAAAGCAGATCGATGCAATACTATTCTTTGCAAAAATCGACACAAAAAGCCCAATCACGCTTCCAAGAACAGCCGGAATCAGAGCAAAAACGGTATAATGCCGAAAAATTTGTGATTTCTTTATACCAAGTGCCAAAAGTACACCAATCTGTTTTGCATCATTTTGCAGATGCCGTTTCAGCACTACTGCAGTCAAAATAATTACAATCAGCATAATGACCGGCAATATCATATTGGCGTACATGCCCAGCTGATCACAAAGGTTCATAGGCATAGTGATCCGACGATTCATATCTGCAGTAGTATAGAGAAGTGTGCCATATTCGTCATAGAGATCACTTCGGAACGCATTTACATCTGTTTCTTCCGGATAAGTAACAGAATAATATTCCGAAACCTGAACAGGAAGGGAATCCATTGCAGCATCTGGCAGAATTACCAGCCCAAATTCCGAATCGTTATGATAGCTATCCGACAAATTTTCCAGCATAAAAAGATAGTCCGGACGTTCAGCAAAACCAGTAACCGTAAATTCCGAATCAAACAACTGGATTTTGTCACCAATCTGAATAGAATTCGCCTCTGCAAAATTTTTGCTGAGCAGTACTTCATTTTCTGCAGTTGCATCTTCGCCCTCAACCACACGATAAACATTTACTTTTTCTGTTTTTGAAAAGCATCTGAGTGTGTACGCACCGCTCTCATAATTTGCATATTGGTTTTTTTCTACGGTAACATGATACTTGGATTCCATTTCCGATATATCTTCCGTTGTCAAGGCAGCAGGCAATGTGAATTCGCCGTCTTCTACACAGGAAGCACTCCGGAATTCCTCCAAATATGTTTTTTCTCCATTGATTCCAGCATGAAAGCACAAAAACAAACATATTGCAATCACTGTAAGAAGTGTGGAAAACAAGTAAAACGAAAAGTTTTTTTTCACATTTCTCAAATATCTTTTGTTTAATGTAAGCATCTCAAAACCTCATTCTCCCATAAAATCAAAGTTCCAGAGCACTGGCATCGATTTTTTCTGTATTCTTCTCATTGGAAAGAATCTTTCCGTCATGAAGCTGAATGATTCGATCTCCCATTTTTGCAATTTCCTGATTGTGTGTAATAATTACAATCGTTGTACCAAATTCCTGATTGATCTTTTCAATGAACTTCAAAACATCTCCAGAACTCTTAGAATCCAACGCACCTGTCAGTTCATCGCACAGCAGCAGCTTGGGATTCTTAATCACAGCTCTTGCAATTGCAACTCGCTGCTGCTGACCACCAGAAAGCTGACTGGGGAAACGGTCTGCAAGATTATCAATGCCCAATGTTTTCATAACGGCATCAATATCCAACGGATTCTTACAGTACTCTGCAACAACCTTGATATTTTCCCGTACAGTCAGATCTGCAATCAAGTTGTAAAACTGAAATACAAACCCAATGTTTTCCCGACGATACAACAGCAGATCCTTTGGCTTTTTTCCACGAATCTCTCGATCCTGAAACAGCAATTTGCCTTTTGACATCACATCGATGCCGCCAAGAATATTGAGAAGTGTACTTTTTCCCGAACCAGATGAACCCAAGATCACAACAATTTCTTTCGGTTCAATTTCAAGAGATACATCATTCAGTGCATAAACAGCATTTTCGCCATTTCCGTACTGTTTTACCGCATTTTCTAATTTTACAAACGACATAAAAAGCCTCCAAAATAATTTTGTATTTCTATGTAAGTTAGCTTCGCCTAACGCACAGATCAAAAAATAAAAACAGAATTTCTGTTTTCTCCACTAAAACTGATACATTAAAAATGTCAATACGATAACAGATGCTGTTATCAGAAGTTGAAATCCTAAACCGTATTTTACATAATCAGAAAATTGATAACCCACTCGAACAGTCATTCCAATGAAACCGCAAGACAGTGGTGTCAAAACCGACAAGCCCGCAGCCATTGTAATGCCAATCACAAATGGCGTTACATTCCAGCCAAATTGTTCCGCAAATTGAAGTGCAAATGGAAGAACCATAATTACCGTCGTCGTATTCGCCACAAAATTGCTGATAATGGTTGTGATTACAACCAAACCCGCCAGAACTACATAAGGTGACGGCATGTATGAAAGTGCATTTTGCAAGGCAGTACAACAACTTTGTATTACACCACTTTCATTCAAAACATTTGCCATACCTATACTGCATCCCAGCCAAATTAAAATGTTCCAATCCAATTTGGCGAAAGATTGTTTCTGCTTAACCACTCCTCCAAAAATGCAGATCAAAGCACCAATCAACGATACAGTTCCAACTGAAAATGTTTCTGTTATAAACAGCACTAGCATTAACCCGCCAGCCACCGCTGTAACTATACATTTTTTACGATCAACAGTCTGAAGGGATTCATTATCATAGAGCATAATTTGATCGGTTGTCGTAACCTTCTGCCACATTTTTGTGCCTTTTCTGCAGCCAAGTGTACAAATATACAGTGTTCCAATTACAAAAATAATTGTCCCCATAGGCAGCAAATCGAAAAAAAGCATTTTGTTACCTGTTGTTTTTTCTAAAACAGAAGATGCGGCAAGCGTCGCAGGGGCACCAATTAAAGTACACTGTCCGCCCAGTATTGCTAAATAAATAATCGGTAATGTAATATGTTTTACATGGACTTCTTTCATCTGCGTTGCAATGTTTATGCAAATCACCATCATAAGAGAACATACCACTTGATTGTTTAGAAATGCAGAAAGAACAGCAGCAATTGTTCCACCAACAATTATGATTTTTCTTGTAATTGCAGTTGCAGTTTTTCCAGTTGCATACTTTTGAATCAGCTTAACTGTCAATGCATTCAAGCCGCTTTCTTGAAATGCCATTCCGAATATTTCCGTGCCAAAAATGATAAAGACGATATCGCTTGTGAACCCTGAAAAAGCCTCCTGTACAGTACACACTTTAAAAAGCACCAGTGCTGTACAGCCCAAAATCGCTACTGAAGCCAGCGGGAATTTATCCCAAATAAAGAGAACTACGCACACTGCAAAAACAATCAATGCCACCAAACAAATCACCATCCATTATCCATTAAACATTCGCCAAAATTAGTTTAAACTAACCGAACGTTTTTATTATAGCACATAATCTTGTATATGTCAACATGTTTTTTGCAGGTTTCAGTACCCATACCATACAAATTGCAAAAAGCAGAAACAAGATCATGTGTTTTTAAAAATGTAAATTTTGTTTTAAAAGTTTACCTGTTCATGCTTGTCATGCTATACAAAACAAAAAAGCGAATCACTTTCGTGATTCGCTTATCTTGGCTCCTCCAGTTGGACTCGAACCAACGACCCTGCGGTTAACAGCCGCATGCTCTACCGACTGA
>OGXW01003410.1_pt1 | contig 10488 bp, 12 predicted proteins | sample 1576341 | NCBI WGS metagenome assembly OGXW01 (sample SAMEA3541592, study PRJEB24748) | human gut metagenome | biome: human gut; feature: human-associated habitat; material: faeces | place: China | collected 2012
ATCCAAAGGAAAGGAAGTCTTTCTATCATGTCTGAAGAATGTACCCATGACTGCAGCACCTGCGGCTCCAGCTGTGAGCACGTGGACGCCAAAGACCTCATTGCACCGCTGAACAAGGACTCTTCCATCAAGCACGTCTACGCCATCATGTCCGGCAAGGGCGGCGTGGGCAAGAGCTCCACCACCGCCTCCCTGGCCACCGCCATGGCCAAGCGGGGTTATAAAGTGGGCATCATGGACGCCGACATCACCGGCCCCTCCATCCCCACCGCCTTCGGCCTGGACACCCGCGCCGTGGGGGACGGGGAGAGCATCTTCCCCGAACTCACCCCCGGGGGCATCAAGATCATCTCCCTGAACCTGCTGCTGGAGAACAAGGGAGACCCGGTGGTCTGGCGGGGCAGCCTGCTGGGCGGCGTGGTCAAACAGTTCTGGACCGACGTGCGCTGGGGCGAGCTGGACTATCTGTTCATTGACATGCCCCCCGGAACGGGCGATGTGCCCCTGACCGTCTTCCAGAGCCTGCCTGTGGACGGCATCGTGGTCGTGGCAAGCCCGCAGGAGCTGGTGAGCATGATCGTTGCCAAGGCCGTGAACATGGCCGAGATGATGAAAGTGCCCATGCTGGGCCTGGTGGAAAACATGAGCTACGTTGTCTGCCCGGACTGCGGCAAGCACATCAATGTGTTTGGCGACAGCCATGTGGACGAGGTGGCCGCCAAGCACGGCCTGCCCGTGCTGGCCAAATGCCCCATCGACCCCGAGCTGGCGCGCCTCTCTGACGCCGGCCTCATTGAGACCTACGGCGGCCAGTACCTGGAGGGTGCCGCGGACGCCTGCGAGAAGCTGCTCAAGAAGTAAAATTTCATGTTCCCGCTGTTCTGCCCCGTGCAGGATGGCGGGATTTTGTTATTTTTCGGACGGATTTGTCCTATCGCATCCCGGGAGATTCTGGTATACTGGTTTTATCACGATACGTTTTGATGAAAGGATGTGCGCTGCCCGTGCTGGATTCCATTATTTTTGACATGGATGGTCTGCTGATCGACACCGAGATCATCTCCTACCAGCTGTATTCTGCTCTTTTGGCTCCTTATGGCTTTACCGTGAGCTTGCACGATTACGCCGAGGCTTACAGCGGCAAGACCGAGGAGAAAAACGTGACCACCCTTTTGGAGCATTACCCCCTGCCCCTGAGCCGGGAGGAGTGTTTTGCCCGCATTTCGGCCATGGAAAAAGAGTTTCTGGCCAAGGGTGTTGCTCTCAAGCCCGGCGCAAAAGAGCTGCTCACCTATTTAAAAGAGCATGGCTATAAAATTGCACTGGCCTCTTCCAGCATCGCAGACCGGGCCTACGGCATCCTGGACCAGCACGGCATCCGCGGTTGTTTTGACGCCTTTGTGTTCGGCCCGGACCTGCCCAAGGGCCGCGGCAAGCCCGCGCCGGATATCTTCCTCATTGCCTGCCAGAAGCTGGGCACCACCCCGGCGCGGGCACTGGTGCTGGAAGACAGTGAGGCAGGCATCCAGGCCGCTCACTCCGCCCGCATCCCGGTCCTCTGCGTGCCCGACCTGCACCACCCGGCCCCGGCTTACGAGTCCATGACCGCTGCCATCCTCTCCTCCCTGCACGAGGTGCCGGGCTGGCTGGAAGCCCAGAACGCGCAATAAAAGCCGCACAAAAGTCTTTCTTTTGCACCCCCCGCTAACTTTAGAAAAGAAGATTTTTTGCCTGTTTCCGCACAGTTTTTCTTTTTTGTGAAGCGTGCTCATCTTTTATCCTGTTTTTTTGAAAGATTTTCGCAAAATATTCGCACAGCTTCTATTGTAAATTGCCCCGCAAAGCTTTATAATAACAAAGTGCTCTGCGGCAGATGTGCTTTCGCGTGGTCGCGGCGGCGGAGATCATCGCGCCGCACTCGATCAACACCGACATCGCCATCGGGCGTCCGGATGCATCCGACCGCGCCAGGATCGCGGCGTTCTGTGCGCAGCTCGCGCAAAAGCTTGCCGAGGACGCGCCTGCCGGGATCACCGTGCCCGGAAAGACGCCCTACTGTGACTACAACGGTCTGCCGCTCAAGCCGACCGGCGGTCTGCGCTGCATCAGCTGCGGTCTGTGCGCGGACAACTGCCCCGCCGGGGCGATCCCGAAGGACGCGCCGAAAAAGGTCGACAAGCGCAAGTGCATCTCCTGTATGCGCTGCATCCAGATCTGCCCGCAGACGGCGCGCAGCGTGCCGCTGCCGCTGCGGCTGGCTGCCGCCGCGACGGTGAAAAAATACTGCGTCGGGCGCAAAGAGCCGGCGTTCTACATCTAAAGCATAAAGCGCAAAACACGCCCGCAGGGACAACCGTCCCTGTGGGCGTTGAAGCTGTCAAAAAGTATTCCTTTTTGACAAGGGGGGTTGCAGTCTGCTGCGCGCATAATTTGTGCGCCGCCGGCGCACAAATTCCACACTTGCAGCCTGAGAAGTATTTTCTTCGCCGCACATGTCGCCGAAGAAAATGATCGGACTTTCTTTGCGCCCGCAGGCGCAAAGGCTACGAGGTTTTTTGACAGTCTATTCGCCCTCGATCGTGCGCACATACATGCCCAGCTCGCCGGGCAGGTCATGGATCTCGAGCGCGCAGCCGTCCATGGCGGTGTTGTGCACCGCGATGCGGAACACGAGCTGCAGCTGCTCGGGCACAACGGCGGAATACTCGCCGATGTCCATGACGATGCGCGTGAGGCGCGTGAGGCCGTTTTCCGTCATCGCCTGCTGTGCGATGTCAAAGACCTCCTTGGCAATGGCCGCCTCGTGCATTCAGTTCTTCTTCGGCTGGCGGCGGACGTTGCGCTCGCGCACGAGCGACTTCTTGAGCGGCTTGCAGAAGAGCACGCGGTCGCCGTCGACCATCTTGCGCACGTCCTTCGGGCACTTCGTGACGCACACGCCGCAGCCGATGCAGCGCTGATACTCCACGAACACCTTGCCGGTCTGCGCGTTGAAGCCGGTGGCCACGGTCGGGCAGAAGTGGTTGCAGATGTTGCAGCCGTTGCAGTTTTCCGGGTGGACGATGACGGGCTTTGCGTGCGCGCGCATATACAGCGGCTGCATGCCGCCGCGCGTGTACGAGCCGAGCATCTCGCAGCACTGCGTGTCGCAGTTGCAGATGGCGGTCGTCTCCTCGTCCATGTTGCAGGCGTAGTGGAATACCTGATGCACGCAGCCCTTGTTCTCGCAGTCGACGAGGATCTGGCGCGCCTCGGCCTTGCTGACCTGGCGGCCGACACCGTACTCGATGATCTGCTTGGCGATGTTGCCGACGCACAGGCACACCTCATCCGGCGTGGGGTGCTTGGGCTGCATGCCCTCTCTGCGGCGGATGTTGCGGCAGAAGCAGTGCATGACGCTGATGGGCGAATCATCCGGGAGGCTGTCGAGATACGCCTCGAGCTGGTAGCTCGGCACGACGCTCGTCGTGTCGTTGGAGAGCTTGCGGTCCACGTGCACGACCTTGCCGGCGGCCTTGCCCTCGAGCGGGAGCGCGACCTCCATGTGGCCCTTGTCGCCCTTGAGCTTGTTGAGATTGTTCATGACGGCGTAGCCCGTGCGCAGCGGCTCGACGTTGAGCGTGGTGACCATGTTGATGGCCGAGGTGAACAGCTCCGACGCCTTTTGCAGCGTCTCATTGTCCTCGCCCGTCGAGAGCGGAAACTCAAACCAGCCCGGCAGCATCGGCGCGAGGTCGAACGTCGGCTCCGGCCCGTCGTAGATCTTGAGCAGGAAGCCCTTGCGGCACATATCGTAGAGCGTGCCGTCCCAGTCGCTGCCCGTGTAGAGCGCGCGCAGCTCCGCCTCGGTGTTGCCGCGCAGCTTCATGCCCATCATGATGTCGTACTCCTCATCGGTCACGAACAGCCTGCAGAACTTTTCAAACTGCGGCACCGGCGGCTGCGGCACCTGCGTGACGGCGTTCATGCGGTTCATGAGCTTGAGATATTTCAGATAACCCATCTTCTTTGTTCCCCTTTCCGGCAGACGGCGCTTCCCACGCGCACGGCTGCCCGCCGGTATCCCGGCAAATTGGCAAATACAAATCCACTTTACCATCTCGTCTAACTTTTGGCAAGCCCTTTCCGGTGCTTTTCCATATGAAAAAGGGATGCGCCCGCGCCGACAGGGGAGATCGGCACGCCGGAAATCGATCCCAGCGACAGCAAAGCCGCCGGCGAGAGCCGGCGGCTTTTGGCTTTTCCGATGCGCTATGGAGGCTTTACACGTCATTTGCGCGGCGGGCTTCTCGTTTCACGCGGTTTCGGTCGTAGGTCTTTTTGCTCTGCATGACCCGGGTGACCGGGGAAAGCCCGTTCCACGAGCCGCGCTTTGCGGCGTAGTGCTCACGCTGCGCGCGCTTGCTGCGCTTTGCCATCGGCGTGGAATTCATGTTGTCTCAGCTCCTTTCAGCTGCTGCATATGGTCTCCATAAGGGATCGGATCTCTGCCACTGTTCCTCCGTTTCAAAATCAGGGCTTGCTTTTTTGCGCCGACTCTGGTATTTTACAATACTACTCTTTAAGGAGGCGACCCGAATGGGCTTGAAAGCATACCCCGTGATCGACCTTGCCGCCACGGGGGACAACATCCGCCGCCTGCGCATGGCGCGCGGCCTGACGGTGCGCGACCTGCAAAGCTACTTCGGCTTTGCCGAGCCGCGGGCGATCTACAAGTGGCAGAAGGGCGAGACCCTGCCGACGGTCGACAATCTGTACGCGCTCGGCGCGCTGCTGGAGGTGTCGCTGGAGCAGATCCTGATCCCCGTCGCCGAGAATCCTGATATCGTGTGTGAGCAGCAGGCCGAGACCTGCTGCTCACACTGTTTTCTGACCGGCTGTTCCGGATGCGGCAAGCGTCCGATGCAGCTTCCGCCATTTGCCCCGGGCGCACGGCCGGCGGCGTGACAGGTCACGGCCGGTCGCTGCGCGCGGGAAAGGAGATCACACATAATTTTTCTTTTCTCGTCAAAGTCAAGGACGGCTTGCCTGCCGCACGAGGGAGATGTCAGTTCGGAAGCGGGCATGGGTGTCTGCGCGAAAAACGGGTTTGACGTCTGTGCGTTTGACGCCGGACGAGAAGCCGGGCGCTGTCCTTTCCAATTCAATAGAAAGGCTCGCTGAGCGAGCCGCTCGGGGTCGTTTCCGTTTGCAATTGTGCAGCGTTATCGTTCATCTGCACCTGAACCGGCATCCGCTTGCTCCTGGCTTGCCGCACCCGGAACAGCCGGTCTGCACCGGGGCGTTATGCCTCGTCTTTTCCGGTGTAGACCGCGAACGCCTCGGCGAAGCTGGCGTTCACGTCAAAGGGCGGCGTGTATGCCACGTCGGACGTGACCAGACACAGGTCGATCCTGGCCGAGGTCTCGTCCGCGCGCCGGTCGAGCTTCGTGAGGGCGGCACGGATGACCTTCCGGTCGTAGTTGATCGTGGTCACGCGCCGTACGTCGCAGCGGTAGGTGATCTGGTTGCCGTCGGCGTTGAAGCGGTAGCCGCTGCCGCCGTTGGGGATCGTCTGCTCGCTGCAGCGCAGGTCGTTCATGCGCCGGAAGGTGCGGGCAACGCTCTGACGCGCGGCGTTGAGGCTGACCTCGCTGTCCATGTCGATGTCCAGCGCATCCTTCGCCGTGCGGATGGCGGTGCTGAGCGTCTCCTTCTCGTCGAGCAGGTGCAGAAGGAAACGGGCAATGTCCGTGATCTGCTCGTAATACTCCGTTTCCGGCACGGCGGCAACGGTCTCGTCCTCCGCCTCGGCCATGACCTTGCGGCGCAGGTAGGTGTTTTCGACCTTCGTGATGTTGGCGTCACGGTCGAGGATGCTCTGCGCTTCGTCCAGGAAGGACTGGAGCTTGTTCTGATAGCGGAATGCTTCTTTCAGATTCATCGGGTCGTCACCTCTGTCTTTCAGGTTGTTTTCTGACCCGATTGTACCGCGCGAACGCCTGCTTGTCATGGAACTTGCGGTTCACTCCCGTGCGGAACGCGGCAGGATGCGGGCTTTGCGGATGAAAAACGGAGCAGGCGGAAACCTGCTCCGGACGTGAAAATAAAAAAGTGGATGCAACGAAAATCCGTTACATCCACTTGATCTGGTTGCGGAGACAGGATTTGAACCTGCGACCTCCGGGTTATGAGCCCGACGAGCTACCGAACTGCTCCACTCCGCGATATACAATTGACCCCTCAAGGCTTATATACTATAACATATAAGCCCCGAGGTGTCAAGTACTTTTTTAGCGCTCAGAGGTGGAATATTCTTCCTCTTCGGCGTCGTCGAGCGTTTGTGCTGCGGCGGCACGGCTGTTTCTGAGCTTGAGCTCGGCAAGAATCTCCGCCAGCAGCTGCTCCGTCGTGGGCTCGGCAGGGGCTTCCGGCTCAGGCTCGGCTTCGTCCGCCTTTTTGCGGTTGAAGCGGTTGATGATCTTCACCATCCAGAACACGACGAACGAAATGCACAGGAAATTGATGATCGCCATGATCAGATCGCCAATCGGGAACACGCCGACGGTCACACCGGAGAAATCCAGTCCGCCGATGATGAGCGAGATGAGCGGATTGATAATATCATTGACGAGCGCGGTGACGATGGCCGTGAACGCGCCGCCGACAACGACGCCGACCGCCAGGTCAATGACGTTGCCGCGCGAGATAAATGTCTTGAATTCATCGAGCCAACCGGGCTTTTTCATGATGCTGCCTCCATTTTTCTATTATCTCTATGCTGCTGCGCGCTGCGCATCCTCAGTGCTTCGGCACAAGGACTTCCTTGCCGCCCATGTAGGGGCGCAGCACCTCGGGGATGACGACGCTGCCGTCGGGCTGGAGGTTATTCTCAAGGAACGCGATGAGCATACGCGGGGGCGCAACACAGGTGTTGTTGAGCGTGTGGGCGAGGTAGTTCTTGCCGTCCTTGCCCTTGACGCGGATGTGCAGGCGGCGTGCCTGCGCGTCGCCGAGATTCGAGCAGGAGCAGACCTCGAAATACTTCTGCTGGCGCGGGCTCCACGCCTCGATGTCGCAGGACTTGACCTTCAGGTCGGCGAGGTCGCCGGAGCAGCACTCGAGCTGGCGCACCGGAATGTCCATGCTGCGGAAGAGCTCGACGGAGTAGCGCCAGAGCTTCTCGTACCAGTCCATGCTCTCCTCCGGGCGGCAGACGACGATCATCTCCTGCTTTTCAAACTGGTGGATGCGGTACACGCCGCGCTCCTCGATGCCGTGCGCGCCTTTTTCCTTGCGGAAGCAGGGCGAATAGGACGTCATCGTCTGCGGAAGCTGATCCTCGGTGAGGATCTGGTCGATGTAGCGGCCGATCATGGAGTGCTCGCTCGTGCCGATCAGGTAGAGATCCTCGCCCTCGATCTTGTACATCATGGCGTCCATATCCGTCTGGCTCATGACGCCCTCGACGACGTTGCCGTGGATCATAAACGGCGGAATGCAGTAGGTGAAACCCTTGTCGATCATGAAATCGCGCGCGTAGGTCAGCACGGCCTCGTGCAGACGCGCGATATCGCCCATGAGATAGTAAAAACCGTTGCCGGAGACGCGGCGCGCGGCGTCGAGATCAATGCCGTCAAAGCGCTCCATGATTTCCGTGTGGTACGGGATCGGGAAATCCGGCACGACGGCGTCGCCAAAGCGCTGCACCTCAACGTTGCAGCTGTCATCCGGGCCGAGCGGCACGCTCGGGTCGATGATCTGCGGGATGGTGAGCATGATCTTGTGGATCTTGGCCTCAAGCTCCGCCTCCTGCTGCTCAAGCTCGGCAAGCCGCGCGGCCTGCGCGGTGACCTGCGCCTTGACGGCCTCGGCCTCGGCAAGCTTGGACGGGTCTTTTTTCGCCTGTCCCATGAGCATGCCGATCTGCTTCGACAGGGTGTTGCGCTCGGCGCGCAGGTTCGACGCCTCATTGATGGCGGCGCGGTTGGCCTTGTCGAGCTCGATCACCTCGTCGACGAGCGGCAGCTTCGCGTCCTGAAACTTTTTGCGGATGTTCTCCCGAACGAGCTCGGGGTTTTCACGGATGAGTCGAATGTCAATCATGTTGTCTCTGTCTCCTCAATGTTCTAATTAGTGTCAGTTTCTGTGGCCGATGCCCTCGAGCGCCTGCAGCAGCGCCTCGCGGTCGTCCGCGTCGTAGTATTCTAGCTCGATGCGCCCGGTCTTGCGTCCCTGCGTCATGCGCACCTTGCGCCCGAGCACCTGCTCGAGATGGCGCGCGCATTCGCCGAGGTAATCGACGCCGGCGGGCTTTTTCGCCGTTTTTCCCTGCGTTTCCTTCAAAAGCTGCGCAGCCAGCGCCTCGGCGCGGCGCACCGAGAGCCCCTTTTCGATGACGGTTTTCGCCGCGGCGAGCTGCACCTGCGCATCGCTGAGCGGCAGCAGCGCGCGTGCGTGGCCGGCCGAGAGCGTCCCGTCCTCGACGAGCTTCAGGACCTGCTCCGACAGCGCCAGCAGCCGCGTCGCATTGGCGACGGCGGGGCGCGACTTGCCCACGCTCTGCGCCACATCGTCCTGCGTCATGCCGTAAACATCCTGCAGGGCGCGGTAGCCCTTCGCCTCTTCGATGGGGTTCAGGTCCTCGCGCTGCAGGTTTTCGACCAGCGCCATCTCCATGGCGCGCTGCTCGTCGGCCGTGAGGATGCGCACCGGCACCTCCTTGAGCCCGGCCATGCGGCTGGCGCGCCAGCGGCGTTCGCCCGCGATGATCTGATAAAAGCCGCCGTCAAGCGGCCGCACCGTGATCGGCTGGATGAGCCCGTAGGTGCGGATAGACTCGGCGAGCAGCTCCAGCGCCTCGGGATCAAAGCGCTTGCGCGGCTGGTCGGCGCGCGGCTCGATCTTCTCGATCGGCAGCAGATCGGGCGCCGTCTCCGCGCGCTCGGGCTGCGCGGTCGGATATTCCTCCCCAAACAGTGCCCCGAGCCCCATGCCGAGACCTTTTTTCCCGTCTTTACCCATGTTCCGCCTCCTTTGCGGCCGCTGCCGCAGCTTCCTGCGCCGCCTTCGCCGCTTTTTCCTCGCGCTTGATGAGCTCCCCCGCCAGATGCAGATACGCCCGCGCGCCCTTGGACTCCTTGTCGTAGGCGATGGCGGGTTTGCGGTGGCTCGGCGCCTCGGACAGGCGCACGTTGCGCGGGATCATGGTCTTGTAGACCTTTTTGCCGAAGAATTTGCGCACCTCGTTCACGACCTGATCGGACAGCTTCGTGCGCCCGTCATACATGGTCATGACGATGCCCTGTACGCTCAGCTCCGGATTGAGGCGCTTGTTGCACATTTTGATGCTGCGCATGAGATCGGCGATGCCCTCGAGCGCATAATACTCGCACTGCACCGGGATGAGCACGCTGTCGGCCGCGACGAGCGCATTGATCGTCAGCAGCTCGAGCGACGGCGGACAGTCGATGAGGATGAAGTCATAGTCCGCCTGCACCGGTGCAAGCGCGTTTTTCATGATGTATTCCCGCTGCGCAGAGCCGACAAGCTCGACCGAGCAGCCGGAGAGATTCATATTTGCCGGCAGCACGTCGCCGTATTTCGTGCTGCGGATGCAGTCGGCAGCGGCCGCGCCGTTCATCAGCAGGTCGTAGCAATTGGGCGTCACGGTCTTGTCCACGCCCATGCCGGAGGTGCTGTTGCCCTGCGGGTCGCAGTCGATGAGGAGCACGCGCCGCCCGCGCTTTTTGAGCGCGCAGGTCAGGTTCACGCACGTCGTCGTCTTGCCGACCCCGCCTTTCTGGTTGGCGACGGCAATGATTTTGCCCATGGTTTGCCTCCCTAAATCGTGTTTGCAGCTATTATACCAGTGCGCGGCGTCGTTTTCAACCGCTTGGGGGCGTCGGGGCGAATTTTTGTGATGTTTCACGTGAAACAATGTCGAGCGCGGCGGGAAATGTTTCACGTGAAACACGGCTCACGACAGCAGGAGGTCGAGATCCGCCACGGTCAGCCCGTCGTGCAGCGCGAGGTCGATGCCGTAGCCGATGAGTTTGGCGGCGTCGCGCACGACTGCGTCGATATCGCGCGGCGTGACGAACATCCGCTCGGCGCGCGGGTCGTCTGTGAGGCTGCCCGCGTCGATGACCGTCGGCAGTCCGATGGCCGCGACCGGTACGCCGAGCGTGGTGCGGTCAAGTCCGGCGCGGTCGTTGCCAACGCCACTGCCGGGCGTGATGCCGGTGTCGGTGAGCTGGACGGTGCAGCCGAGGCGGTCAAATTCGGCGCAGGCGAGGGCATCCACGACGATGACGGCATCCGGGCGCAGGCGGTCGGTCATGGCGCGGACGAGCTCGGCCGATTCCACGCCCGTTGTGCCGAGCACGCCGGGTGTCAGTGCCGCCACAGGGCGAAAGCGGCCGAATTGCTCCGGCAGCTGCGCACGCAGGTGGCGCGTGACGAGCACGAAGATACGGGTCTTGGTCGGGTCGCGGCGGATGAACTCGT
>OGXW01003411.1_pt1 | contig 10488 bp, 4 predicted proteins | sample 1576341 | NCBI WGS metagenome assembly OGXW01 (sample SAMEA3541592, study PRJEB24748) | human gut metagenome | biome: human gut; feature: human-associated habitat; material: faeces | place: China | collected 2012
TTCTCACCAATTTTGATACACAGATAGGTGTTTCATCAAAGCTGGATAAAGCAGTTTGTGCAGGAACTGGATACCGACCAGGATGTCGTGGTGTATGCCAAGCTGCCCAAGGGATTCTTTATTCCGACGCCAGTAGGCAACTATAATCCCGACTGGGCCATTGCCTTCCGGGAAGGCAGCGTCAAGCATATCTACTTTGTTGCCGAAACAAAGGGGAGTATGGAAAATTTTGAATTGCGCACTATCGAAGAAACAAAAATAAAGTGCGCACGAAAGTATTTCCATACCGTGAATGACAGCATCGCTCCACAGCATGTCCAGTACGATGTTGTCGACAGCTATGACAAGCTGATGGAAATAGTTGTGAAATGATAATATATTATTCATGGTATTTCATACCAAGAGCGTACTAAAATATTAATTGTCTGCAACACTAAATCTTGAAGAATTATATTACTGACGAATGGGATATAAATAAGTTTCCAAGCATTCTCTCAGAACGAGGAGCTGAAATGACATCTCACCACAACGATATCTTCTCTATAGGTGTCTCTATAGATACAGAGACGATTATTCAGCAGCTTCAGGATGTTTTGGAAAGATACAGTTCTCAAGATATCGTCAGGGAAATCGTCCAAAATGCCGATGATGCGGGGGCAGGCAGACTTGTATTTTTTGTGCTTGAGACGGGGATTCCTGCCAGCGTGCAGCATCTGGATATCCATCCTCTACTGCGAAGCTCAGCGATTCTTGTCCTCAATGACGGCCCCTTGAAAGAAGAGGACATCAAGGGGATCGCCCGCCTGATTGGCGGAAGTAAACAGGAAGACAGTTCCAAGGTAGGACGTTTTGGTTTAGGGCTTAAAAGCCTTTTCCATGTCTGCGAAGCCTTCTTCTTTGGCCCTTATCGTTCTCCAGCCCCCCATATACATGGAAGACTTTTCGATCCGTGGATTGGTATACGGAAAACGCCCGAATATGTGGATAGGCTTCCTCAGTGGACAGACGAACAAACGGCTAGCGCATATACGAATATATTGAAATTTATTGATAAAAATTATGGCGATGCATATAATGACGCCTTTTTTATTTATGTCCCATTTCGCAGCCAAGGAGGGAAAAATTTTTTAACGATCAAAGAAGAGTCAATAAGTTCAAATGATTTCATTAAAAATTTTTGTCTTGATGATACTTTACAGCAATTAGTTTTATCATTTGCACAGTGTTCATCATTACAGCATATAGAGTTTTTTCATACAAAATCACTTCTTGATACAAATAAATCCTCTATTTATAAATTCTCTATAAAAAGAGAACATTTTTTAAGGCGTCCCTCAAAAAATGATGCGAGGGGAGTCCAGTTTTTTAAAAGTACCATCCTATTAGAACAGCATGGCAAGCCAGAAGCTGTATGGGACTGCCTGGGAATCGATGATTTTTCGCCCGAACACGAAGGACTGCAAGGACTTCGACAAGATGTGCGCTGGCCTAAGCGTGGTCTAAAACAAGAGCCGGAAAAAGCTCTTCCTCACGCCGCCATCACAATACTGCACAATAAAGACAGCGACGATAAAAGGTTGTCCTTGCGTTGGGCTTCCTTCCTGCCACTTGACGATCACAAGGCAGAAGAAATTTCAGATAGCACACTTGTCCAGGCAATACGCGCTCCGTATCTTCACGGGACATGGGAAATCCTCCTGCACGGGTACTTCTTTCTTGCCAGCGACAGAAAGCATATTTTTGGCATCACAAAAACGGGCGAAGAAGACATAAAGCAGCAATGGAATAAATTGCTCGTTCAGCAACTGCTCCTCCCTCTTTTCCCCAGAATATTACTCAAGGAAATAGAGGAAAATGCTCAGAATGAAGAGCTTACAGATGCGGTAAAGAATTGGAATCGGTTTAATGATTTTCGCGAAGACATGACGTCAGCATGTTTTCTTGTAAAAAATGCAACAAGTAATGTCTGGGAGATTCATAGCGAAGCCCTGCATATGTTGCCGGAAGGAATGCCAGCTCGCCTTAAAGGATGGCTGCAAAGGAAATTCCCCCAGCCTGTCGCCTTATTGAATAAGGGACTTTATTTGCCGCAGCGCCATAAAAAACAATGGGATGAAGGTGCTCTTTCCCAAATTTGTGACAATCTTCCCTCAACTCCTGGGGAACTTTCGGAAATTGATATCTCTTGGATTAAAAGTTTTATCCAGGATATAAAAGCATGTTACTATAGACAACCTCTACAAAAATGGTTGATTTGCACCCTTCAGAACAGATGTTTTGATAGCAAAAACGAAACAATTCGTTCTGCTTTGCATCACTTTTCTGAAAGTGTATTCCAGGATGCAGTATGCTATATGCCCATGAAGACGGAACCCATACTGCGGAGCATTGCCAAAGACAGACCTGAGCTACTGTCACCTTGTCTGCTCTTGCCACGTGCTGAAGACAGAGCCCCCCTACCTCCATCACAAAAGCTTCTGGAGAGAATTCCTGACAAACAGCGGATTAATCTTCTGCGCTTTTTGGGATGGGAAAAGCTTCAAGATAGGGAAAAGCAACCGGAAGGCTGTATTCTTCTGGCGGATCGACTTATTGCGGGCAGAAAAATCCCGGAACTGGACACCACTTTGCCTTGCTATCGGGTCAGCATTTTCTTTCAGGGAAAACAGAAAGAAGAGGCTGCGCGCAGTTTTCAGGAACTCCAACAGAGGAAGGCGGTAAATTGTCTCTTCAAACAGCCTGCCTCAGGAAGCGGGATAAGTGACACTCTAAAACAACTTTCTCTGGTGCTTGAGGATGCAGAAATCTGGCTTTTGCGAACAGAAGCGACGTTGGAATTAGGCCTGACAACGTGGGAAGCAACTCTTTTTAAATCATTGAATGAGAACAAACTATCTTCAAATAAAGAAATACATGGAGAATTTTTTAAAGACATTCTGAGAAGGTTCTATCCAGAAAATAAAAAAAATCCATCTTACATTCAGGCCCTTCGATGTCTTCTTGCCGGGAAATATGTAGCAGAGAATGTAAAATTCGTTCTGTACTCAGATGCACTTCCTAATGTTCATGAAAAATTAGCCTATAAATATATTTTTATTCAAAGAGATAAATATAGGTTTATCTCTGAAGAACACAAGAGAACTCTTTCAATAGTTGAAGAACATAGCATTGCTTCCGAACAGCTCCGAGACATCCTGTCGGACGCAGCCCCCTGGCAGTTCTGGCAGGATATGATCAACTTGTGCCCAACTCCCAGAAAAGACATCCCCGACGAGCTTGAAAACCTTTTCAGAAGTGCTTGCTGGATACCAACGAAGCAGAGGGGCGGATTGTCTCCGAACCACATTCTGCCGGACGATATCCCGGCTATCCTGAAAACAGCCCTGCCAGCCTCCTGGATGTGCCGGGAAAAGCTGTCAGTAGCTCTTGAGCAGTTCTGTTCCGAAGAGGAACGCCGTTGGATTATGAAGGTTCTTGATGCTCTTTATCTTGAGCAAGAGCAAGATTTCAGGCTCAGCCAGCTTGCGGAACTTTTTCAGGATGAAGATTTTCACGCTCCCTGTACCTTTTTCCCGCCGCAGCTTGATGATCTTGTAGAAGTGGCGCATCATCTACGCCCTCTTGCGGGCAACATGGAAAAGACCGGGCAGGAGGGGCACCTGCTATCCCTTCTTCTCTCCCTGCCAGAAATACCTTTTTCCGTCTTGCGAAAATTTCAGTCCGCCCCCTCAATGTTCGATCACACGACATGCCGGTATGACATACTGCTGCATGCAGCTCCTATCTATGCCCGGACAGATTCGTTCACGCTATTACTACCGTTCTATGCCCAGTACCTTGCGGCAGCGCGGCAACATGATGAGAAGCTTTTTGAACGTGACTACCTCTTTCCGACGCGCGACAAGTATGCCTGGAAAAAAGGCTCTGAAATCGCCGAGGCAAAGATAGGTCATGAAAATTGCGAACATCTCGATGAAATCGTCTGGGAGGCATGCAGTACCTTTTTCAGTTCACACAACAGGGCTATCTTTGATAAGGGGCCGTCAAGTGCACGATACCTTAAAAAATATTTTTCTGTTTCCTTTGCAAAAGCTGAAAAATACAGGGTCGCCTGTCTTTTGAGACTTATTGCTGGTCGTAATAAAGATATCCGCAAATTGGCTGAGGACTTCTCAAGTAATATAACCGATGAGCTTAGAAAAATTTTTTATTTTAATGATGAAGATTTTGACTTTTTAATCTCAGCAGAACCATGTAATGCAAACTTGGAAAAAAGTCTTTCAGGTTCTCCCTTTGAAAAAGATAAAAAAACTTTTTTCACCTATACACCTCCGAAAAATAAAATATATTATCTATACTTCTACGATAACGAGTCTGGAAAATGCCCTGCAATAAGCCAAGAAGATTTCACAGAGCGATTAAAAAAATCGATTTTTGAATGGTTGAAGAACTTTGGTATAAGCAGAAAAACAATATCTGATATCATAAACAGTCTCTCTCCAACACAGCATTCCTTGAGTGCAACAATAGCGCTGCTGCGGGAAGATTTGCGAACAGTTATTGAGCAGCTTCATATATGTGACTTTGAATTAAAAGAAAAGCAAATAGCTATTTGCAATAAAATACAATACAACAAAGGACAAAGTCTTGAAGATTTAAAAAAAGATCTTTGGGGCATCGCTCAGAATAAATCTGAAATTTACGAGGCTCTTCTTGAAAAAATTAAAAACTATGGCTACCGTGAAGATGGCGTACTTCTTGAATTGATTCAAAATGCCGACGACGCCTTGCGAGAGCGTAGCGAACCTGGCAGTAAACAGAGAGGCGTAATTATTGATCTCCATAATCGTATTTTATCCTTTTCCCATTATGGACGCCCGATAAATGAAAAAATCGATGAAAAATCATCAGGTAATAATGACCTTTACAGCATGTTAATGCTGAACAGAAGCGAAAAGGAAGCCAATTCAGCAACAGGAAAACTTGGACTTGGCTTCAAAAGCGTTTTTCTGCTGAGTGAGCAACCGGAAATACAAAGCAAGGCTTTATGTTTTAGTATCAAAAACGGCATGTTTCCTCAGGAGAAAAAAACTCGCCTGAACCAGCATGATGACGAGGTCACGCTTTTCAGGCTCCCGATCAAGCCGGAAATTCCTCATGAAGAAATAACGCAGCGCATTTTCTCTCGCGTTTTTGAGTCCGCCGCACTTATTCCTGTTTTTGCGCATGAAATCCAGAAACTTGTCATCAATATTGATGACGATGAAGCAACGTTCACCTATAGCCCGGAGGCCTCAGAGAGCGGACAGGGGTGGATTGCGGACCTCAACGCACATGTGCTGTGCTTTTCAGATCCGGATTCTGGCATACAGCTGGCAGTCAAGCTTGATGCTGACCACAAGCCAACCTGTTTTCCCGACACTATGCCGCCACTCTGGCATACGCTGCCGACCGTAAGCGGCCTTGACTGGCAGCTGGGCTATGCCATCAACGGCCCGTTTTCGCTGAATGCCGGACGAAGCCATATTTCCCCCGTCCAAAAAGATTTTGATGACCTTGAGAAATTTGGCGTTTTTCTGGGCAAAAGCCTGTGTGATTATGCCCAGTTTGTGAAGAAAAACTATCCCGACGCCATAGCGGCACATAATCATGCGCTCTGGATGGTGCTTAGCAACGGGCTTGAAAGCCCGAAAGAATCCCTGCAGGGAAGGATCGTCCGCTGCCTTCATGCCGGCGGACGCGGACTCTCGTCCTGGCTGAAACAGGCAAGTGTCCCCTGCGGGGTCCCCAAAGAATGGTCATGGCCCCTGAAGGATATTCCAGAAAAATGGTATACCTGTTCCCTGCCTTCCGGCAGTGCCAAACAGAACTTTGCCCAGACGGTTCAGGCGCTTCGCAAGGAAGACCTTACAAGGTCTCTCGCACACTTTGCCTATGTTCCTCTGGAACAAAGCGCCTGCATTGAAGCTCTGGGATTTTCTGTTGAACACATGGAGGCCGCCGACTTTTTTGCAGAACTCTTTGCCCGTCTGGTTCCTGACAACCAGCTGAGTCCCCGCCTTCTTGCCTGTCTGCGACAAATACGGGAGGAGCTTCCCCGACGAGATTTTTCTTTCCGCGTGCGCACACAAGCCGGTACCTGGGAGGATATACAGCAGGTACTTTTGCCACCTAATACGCCCTGCGAACGTCCTTCAGACTTCAGGGAAGAACAGCGCAGGGCAATCCTCGCGCCTCTCAATGCACTGTTATCCGAAGAATATGTAAGCAGCAAAGAAGATGCAGAAACCTATCGAAAACTGCGCAATGGGCATACTATTACATCAGAAATACTGCGAGGCTGGATAACGAACATTGAAAGCCCGGAGCAGCGGATACAGGCCTTGATTTATTTACGGGAAGGAGAGCTGCGGCATGAGCTGCTTGTGTCCCTCCGCAATGAACAGCAAGGCTGGATCAGGGACTTTTCCCTTGTGAGTGAGTTGCTTGCCAGCATGACAGAGAACAATAACGTTCATAAACATATTTTGATGGATTTATTCCCCGACGCATTTTTGCTGCGAACAAGGCCGGAAATAGACGAATATGAAATAGAAGAGGGAGAAGAGGATGACGATGACGAAGAAAATCTTGTTCTTGCAAGAAGCAATAGGCCGAAATGGGAAGAAGTGCTTGCCTTCTGGCAGCAGAACAAAGAAGCAGTCGTGAGTGACTATATTTCCAAAACATGGCCTGCTCAATTCTTTGATCAGAATTTTCTTAGAGAACAACTTGAAAAGCGTGACAGAACTGCGTGGCTTGTCCTCCTGCTCCTTGGCTATCTGCAAAGTATAGGGCGCTCAAAGCCGGAAATGCACAGAGCTTTTGTTCAGGAGCTACTGACGAAACATAACAATCTCTTTACTAAAAATGTAGATAAAGATGATCCTCAATGGCTGTTTCCTCTTTCGGCGTGGCAGGATGCCAATATCTCGACAAATACCTATGCTATGTGGATGACCTGTTTTCCTGCGCTGCATCAGCTTGGTCGTTTTCTAAAGCAGTATCAGAATATTCTCAGCAGTATGATACGAGGCGACCTTGACCGAAAGCAGTTGCTTGACTGCTTTTCGCCGCGCTCCGCCTACACCTTTCAACAGGCCGGGAAACAGTTTGATGCGCCCCCCTTTCCGCTGCGCCTCGGAAAATACTGGGTACTACGGGAACTGGTCCGACTGAATTTTGAGAACTGCCAGACAACATCCGGGGAAGCCTTTCTGGAATGCTGCTGGGTTCCTCGTAAGCGCTGCTGCGATATTCTGGGCATAGATTACGCAGAAGATACCGACGAACGACAAAAAGAGCTTGTCAGCACGCTTCTGAAACTGAACGGATCGTTACCGCACTTTGACTACTGCTTTGATATCGCCTTATGCACAATGAGAAAATAAGCATGAAAATAGATAAAGATGACAGGGTTCGACATCCGCAGTTTGGAGAAGGCCGCGTCCGCATGGTGGATGAGGATACGGCCATCGTGCGCTTTGAATCAGGCAGGATGGAGGAATGTCTGCTTGCGCAGCTCACCCGCCTGACTCTTGCTGTGGAAAAGGGCAGGGAACGCCAGCTTGACGATCCGCTGGCCACGCTTGCTCATGCGATGGCCGCATGTATCCGTTCCATCAATGATGAGTGGGGCGTCTTTTCCAGCTCACGAATAACGCTTCTGCCGCATCAGCTCTGGATTTGTCGACAGGTTTACCAGAATCCCATGCGTTGGCTCATTGCGGATGATGTCGGTCTTGGAAAGACCGTCGAAGCAGGCCTGATTCTGTCCGCGCTGCATGCCGCAGGTCGTATGCGTCGGGCATTGATTCTTGTTCCCGCCAGCCTTGTTACACAGTGGCAGGAACGTCTGCTTGGTATGTTTGACCTTCGCTTTGATATTTATCGCACTGAAAACGACACAAAAAAATCCGGCTTCTGGCATGGGGAACGCGCCGTTATTGCCTCTCTTGAAACCCTGCGATCCGATGTGCGGCAGCGCTGGCAGCGTCTTCTTGATGCCGAGGCATGGGACATCGTGCTTGTGGACGAGGCGCACCGCCTCAATATGGACGAAGTGAGCGGCATGACGCTGGGTTATAAGCTGCTTGCCACTCTTGAGCAGCACAAGCGCGTCAATTCGCTTCTTTTTTTCACGGGGACGCCGCACAGGGGGAAGGATTACGGCTTTCTATCGCTGCTGTCGCTCCTGCGTCCAGATCTATTTTCTCCCAGACAGACACTTGAAGCAGCATTCGATCACCTGCCCTCCGTTATGCTTCGTAACAACAAGAAGAAAGTTACGGACATGCAGGGCAGGCCCCTCTTTCCGCCTGTTCATATACACAAAGAAGAGTACACGTACTCAAAGGAAGAATTCGCCTTTTACGAGCGCCTTACAGAGTTTATCCTTTCGGGACGTACATACGCCCGGGAACGTCATGCCGCGCAGCAGCGTGTCCTTACTTTTGTTCTGCTGACGTTGCAAAAGCTAGCGTCAAGTTCTCTAGCCGCCATCCGCCGTGCCCTGCAAAAACGGATTACCTTTTTGCAGTCGCAGGAGGAAAAACTGGCCTCCGCGCGAGCCACCCGGATACCTGCCCCGCTGGAGGAAGCTCTGGAAAGCTATGAAGACGGCGCGGAAGATATGGCAGCGGAACTTGCGATAACTGGCGCGCCCTATCAGCTGCCCAATGAAATAGCGTCTCTTCAGATGCTGCTGGAGCTTGTCGAACCCATTCGGCATGAAACCAAAATAGACGCCATTATTCAAAAAATCCGTACAGAATACCCACGCGAATCTATTCTCTTTTTTACCGAGTACAAGGCAACGCAGGCGCTGCTTGTCGCTAGGCTGCGCCGGGAGTTCGGCGCAGACTGCACTACCTTTATCAATGGGGACGAAAGTCTGCGGTTTACCGGGGAACATGGCACGGAGCATCTAGAAACAATGGGGCGTCATCAGGCTGCGGAAGCCTTTCGTAAAGGTGACGTGCGTTTCCTAGTTTCTACAGAAGCCGCAGGAGAAGGCATTGACCTCCAGGAAAATTGTCATGTGCTCTTTCATGTTGATTTACCGTGGAATCCGATGCGACTGCATCAGCGTGTCGGTCGCCTGCATCGCTACGGACAGAAACATCCCGTACATGTACATCTGTTCCGTAACCCGGAAACTGTAGAAAGCCAGATCTGGGAAAAACTAGAAGAAAAACTTCGCCGTATTACCCTTGCCTTTCAAGGGGCTATGGAAGACCCTGAGGATATGTGCCAGGCTGTCATAGGCATGGTGCAGCCTTCTTTGTATACAACGCTCTTTTCTTCTGCTCCCGAAAACCGTCAGGGCTTGCAGCAATGGTTCGACAGCCAGACGGCGGAGCTTGGCGGAGCCGATGTCGTCTCCGTTGTAAAACGCATGTTCGGTTCTGTGCGTCATTTTGATTTCGGGACGCAAGCAGCGAATCTGCCGCAAATTGCCCTGCATGACCTTTGCCCCTATCTTAAACTCTGCCTGGCGCGTCATCAACGCAAATGGAAAGAGGATGATACCTGCCATATCTCTTTCAAAACGCCGAAGGCATGGCTTTCTTCACTTGCGCTCGCAGAGAGCTACCACCTTGTTTTTTCGCGTGAACTTCCGTGCGCGGACGACGAGGACAGGGCGGGGCTCGGACACGCGCTGCTCAACAGGGCGGTGGAAGAAGGCTTTTTTCTTCAGGAAGACTACAGCTCCCTGCCGGGACTTTCCGCTCCCATCTTCATTCTGCGTGTGCGTGATCGTTCAACAGAAAAGACCCAGATTCTCCAGCGCATCTACGGTGTAGAAAAACATGCTTCAGACTGGAAGCTCTACAAGGACTGGGAATTGCTCCTGCTCCTCAACTCCTTTGCCGACAAGCCGCGTCAGTTACGGAGCGATGCTGTAGGTGCCGTGCATCCCCCACAGGAAGATTTTGACGCTGCAAGACAGTGGCTCCTAGCCCGAGCGGACAGTCTGCAACTTCCCTTTGCTGTGCCCTATATCGAGGTTGTTGCGTGTCTGTGCCCGGAAATAGAAGTATAGTCATGACTTATTTTCTATATTATCACAACAACCAGTATTACTTAAAATTAATAGCAAATATCTTATTATGCGATCTTATACTGTCACTATTAACCTCAGTATTCTCTGTTTGTAATATCTTTGGCGTCCATTGTGAGATATAGCTGGCATCCTCCTGCATTCGTTGCAGTTCGCGGATGACGGCGCTGTTATTCTCGCGTGCCAGCGCCAGTTCCGCCTTCTGGGGGAAATCCTTGCCCAGGGCCTCCTGCACTGTTGCCAGTTCGGCCTTTTCCTGTCGGCATTTCTCCCTGAACTTTTCCATACTTTCGTCCAGCCCCTTGCCCAGAAAGTTGTCCATGCGCAGGAACTAAAAGAGAAAGAGTTGAAAACACTCCTTGCCCGTGACGAAGAACTGGACGGCC
>OGXW01003416.1_pt1 | contig 10481 bp, 7 predicted proteins | sample 1576341 | NCBI WGS metagenome assembly OGXW01 (sample SAMEA3541592, study PRJEB24748) | human gut metagenome | biome: human gut; feature: human-associated habitat; material: faeces | place: China | collected 2012
AATAAGTCCCCGTGGCTGGCAGGTGCAGAGCTCGGCGGTGTATACTGCAACCCGGCATCCCACGGCGAGGGACGTTTCGTTGCAAATGACGAGTGGCTGAAGAAGCTTGCCGCAAACGGCCAGATCGCGACCCAGTATGTCGATGAGAACGGTAATGCGACCATGGATGAGTTCTGGAACCCGAACGGCTCCTACATGGCGATTGAGGGTATCACCAGCCCGGATGGACGAATCCTGGGCAAGATGGCACACTCTGAGCGCCGCGGTGAGGCTGTTGCCATGAACATCTACGGAGAGCAGGATATGAAGATCTTCGAGAGTGGCGTGAAGTATTTCAAATAAGATTTTAATTTCTGGTATCATATCTTGAATTTGGGGCTGCCGCATGAGTTGCGGCGGCTCCTTTTTCGTCAGGTATTGACAGAAACTGCGATTTCAAGTATAGTTTGGAGTAACTGCCCTGGAAGGATCCGGGAGCAATATGAGGAGAGACAAGCGATATGAAGAAGGTTGTGAAATTCGGAGGAAGTTCCTTGGCGAGTGCCCGCCAGTTTAAAAAAGTCGGAGATATCATCCGTGCAGACAAGACAAGAAGATTTGTGATCCCGTCCGCACCGGGTAAGAGAAACAGCAAGGATACCAAGGTTACGGATATGCTGTACGAGTGCTACGCGGCAGCATCCACCGGAGCATCTTATAAAAAGATCCTGGATGCGATCAAGGCTCGCTACCAGGAGATCATTGACGGTCTGGAGTTAAACTTAAATCTGGACCACGAATTTGCTACCATCGAGGAAAATTTTGTAAAGGGCATCGGCAAGGATTATGCTGCATCCCGCGGTGAGTACTTAAACGGTATCGTTATGGCAAATTACTTAGGCTACGAGTTCATCGACGCTGCAGAAGTCATTTTCTTTGATGAGCATGGAAACTTTGAGGCAGAGCTGACCAACCAGGAGCTTTCTGAGCGTCTGGAGCATGTAGAGAGAGCGGTTATCCCGGGCTTTTACGGTTCTAAGCATGACGGAAGCATCAAAACCTTCTCCCGCGGCGGTTCCGATGTGACCGGTTCCATCGTTGCACGTGCCATCCACGCAGACTTATATGAGAACTGGACCGATGTATCCGGTTTCCTTGTAACAGATCCTCGTATCGTGGAGAATCCGGAGGTCATCGAGACCATTACCTATAAAGAGCTTCGTGAGCTGGCTTACATGGGCGCAGGCGTACTCCATGAGGACGCGATCTTCCCGGTAAGAAAAGAAGGAATCCCGATCAATATCCGCAACACCAACCGTCCGGAGGACAAGGGCACTCTCATCGTAGAGAGCACCTGCAGAAAGCCGCGCTATACCATCACCGGTATCGCAGGAAGAAAGGGCTTTTGCGCGATCAACATCGAAAAAGCCATGATGAATGCCGAAGTAGGGTTTGGGAGGAAAGTTCTTGGTGTATTCGAGAAGTTCGGCATCTCCTTTGAGCATATGCCGTCAGGGATCGACACCATGACCATTATGGTACACCAGGACGAATTTGAAGAGTATGAGCAGTCTGTGATCGCCGGCATCCACCGCGCAGTTGAGCCGGATATGGTCGATCTGGAGTCTGACCTGGCTCTTATCGCTGTAGTCGGAAGAGGCATGAAGGGCACCCGCGGCACAGTCGGAAGAATCTTCTCCGCACTGGCACATGCCCGCATCAATGTCAAGATGATCGACCAGGGCTCCAGTGAACTCAACATCATCATCGGGGTAAAAAATTCCGATTTCGAGACTGCCATCAAGGCAATTTACGATATCTTTATCACCGCAGCGATTTGATCAGTCTCCGCGAAAATACTGACTGTGGACCGGAATAAACAAGCAACAGGACCAGCGTCCGGCTGTTTTCCGGGATTGTGAAAAAAGGGAATCCCGCACAGGGCTTTTGCCAGGTGCGAGGTTCCCTCTTTCGTTGACAGAGAAAATATGATATACTGAATCTTAAGTTTTCCGCCACCAGGTTAGATCGGATTTTCTGTACACGGATACGTGTCTGGCAACGGTCCGGAAGCGGAAGGAAAGGAGTCGTTTTTGCTCATGTGCGCGTGAACAAAAACAGGAAGTCTCATGAACAGAAACAACAGCAGATGCGGCGCAGGCATTTTTGTTGCGGACAAGGCAAAAAACGGAAGATGCAGAGCAGGTGTTTTTGCTGCGGACAAGGCAAAAAAGGGCAGATGCGGTGCAGGCATTTTTGCTGCGGACAAGACCAAAAAAATGGCAGCAGTACTTCTGGCTGCGCTGGTATTGCCGGGCTGCGCCGGTCCCTCGACCCGGGTGCTGCCACAGCGTCAGGGCGGAACCATGCAGGATGTGCCGGAGGAGATCCCGGTAGTGGAGGAGGTAAATCCGTATTATCTCCAGGAGTCCCTTGGCATGCTCTCTGCCGCGCCGCGGTCTGCGGGAAGCCGTGGGGAAGACGGGGCCTCCCGTTATATCCAAAAGCTGTTAAAGGATTATGGTTATACAGTGAACCGGCAGCGCTTCCGCGAAAAAACAGAGCATGAGGAGATCATCGGGACGAATGTGGTCGCTGTGCGTCCGGCGGAAGACCCGGATGCAGACATCCTTTTGATCTGCACCTGGCACGATAGCGCCCCGGAAAGCCCGGGAGCCGGTAACAATGCGTCCGGCGTTTCGGTATTTCTTGAGATTGCGCGGATCCTTTCCGGCCTTCCGACCGACACGGAGGTGCGCTTTGTGAGTTTATCCGCGCACGAAAAAGATGCATTGGGTGCGGGAATCTATGCAAAAGGCTTAAGCAAACGGGAACGGGAACGCCTGATCGGGGTGATCACCTTTGGACCGTGCGGGGCAGTCGATACAGAAGGCACCGTGCTTGCAACACAGGATGGGGAAGGCACCATGCTGGGCGACCTGCTTTCGGATGCCTCTGACAGCGTGATGGGAAGCCGGTGGGAATACCAGAAAAGGCCGGGAATGGAAAACGGGGTCTTTGCTTCTTATGCGATCCCATCTGTCCAGGTCGGACAGCGGCAGGACAGCTTTGATTTTGGCACTCCCCTGGATACCGCAGACACCGTGGATGCAGAATGTCTCTCAAACATTGTAGATACGGTCTGCCAGGCGGTTTCCGGGATCATGAGCGTAGATACCCCGTCCATGCGGGCAAAGGCACATTATGAGAACAACTGGAATACCTTCCTTTACAGCCAGCCGCCACAGCAGAGGATTCCGTTTGGCAGCTCTGCAAGAAGGCTTCAGGCCTTGCTTGGGATTCCGGGAAAGCTTGCCGTGGTAAACCGGGACTCCAAAAACCGTCCAATTGAACGATACCGGTTTTCCATGAAGTGGTTTGGCATGGAACAGCCATTTTCTGCCAGCTATTATTTTACGGATGAAAGCCTGGATCTGGTCAGTCTCATGCCACAGGATGAGACCATGACAGCAGGGGAGGTCCGGACGCAGATCACGGCATGCTATGGGGAACCGGCAAAGAAAACAACAGGGCCTTATGGTACGGACTATCTCTGGAAGGATCGAAAGACCGGACAGCAGATCGAACTGATCCCCGGAAAAGAGCAGTTTGAGGTGGAAATCCGCAGCGATACCCCGGATCCGGTCTTGCTTGCCTCTTACAGTGCAGACGGGACGTTAACGGATGGAAACACATCTGTGGAGGAAGAACAAGGTTATTTAACAAAGCTTTGCAGCCTGTTATTCCAGCCGGAATCAGCCGGGCTTCCAAGGGCAGAGCTGCTCTACGAGACAGACGGGGCTGGAAACAACGCAGTTCACGCAGAGAAGCTGTCACAGCCGGAAAGAATAAAAAAGAAACCAGAACACAGCACGGCAGGAACGCAGCCACAGCAGAAAACGCAGCAGGAGGCCGGCTGGCAGGTCCAGATCGATCCGGCGGATCTTCCATCCGATGGAGTGGGATTTACAGACCGCAGTGCATCGTTAAAGGAGCTTCTTAAGACATATGGACAGATCTTAAAGGAGACAGACCCGCAAGCTTATGCAGATGGATATGGGGAGCTTGCCCCAGCCTGTGCTTTTGAAGACGCATTTGCCCTGTATGTGCTTGTGGATATCCCGCCGGAAAGTACCGGGGAATATCAGGAATGTGTGCGTTATTTTGATCAGTTCGAGGAACTGGATACATACCGCAGTGCCGTGAGAAACTATCTTGGCCTGCAGACGGAGGAATAAGCTATGAGTCAGGTAATCATCATCGGCGGCGGTGCCGCAGGCATGATGGCGGCGATTGCCGCAGCAGGCGCGGGACATAAGGTCTGCATTTATGAGAAAAACGAAAAGCTTGGGAAAAAGGTTTACATCACCGGAAAGGGACGGTGCAACATTGCCAATGCCTGCGATACAGAGGAGCTGTTTGGAAATGTAGTCCATAATGCCAAGTTTTTATATAGCAGCTTTTATACATTTACCAATACCGATATCGTGGAGCTTTTGGAACGGTATGGCTGCCCGGTTAAGACAGAGCGCGGAAACCGTGTCTTCCCGGTCTCTGACAAATCATCGGATGTGATCCATGCACTGACGGTCTGCCTGCGTGACCTTGGGGTGAATGTAGAGCTTCATGAAGAGGTGGCAGAGGTCCTCCAGGAAGATGGCCATGTGACCGGGGTCCGCTTAAAACGCGGAAACCGGACGGTCCCTGCAGATGCGGTCATCGTTACGACCGGCGGGCTTTCTTACCCGTCTACCGGCTCTACCGGGGATGGTTACCGGTTTGCAAAGGAGCTTGGACACACCATTACGGAGCTTTCGCCTGCACTGGTGCCGTTTGAAGCAAAGGAGCCGGTCTGCAAGGAACTTCAGGGGCTTTCCCTGCGCAACATCCATGCAGAGATCCGCAATGGGAAAAAGGTGCTGTTTGAAGAGTTTGGAGAGATGCTGTTTACCCATTTTGGTGTCAGCGGACCGGTCCTTCTTTCGGCCAGCAGTTATGTGGCTTCCACGTTAAAGAAGGGACCTCTTACCCTTTCCATCGATTTGAAGCCCGCACTTTCCGCAGAGCAGCTGGATGCCCGCATCCTGCGCGATTTTGAAGAGGCAAAAAATAAACAGTATAAGAATTCCTTAAATCACCTGCTCCCGGCAAAGCTGATTTCGGTGATCATTGAGCGGAGCGGAATTTCCCCGGAGAAAAAGGTCAATGAGATCACCCGGGAGGAACGCCACGCCCTTGTCTGCGCAGTCAAGGATTTCTGCATTACGCTGGTCGGACTGCGGGATTATAAGGAGGCGATCATCACACAGGGCGGTGTATCTGTGCGTGAAGTAAATCCGTCGACCATGGAATCGAAAAAGACGGCAGGACTTTATTTTGCCGGAGAAGTACTGGACCTGGATGCGGTAACAGGCGGCTTTAATCTCCAGATTGCCTGGTCCACCGGGTATCTGGCCGGGATTTCTGTTCCGCAGTAGGATCATGTGACTGCAATTTTGCGTTGCCGGCCGCATACACGCGGACCGGGTCATAACGAAAGCTTGAAACACAAAAAACAGGCAGTGAGGAGAAACGCTGCTTCATGCAAGGAGACGACGAAAACTATGGAGAAACATGCATTCAACATTGCGATTGACGGACCGGCAGGTGCCGGAAAGAGCACGATTGCGAAGATGGTGGCAAAAAAGCTGAACTTTATCTATGTGGATACCGGTGCCATGTACCGCGCAATCGCTTTATATCTGCTGAGGAGCGGCATCGATACTGCAAATGAGGCGGCAGTCAGCGAGGCGGTGAAAAATGCGGACATCACCATCCGTTACCAGGATGGCTCCCAGCAGGTTATCTTAAACGGGGAAGATGTATCCGGAAAGATCCGCACCGAGGAGGTGGGAAATACCGCCTCTGCAACCAGCGTATACCCGGCAGTACGCGCCCATCTGTTAGAGCTGCAGAGAAGCCTTGCTGCCAGCCAGAATGTGATTATGGACGGACGCGATATCGGCACCTGTATCCTGCCGGATGCAGAGGCAAAGATCTATCTGACTGCCAGCAGCCGGGTACGTGCCCTGCGCCGTTACAAAGAATTAACGGAAAAAGGAACCATGTGTAATCTGGAAGAAATTGAGCAAGATATCATTGAGAGAGACCATCGCGATATGACCCGCGAGATCGCACCATTAAAGCAGGCGGATGACGCTGTGCTCCTTGACAGTTCGGAAATGACGATCGGTGAGGTGGTGCAGGCCATCATTGATACCGCGAAAGCCCATGGCCTTAAGGAGGATGCCTAATGGAAGTCATCGTAGCGAAGACAGCCGGATTTTGTTTTGGCGTTAAGCGGGCGGTGGAACAGGTTTATGAGCAGATCGGGAAGGCGGAAAAGCCCGTGTGTACCTATGGACCGATCATCCACAATGAGTTTGTGGTGAAAGACCTGGAAGAAAAAGGGGTAAAGGTCTTAAATACAAAGGAGGAGCTGGCGGCCCTTACCGGCGGGATCGTTGTGATCCGTTCCCATGGCGTCGGGAAAGAAATCTATGACCTTTTAAATGAACATCATATCACGGTTGTGGATGCCACCTGTCCGTTTGTAAAAAAGATCCACCGGATCGTAGAAGAACAGACGCGGGAGGGACGCCGGGTCATCATCATCGGAAACCCGGATCATCCGGAGGTCCAGGGCATCCGCGGATGGGGAAATGACACGACGCTGGTGGTGGAAAATGCGGACCAGATCGAGCATTTGTCTGTTTCAAAAGAGGAAAAGATGTGTATCGTATCCCAAACGACATTTAATTACAAGAAATTTCAAGATTTAGTTGAAAAATTCGAGAAAAAGGGTTATGATATACTTGTTTTAAATACGATTTGCAATGCAACACAGGAGAGACAAGTGGAAGCTAGACGTATTGCTTCTGAAGTGGACGCTATGATTGTCATAGGCGGCAAACACAGCTCCAACACACAGAAACTCTACGAGATATGCCAAAAGGAATGTAAGAATACTTACTTTATCCAGTCACTCGGCGATTTCAACCCTGAATGTGTGAATTCTGTGCGCAGCGTAGGTATTACAGCGGGGGCATCCACCCCGAATCAAATTATTGAGGAGGTTCATACTAATGTCAGAATTAAGTTTTGAACAAATGTTGGAGGAATCATTAAAAACAATACGTACGGGAGAGATCGTCACTGGTAAAGTCATCGATGTGAAAGAGGACGAGATCGTCCTGAACATTGGATACAAATCCGATGGTATCATCCCGAAAAGTGAGTACACCAACGAAGCAAACGTAGATCTCAGAACCCAGGTTCAGGTTGGCGATGAGATGGAAGCAAAAGTTGTTAAAGTAAACGACGGCGAGGGCCAGGTTGCACTGTCCTACAAGAGACTGGCTGCAGACAAGGGCAACAAGAGACTGGAAGAGGCTTTCGAGAACCACGAGGTTCTTACCGCAAAGGTTGCACAGGTACTGGACGGCGGCTTAAGCGTTGTTGTTGATGAGGCAAGAGTCTTCATTCCGGCAAGCCTGGTATCTGACACTTATGAGAAAGATTTAAGCAAGTACGCAGGTCAGGATATCGATTTCGTTATCACTGAGTTCAACCCGAAGAGAAGAAGAGTCATCGGCGACAGAAAGCAGCTTATGGTTGCTAAGAAGGCTGAGATGCAGAAAGAGCTCTTCGAGCGCATCCACGCTGGCGATACCGTAGAGGGTACTGTTAAGAACGTAACCGATTTCGGTGCATTCGTAGACCTGGGCGGCGCTGACGGCCTGCTTCATATTTCCGAGATGTCCTGGGGCCGTGTTGAGAATCCAAAGAAGGTATTCAAGACCGGTGACCATGTAAAGGCTCTCATCAAAGACATCAACGGCGAGAAGATCGCTCTGAGCTTAAAGTTCCCGGAGCAGAATCCGTGGGCTAACGCAGCTGAGAAGTACGCTGTAGGCAACGTAGTAACCGGCCGTGTTGCTCGTATGACTGACTTCGGCGCATTCGTTGAGTTAGAGCCGGGCGTAGACGCTCTGCTTCATGTATCCCAGATTTCCAGAGATCACGTTGACAAACCGGCAGACGCTCTGACCATCGGCCAGGAGATCGAGGCTAAGGTTGTTGACTTCAACGGCGAGGACAGAAAAATCAGCTTAAGCATGAAAGCTCTGCAGGCTCCGGCTGAGCAGACCGAGGCAGACGCTGAGTAATCTCAAATAGAAAAGATTTGATGATATAGAAAAACACCATGGCGTGGATGAAAATTCCGTGCCATGGTGTTTTTTATATATAAAAAGCCTTCTTATTGTTTTACGATTTATCCCCTACAAGAAATTAAAAAAATGTGGTACAATAAAAATGTTTATACGCTAAAAGCAGTGCGGATGTGATGAGTGAATGGATTTTTTGACGTTTTGCGCTGTTATAAGGGAATACAAAGGAGGATAAACTCGTGGAATTTGATAAGTTATTAGAGGAAAGAAGAAGCATCCGGGCATATGACAGCAGCAGACGTGCCACAAAGGAGCAGATCACAGCTATGGTACAGGCGGCTATTCAGGCACCGTCCTGGAAAAATTCCCAGACTTCCCGTTATTACGCTGTTTTAGATGAAGCCCAGTGTGAAGCACTTTCGGAGAACTGCCTGCCGCAGTTCAACCAGAATAATTCCAGGGGAGCAGCTTATATTGTAACCACGTTCGTGAAGAACCGGGTCGGTTTCGATAAAGAGACCGGTGCAGCGGTGAATGAATGTGGAAATGGCTGGGGTTATTATGACCTGGGACTCCAGAATGAAAACCTCATTTTAAAAGCGAGGGAGCTCGGCCTCGATACCCTGATCATGGGAATCCGGGATGGAGCGAAGATCGCTGGGATGCTTGGAATCCCGGAGACAGAGCAGGTGGTATCTGTCATTGCAGCCGGTTACCGCGCAGTAAATCCGGAGAAGCCGAAACGAAAGGCTCCGGAAGATATCCTGAAATTTGTGTAATCTGCCTAACGCTTCATTTGTTCAGTCGAGCCTTCCTTCTGGGTCAGTGCGGTATTTATCGGTGTTTTTATCCGTGCACTTTACAGTCAGATCCAGATCAGCTGCCAGAAGAATGTTCCGCCGCTGAACACTTCCCTGATCTTTTCTTCGGAGATCATCATTACGCTGATCCTGAACCCGTTCCTTTGCTTCTGGGAAATCTGGAAGCTGTGCCTGATTTGGAATTTGTCAATGACCAGCTTTGCGAAAACAATGAATCACAGATGGGGAAAAGTAAATCCCAGCCAGGCAGGTGCTGGTTCGCCAGCCTACGTAAAATAACCGGCTGTGGATTGCTACAGAGAAAGGATTGAGTTAGATTTGATAATTGAACTAGATATGTACCAGACGATCGCGGCCGCTGTGGCCGCGCTGATGCTGGGTAAATTTTTAAGGAGGCGGTGTGCAGTCCTGGAGCGGTTCTGTATACCGGCTCCGGTGATCGGCGGCGTGATCTTTGCAGTGTGTACCTGCATCTGTTATGTCACCGGAATTGCGGAATTTGCATTTGATGATACCTTAAAAGAAGTCTGCATGGTATTTTTCTTTACCTCTGTCGGATTTCAGGCGAATTTAAAGGTGCTCCGGAGCGGCGGAAAAGCATTGGCAGTATTTTTAGGCTTGGTCATCCTGCTGATCATTTCCCAGAATTTCCTGGCGATCGGCCTGGCAAAGCTTTTACGCATTCCGACGCTGGTGGGACTTTGTACCGGGTCCATCCCGATGGTAGGTGGACACGGAACGGCAGGTGCCTTTGGACCGGTCTTGGAAAGCATGGGAAGCGAAGGCGCTACCACGGTCTGCACGGCAGCTGCGACCTTTGGCCTGATCGCAGGCAGTGTGATGGGCGGCCCGATCGGAAAAGGCCTGATCGAAAAATATGACCTCCTAAAAACTATTGTTCCGGAGGATGACAGCCTTCTGATCGAGGAGGAAAACCTTCTGATCGAAGAAGAAAAGAAGCATGAGCGCCATACCACGATGTATCCGATGGCGGTATTCCAGCTGATCATTGCGATCGGGTTTGGCACCTTTGTGTCGGATCTTTTGTCCCTGACCGGCCTTACCTTTCCAATTTACATTGGAGCCATGATCGCGGCGGCCATTATCCGCAACATCGGCGAATACGGTGGAAAGTACACGACCCATATGGGCGAGATCAACGACATCGGCGGTATCTGCCTTTCCTTATTTTTAGGAATCGCCATGATCACGTTAAAACTGTGGCAGTTAGCAGATCTGGCGCTTCCGCTTCTGGTGCTTTTGTTTGGTCAGGTTGTTCTGATGTTTGTGTATGCACGCTTTGTCGTGTTCAACGTGATGGGGCGCGACTACGATGCGGCAGTCATCAGCTCCGGCGTCTGTGGATTTGGTATGGGCGCTACACCGAATGCCATGGCGAATATGCAGGTTGTCTGCGAAAAGTATGAGTTGCCGACGTTGCCGGTGAGGACGAAGAAAAAGAGGAACTCAA
>OGXW01003419.1_pt1 | contig 10479 bp, 8 predicted proteins | sample 1576341 | NCBI WGS metagenome assembly OGXW01 (sample SAMEA3541592, study PRJEB24748) | human gut metagenome | biome: human gut; feature: human-associated habitat; material: faeces | place: China | collected 2012
AAAACTGTCTTGAACATGAAAATTAAGCACCTAAACGGTGCATATTTCCGTGCCAATAAAACCACCCGTGCAATGGTAGCACGGGTGGTTTATATTTTGATGATTGCTGGCGGGATCAGAACTTGCTTGTAACGGGATCAGAACTCCGAGGTGAAGTAAAATCTGATGTCCTTGAAGTTTTCCTGCGCCAGGGCCAGGGCATAGCTGGTGTCGGCCAGAAATACATCGCGGCCGTGCTTGTCGATGGCCATGTTCGTATGTTTGCGCCGTTTGAAGTCGGCCAGCTGCTCGGCGTTGTCGCTCTCGATCCAGCAGGCTTTGTAGATGGAGATCGGCTCCCAGCGGCAGGCGGCGTTGTATTCGTGCGCCAGGCGGTATTCGATCACCTCGAATTGCAGGGCGCCCACCGTGCCGATGATTTTGCGGCCGTTGAGCGACGAGGTGAAGAGCTGCGCCACGCCTTCGTCCATGAGCTGATCGATGCCTTTGGCCAGTTGCTTGAATTTCAGCGGATCGGCATTCTCGATATAACGGAACTGTTCGGGTGCGAAGGAGGGAATGCCTGTGAATTTGAGCTTTTCGCCTTCGGTGAAGGTGTCGCCGATCTTGAAGTTGCCCGTGTCGTGCAGGCCGACGATGTCGCCCGGGTAGGCGAAGTCGATGATCGACTTTTTCTCGGCCATGAAAGCCGTCGGCGAGGAGAATTTCATCTGTTTGCCGCTGCGCACGTGCAGGAAATTCTTGTTACGTTCGAACGTGCCGGAGCAGATCTTCAGGAAGGCGATGCGGTCGCGGTGGTTCGGATCCATGTTGGCGTGGATCTTGAAGACGAAGCCTGTCATTTTCTCCTCGGCAGGCTCCACGATCCGGGTTTCGGTCGGCGCAGGGCGCGGCGAGGGGGCGATGCGGATGAAACACTCCAGCAACTCCTTCACGCCGAAATTATTGACCGCCGAGCCGAAGAAGACCGGGGCCAGCTCAGCCCGCAGGTAAGCGTCGCGGTCGAAAGCGTCGTACACGCCTTCGACCAGTTCGGTGTCTTCGCGCAGTTGCTTGGCGTAGCGTTCGGAGATGTATTCGTCCAGTTCGGGCGAGGCGAGGTCGTTGATCTCTACGGTCGAAGCGTCGGCCGTCTGCCGTTCGTCGCTCGTAAAGAGCGTGAGGTTCTTCTCGTAGATGTTGTAAACGCCCTTGAAGGTGTCGCCGCTCGAAATCGGGAATGAGAGGGGACGTACCCGGATGCGGAGTTCCTTCTCGATTTCGTCCAGCAGGTCGAAGGGATCCTTGCAGGGGCGGTCGAGCTTGTTGACGAAGACGATCACCGGGGTCTGCCGCATGCGGCAGACGTCCATCAGCTTGCGGGTCTGGGACTCGACGCCCTTGGCGCCGTCGATGACGATGATTACGGAGTCCACCGCCGTCAGCGTGCGGTAGGTATCTTCGGCGAAGTCTTCGTGGCCCGGGGTATCGAGAATGTTGATCTTGCGGCCCTGGTATTCGAAGCCCATGACGGACGTAGCGACCGAAATACCGCGCTGACGTTCGATCTCCATGAAGTCGGAGGTGGCTCCCTTCTTGATTTTATTGCTTTTGACCGCTCCCGCGACGTGGATGGCGCCGCCGAAGAGCAGCAGTTTTTCGGTCAGGGTCGTTTTACCGGCGTCCGGGTGCGCGATGACGGCGAACGTCCGCCGGCGGGTGATCTCTTCCTGTAAGGTCATAAACGGTAATAAAGATTGTGGGTGAGTTCTCTTGCAGATTATTTATTGTCCGGTTTGGGGTAGTCGGAGTTGTAGTGGCAGCCGACCGACTCTTTCAATGCGCTGCCTTGTTTGATGACCAGGTAGGCCACGGCGATCATGTTGCGCAGTTCGCACAGCTCGCGATTGGGCTTGATCTTGTTGTGTAGCTCTTCGGTCTCTTCGTAGATGATCGACAGGCGGCGCAGGGCGCGTTCGAGCGAGAGATTCGAGCGGACGATGCCGACGTAGTTGGACATGATGGCCTGCATCTCGCGTTTGGACTGGATGATCATCAGCATCTCTTCGGTGTGCTGGGTGCCTTCGAAATCCCAGTCGGGAATACCCTCCTGGATTTCGACCGAGGAGAGCCGGGAGGTGGCGTGTTTGGCGGCTTGGTCGGCATAGACGACCGCTTCGATCAGGGAGTTCGAAGCCAGCCGGTTGGCGCCGTGCAGCCCCGTGCAGGAGGTTTCTCCCAGGGCATAGAGCCGTCGGATCGAGGTTTCGCCGTTGAGATCGACCTTTACGCCGCCGCAACAGTAGTGTGCCGCCGGTGTGACGGGGATCAGGTCGCGGGTGATGTCGATGCCGAGCGAGAGGCATTTTTCATAGATGTTCGGGAAATGCCGGCGCGTCTGCTCCGGATCTTTGTGCCGCACGTCGAGATAGACGAAGTCCTCGCCCCGGCGGGTCATTTCGGTATAGATGGCCCGGGCCGTCACGTCGCGCGGTGCGAGCGATTTCATCGGGTGGTATTTGTCCATGAACTCTTCGCCGTTTTGCAGACGCAGGATCGCGCCGTAACCCCGCATCGCCTCCGTGATGAGGAAATTGGGCTTTTCGGCCGGATGGTAGAGCGAGGTGGGGTGGAATTGGATGAACTCCATGTTTTCGGTGATGGCCTTGGCGCGGTGGCACATGGCGATGCCGTCGCCTGTGGCGACGCTCGGATTGGTCGTCGAAGAATAGACGTTGCCGCAGCCGCCCGCAGCGACGACGGTGAATTTGGCCAGCACGGTTTCGATCTCGTTGCTCTCCAGGTTCAGCACGTAAGCTCCGAAGCAGGCCAGGCCGCGCGTGTGGCGGGTGACGAATTCGCCCAGGTGGTGCTGTGTCAGCAGGTCGATGGCGAAATGGTGTTCGAGAACCGTGATGTTGGGGTGCTTGCGTACCGAGGTTATCAGGGCCCGTTCGATCTCAGCGCCCGTGAGGTCCTCGTGGTGGAGGATACGATGTTCGGTATGTCCGCCTTCGCGGTTGAGTTCGAAGCGTCCGTCGGGTGTCTTGTCGAATTTCGTGCCCCAGGCGATCAGGTCGCGGATCAGCTCCGGGGCCCGGCGAACTACCAGTTCGACGGCTGCGGGGTCGCATTTGCCGGCACCGCAGACCAGGGTGTCGTGAATATGTTTTTCGAACGTGTCGGGCGCATAGGTCACCGAACAGATGCCTCCCTGGGCATAGTTGGTGTTGCACTCGTCCATTTTCCCTTTCGTTACCAGTGTAACGTGGCCGTGTTCTGCGGCTTTGAGGGCGAAACTCAGTCCGGCGGCGCCGGATCCGATGACCAGAAAATCGGTTTTCATGGTTTTCAGCGATTGGACAGGCCGAGATAGTGCTGGCGCATGATGAAGCCGGATCGAGCCGACTTATATCCGGATGCAGCCTATCAGAGCGAAATTTTTTGTAAAGATAGCAAAAGGGAACGACGAGCCGAACTCGTTCGAGCTTGTCCGAACCGTCTTCTATCTGATGCAAAGATAGTGAAAGCCGAGCGCAGCGCCAAATTTATTTGAGCGTTGCCGAGGCGCCTCCTATCTAAATCAAAGTTTTGTGAGATAAAGATAGTGAAAGCCGAGCGCAGCGCCAAATTTATTTGCTGGTCTAAACCGGGTATCTTTTCCGTAAAGACCGGGATTTTTGTTAATTTTGTGCCCGTTATATGCTGAAAATGGAAAGACATATCGACATAGACCGTTTCGACTACGACCTGCCCGACGAGCGGATCGCCAAGTATCCGCTCGAGGAGCGTTCGGCATCGAAGCTGCTTGTTTACGAACGGGGAGAAATCTCGGAGCGCCGCTTCCGCGACATCGGCGATATACTGCCTGCGGGGACCCTGCTGGTGTTCAACAATACCAAGGTGATCCGGGCGCGGATCATCATGCACAAACCTTCGGGGGCCCGGATCGAGGTATTCTGCCTCGAACCGTACGATCCGGCGGATTACGAGCGGGCGTTCGCCGTGAAAGGTTCGTGCCGCTGGAGCTGCATCGTGGGCAACCTCAAAAAATGGAAAGACGGCCCGCTGGTGATCGATTTCGAATATGAAGGTCGCGCGGAACGGATGCTGGCCTGGCGTGAGGGCGAGGGCGGCCGCGAGCAGATCGTCCGCTTCGAATGGACGGCTGATCTGACGTTCGGACAACTGCTGGAACATCTGGGCCGGATTCCGATCCCGCCTTACCTGAACCGCGAGAGTCAGGAGATCGACAATACCCGTTACCAGACCGTCTATTCGAAATTCGAAGGTTCCGTGGCCGCTCCGACGGCCGGCCTGCACTTCACACCGGAGTTGATCGAGCGGATGCGGACGCAGGGGTTTTCGTTCGAAGAGGTGACCCTGCACGTGGGGGCCGGAACATTTCTGCCCGTGAAAGACCGCGATGCGGCGGCGCATCCGATGCATACGGAACATTTCGAGATCCGTCGAAGCAGCGTGGAGCGGCTGCTGGAGAAGTGGGATAATATTACGGCGGTAGGTACCACTTCCGTCCGAACGCTGGAGTCTTTGACGGCGCTGGCGTGGCGGATCCGTACTTCGGGTGCGCCCGATGCGAGCCGCGTGATCGGGCAGTGGGAGTTGTACGACTTGCCCGAGGTGTTTACAGGCCGCGAAGCATTGCAGGTACTGTCAGACTATATGGTTCGTGAGGGGATCGAGAAACTCAAGGCCGCCACGCAGATCATGATTACGCCGCTGGGATACCGTTTCCGGATCGTGCGCAATATCGTCACGAACTTCCACCAGCCCAAATCGACGTTGCTGTTGTTGGTGTCGGCTTACGTGGGAGATGATTGGCATCGGATTTACGACTACGCCCTCACGCACGATTTCCGTTTTTTGAGTTACGGGGATAGCTCGGTGCTGATGCGTTGAGAACTTTGAATTATAAATGAAAACGGCCGGAACGTGATAGTTTCCGGCCGTTTGTTGTGACGGGGATTGCTTGTTAGTGGCTTACGGCCCCCATCTCTTCGGGCTTGTGTTTGTAGCGGAAGACCATTGCGAAGACGATGGCGACGACCAGCGCGTAACCCGCAAAGATATACCATGATTCGGGCCAGCCGAAAGCATCGACTACCGCACCTGCCGCGTAGGAGCCGAAGAAAGCACCGAGTCCGTTGGTCATGATCATAAAGACACCCTGTGCCGAGGAACGGATGTCGGGGGTAGTTTCCTTTTCGACGAAAAGCGAGCCCGAAATGTTGAAGAAGTCGAATGCGACCCCATAAACGATCATCGAGAGGATCAGGAAAACGGCACCCGATCCCGGATTGCCGATACCGAAGAATCCGAAGCGGAGCACCCAGGCCAGCATCGAGATCAGCATCACCCATTTGATGCCGAAGCGTCGCAGGAAGAAGGGAATCAGCAGGATGCAGAATGTTTCGGACATTTGCGAGAGCGAGAGCAGGATTACCGAGTGGCGCACGATGGGCGAGTCGGCGTATTGGGGCATCGTGCCGAAGTTCTGAATGTAACTGTCGCCGAAGGCATTGGTAATCTGAAGAGCGGCGCCCAGCAGCATCGAGAAGATGAAGAAGATCGCCATGCGTTTCTCCTTGAAGAGAGCGAATGCGCGGAGTCCGAGCGTGTCGATCCACGATTGGCTTTTCCGGGCATGGCTGACGGCACAGCCCGGCAGCGTGAAGGAGTAGATTGCGAGAATCAGGGAGAGGATGGCCGAAACGTACAGTTGCCAATAGGTCAGTTTGATCTGTACGCCGCCTATCTGAACCAGATCGACGAACCACATGGCGGCGATGAAGCCGACCGTGCCCCAGACCCGGATGGGCGGGAAGTGCTTCACGGCATCGAGTTTCGCCAGGTCGAGGGCATTGTAGGCCACCGAGTTCGAGAGGGCGATGGTGGGCATGTAGAACATGACGCTCATCAACATGCAGGTGTACAGGGGTCCGTAGGCGGTTTGCGAGGCGGCTGCGACGAGGAACCCGGCGCTGATGAGCTGGCAGATGCCCAGCAGCTTCTGCGCGGGGATCCAGCGGTCGGCGATGATACCCATGAGGGCCGGCATGAAGAGCGATGCGATACCCATCGTAGCGAAGAAACTGCCGATTTGCAACCCTGTGAACTGAAGTCCTCCGCCGAGGTAGGCGCCCAGCGAAATGAGCCACGAACCCCAGATCGCGTACTGCAGGAAGTTCATGACGATAAGACGGAATTTGATTCCCATAATTGGTTGATTTATGTGTTGTTTTACTTTTGCAGGCCGTTTTTCCCGAAAGGGGTTATGAACAAAAGTATAAATTTTTTTCGGAATTTTCTTTGCAGTTGAAAAATAAAGTTCTACTTTTGCATCACCGAAAGGACATTGAGCTATGGTGTAATGGTAACACAACAGATTCTGGTCCTGTTATTCTTGGTTCGAATCCAGGTAGCTCAACACAAAGAACGCGCCGCTGATATTCAGCGGCGCGTTTCTTCGTTATTGCGGTCGGCGCTTTTTAGAAGCGGAATCCGACGTAGAAACGGACGGAGTTGGTTTTCAGTTTCGTTTTGGTCGATGAGATGCCCTCCAGGTCTGCATCTTCGAGTGAGAATCCATTGTATTTGGCCTGGCCCCAGCGACCTTCCACGCCGACCGAAATCACTTTCCAGGCCACCGATCCGCCGAAGCTGTAGAACAGGGCGAAGTTGGAGTTGAAACTATCGTCGAGGTACATCATCGAGTAGGAGGGCGTGAGTTGGAAATAGAGGCTGATTTTCAGTTCGTGAACCGGGTTGATCGTAATCGAAGGACCGACCTGCATGCCGTATTCCAGTTGATGATTGCCGATGTCGATCGTTTCATCCATAATGTCGCCGACGGAACCCGAACCCGGCTCTTCCGATTCGGAGATCGTGTATTTCGAATAGTTCAGATCGACCCAGCTCCAGTCCAGACCGAATTTCAACATTCCGAGCAACGGTTTTTTGTGCAGGTAATAGGTTTTACCCCAACTGATCGACACGCCGAAATCGTTTTTCAGCTTCTCGTCGCCGAAATCCTTGAATACGAGCGATTGTTTTACGTAACCGAGGTTGAAGTACTTGGACCTGTTTTTCCATATTTTGCGATCGAGTTCCTCGTTCTTTTGGTGCCGTAATTGCTGGGATAGGTCATCGACGACCCGCTGCAGCGAATCCGTTTCCGTCGCAACGGGAGAGGTCGTTTCGGCGACCGGTTCTTGTGCTGTCGCAGTCAAGGTCCACAGGGACAAACCGATTAAAAACGTAAAGATTTTTTCATAATGGTATTTTTATTTAAGTTGAAGGTTTCTGCCGTTTCCCATACTGCAAAAATAACATTATTGTGAAAAAAAAGTTCGTTTGAATGGAATTATTGTCCGATAAGTATTATATTTCTTTGGTTACTCTTCCTCTTCTTCCAAATATATCTCCTCCATAAGGTTGTCCAGTTCGCGCCGCTCCTTTTTGGTCGGACGTCCCGTACCCCGGTCGCGGAAGACGAAGACCGTTTCGCGGGGGATGTTGAGCTTGTCGAGTTCCGATTGTGGAGTGATGTTGCGACAGTAGTCGGGGACGTTCTTGGCCGGCTGGCGGCTCGACACGTAGCCCACGACTTCGAAGAGATAGGTCACGGGCATCCGTTTGACGGCGATTCGGTCGCCGATCCGCACTTCGCGCGAAGGTTTGGCGTAGGCGTCGTTCACCAGCACCCGGTTCTGGCGGATGGCTTCGGCCGCGTCGCTGCGGGTCTTGAAGATGCGTACGGCCCAGAGGTATTTGTCTAATCTGATCGCTTCCATTTCGTTTTTTCAATTATATCGTACAGGCAAAATCCGATGTCGGAAGGCTCGGTGGCTCCGGCAGATTCGGATTTTCCGTTGTGCTGACGATTCGGGACAGGATGTCGGAACAGAGCCGAAGCCGGTAGTGTGCGGCTGCGGGTTGTTCGACGGTCTTCGAACCGGAGGTCGGTAGTTGCATCGATCCCTCGGGAACGGCGGTTTCGGTGGGGAAGTGTCGCGGGCTATTTCTCATAGATGCTTTCCGATTTGGGCATGTCGTGCGATTGTTCGTCGTTCTGTCGGCTGACGCTCAAGATCATGCCCAGGGCGATAGCCGTGAAGATCGTCGAGGAGCCGCCGCGTGAGATGAGCGGCAGGGTTTGTCCCGTTTCGGGAATCAGGTTTACCGTTACCATGATGTGCAGCAGCGCCTGGCAGGTAATCAACAGGGCCAATCCCAGGACCAGCAGACCCGGAAATGCCGTGCCGCACCGTCGGAAAATTTCGATGGCACGGAAGAAGATCCACAGGTAGAGCAACAGCAGCAGCAGCGCCAGGACGATACCGTACTCCTCGACGAAAAAGGCGTAGGCGTAATCGCTTTCCGGGTGGATCATCTCTATGCGCATGGCGCTCTGTCCGGCGCCTTCGCCCAGGATGCCGCCGTTGTGGATGGCGATCATCGAACGCTCGGTGTCGGTCAGCTGGTCGATCGGCTTTTCGGTTTGGGGCTTGGTCCAGAGGTCGATCCAGGTTTCCACGCGGCCGCCGGCCGTTTCGCTGCGGCCCAGATTCAGCAGGCCGGCCAGCATTACGGCGGCGAAGGCCAGGCCCAGCAGTTTCATCAGTTCACCGATCCTCACCCGTCCGATAAGCATCATCACCCACGAGGCGAAGAAGACCAGCACGGCCGACGAGGTGTGGGCCGGGAAGATCACTACACAGGAGAGCAGGACGGGGGCCAGGATGGGCCACGTGCCCTCGCGCCAGATTTTGCGCTGGTCGGGGCGCTTCCACTGCAGCGGGTTGAGCGAGGGGATGATCCGTAATTTGTCGATCACGCTCTGCCGGCCGGCGAGCTGCCGGGCCAGAAACAGTACGGTGGCGACCTTGAGTGCTTCCGAAGGCTGGAACTGGAAAGGACCGAGCGGAATCCAGCGGGCGGCGCCGTTGGTCGTGGCGCCGATGAAATAGACGGCCAGCGTCAGCAGAACGCTGCCTGCATAGGCGACCAGCGCCAGGTGGTTGTATATCCGGGAGTTGATCTTGTGTACGATGATGATCAGCGGAATGCAGACGAAAAGGATCAGCAGCTGTTGGCGCAGGAAGTGGGCCGTCGAACGAGCCGTATGCGCATCGTAGGCCATCTTCGCCGTCGAGGAATAGACCACCAGTACGGAAATGACGGCCAGTGCCGCGATAATGATCCACAGCACCTTGTCCCCGGCGAAGAGTTTCATGCCGGGCTCCTGTCCGGGTGCGTCGGTCTGCACAGTCGTACCCTCTGTGTTCGGATTGCCGGCCGTTTTCTCCGTCTGTTTTTCCGCTTCCATCTTATTATTTCGCGTGTTCGGCGACCCACTGTTTGAACAGTTCGCCCCGGTTTTCGTAATTTTTGAAGAGGTCGAAGCTCGCACAGGCCGGTGAAAGCAACACCACGTCGCCCGGACGGGAAGCTTTGCGGGCCGCCTGCATCGCCGCGTCGAGCGAATCGGTCGAAATGATTTCGGGAATTATGCCCGTGAAACTTTCGACCAGCTTGCGGTTGTCGATGCCCATGCAGACGAGCGTATGCACTTTTTCGCGGGCGAACCGCTTGAGCGGCTCGTAGTCGTTGCCTTTGTCCGTACCGCCTGCGATCCAGACTACGGGACGTTTCACCGTATCGCCTTCCTTGACCCAAAGGCTGCTGCGCGGTTCGCCGTTGATGGTCACACTGCCCAGACTGTCGTTGATGGATACCTTGTACAGCTGGTCCCGCTGTGCTTCCAGCGTCACAGTGCCCTCAGGCATTTTAAAGGTGAACTCCTTGCTGGTCTGCCAGCCGCCCTCCGGCGCTGCGGGTGCTTTGCCGGTATACGTCCACTGCAGGAAGGGGTTTTCCTCCGTGCTTTCGGCCCGGACGGTGACCAGCTGGCCCGGCTTCACGATCTTTTTGGATGTGCCGGTGTCGCCGTTCTCGTCCACGATGGTGCCGCCGTTCACGGTGAGGTCGTACAGGGTCGTAAAGAATGCCTGCAGCTCTACATCACCTTCGGGCATGGTGAAGCGGAAACTTTGCTTGCCCTGCCAGTTTTGATCCGGTTCCACGAGTTCTTTCTCGCTGACAAGCCGCCACATATTAAACTGGCGGTAGTCGTTGAGCTCGCTGTCAGGAACTTTTGCGATGATCCTTGTGCCCGGCAGCGCCTCATGAATTTTCTGCTCTTCTGCCCCTTCGGCAAAGAACTCAGCCTTTCCTGCGGTCTCAAAGATCCGATACGTTTCTCGATATTCTGCGCGCAGGCTCACGTCGCCCTCAGGCATTTTAAAGGTAAAGGTCTTACTGTTCTTATCGTTTTCCGAAGTCCAGTCGCCATCCGGCTCTGCCGCCAGTGCCGGTGCGCACACGCTCAGCACCATGCACAGCGCCACGAGGGCTGAGAGCAGCCTTTGGGTCAGGGTCGTCTGCTTCATACGGAATTCCTCCTTTTTGCTTACGGGC
>OGXW01003424.1_pt1 | contig 10466 bp, 7 predicted proteins | sample 1576341 | NCBI WGS metagenome assembly OGXW01 (sample SAMEA3541592, study PRJEB24748) | human gut metagenome | biome: human gut; feature: human-associated habitat; material: faeces | place: China | collected 2012
TTGCGGCAAGAAGCTGACTGAGCACTCCGGCGGGAAAGCCACCTGCAAGGGCAAGGCAAAGTGCGAGGTCTGCGGTGCGGAATACGGAGTATTACTTATCTTTGCTCCCGGAATAACATCTGAAGATTATGGAGAAAAAACCTTTTATATTCGGTGTCGCGACATCGGGCGATAATTTCACCGACCGGGAAAAAGAGACCTCACGACTGGTATTGAATTTCCGGCATGGAGTGAATACGGTACTGATTTCGCCTCGTCGTTGGGGGAAAACCTCTTTGGTGCAGAAAGCGTGTCGCTTGGCGCAGTCCGACAAATTGAAAGTCGTTTATATCGATATTTTTTCTTGCCGTAGCGACAGGGATTTCTATGACGCATTTGCTTCCGCCATTCTCAAACAAACCTCTTCAAAGTTGGATGAATGGCTGGAGCATGCCAAATTATTCCTTTCGCGTATCAGCCCTAAAATATCGTTGGAGACCGATCCGATGACGGATTTTTCCATATCGCTTGAAATGAATCCCAAGAGCAACGAGATCGATGAAATCCTGCAACTCCCTGAAAAGATAGCGCAGAAGAAAGGTTGTAATATCGTTGTTTGCATCGACGAGTTCCAGCAAATTGCCGAATTCAAAGATTCCAAAACATTCCAGAAGCGGTTACGCTCAATCTGGCAATTGCAGAAATCAGTGTCTTACTGCTTATTCGGCAGCAAAAAACACTTGATGAACGAACTCTTTGAAAAAAGGAGCCTTCCGTTCTATAAGTTCGGAGACGCTATCTATTTGACAAAAATCGGGACGGCGGATTGGGTGGATTATATTTGTGGGCGTTTCGAGGCTACGGGCAAACAGATTTCAAAAGAGTTAGCCGAGAAGATCTGTCAGAGAGTTGACAATCACTCTTCGTATGTGCAGCAGTTGGCATGGTTGGTATGGATTCATACGGACAAAGTTGCCACGGAACAAGATTTCGAGGAGGCATATCAGGATATCATCGACCAGAATACACCGTTGTTCGAGAAGCAGACCGAGAGCCTTACGACCTATCAAATGAATTTTTTGCGAGCCATTATTGATGGGGTACATAGCGAATTTACCACGCAAGAGGTTTTGCAGAAATATCAACTCGGTTCATCGGCTAATGTCAGCATCGTAAAACGGGCACTGGTCAAGAAAGAGCTTATCGAGATTGAGAAGCGTCAAGCCATTATTCCCGACCCCGTGATGAAGGTGTGGTTAAAAAGAGAATTAGGTGTATAACAATAGTTCGTTAAGTTTTATACACTGCTTTTTGTATAGCAACAAATGTCATATTACCTTTCCTTTTTCATCTAATGCAGCAAAGCTACGATTTTTTTTATGAGCAAGAAAAAAGGATATAGGATTTGCTATCATGCAACAAAGTAAATCATTAAAAAGCCTCAGCAGCTTCCAATCACCCCCTCCAGCGTCTCTCCATCGGCAAACAGCCTCCCATCCGCCTGCATCATCCGTTTCTTCAGGCGGAACTTCTGCTGGGACACGGAAGCGGGAGACACGGCAATGAGCGTGGCAATCTGTGCATTGCTGAAGTGCAGGCGGATAAGCATGCAAAGCTGGCTGTCGGCAGGCGTAAGCTGGGAAAAGCGCAAGACAAGGCGTTTGGAAGCACCCTTGTATACTCTGTCAGTAAGCTTCTGCAAGTAGTTCCACTGGCTGTCCGCAAGGAATTTGGGCTGGATGCGCAACTGCTTCACCACTTCGTCTGCGTCTATCATGGCGGAAGCAAGCGCCTGCACCTGCCCGTCGAGCATCCGGACACGCTCGCCCTCTTTCCTCAACAGTTCCAGTTCGCGGGGCACAGGGTTGTCTTCATACTCCTTGAGACGGGCGCGGAGTGACTCGTTTTCCTTATCCAGACGGCTGCCATGTTCCATGAGGTTCGTCAGCGAGCTATGCACTTCTTCGCGCTCTTCGTCGGTCAGCGACATCTCCTTCAGGCATTCTTCCAGTTCCTCGCGCTCGCGTTCATTGTTGCGCAAGCGCTGTTCGTTTTCACTCAGGGTGACTAGATAGTTACGGTGACTACGTTCTTTCTTGAAACGGATAAGGCTGAACAGCATAGCACCGGAAATGCTGAACATAATCACAGAAAACACTCCCCAGAAAAAACGTTCGTAACCACTGACCGGCTTCAGCCGCACATGCCTGCCATCAGAAAGCTCCTTTATCTGATTATACTCACGGTGCAAACCGGAAATCAGGCGGACGGCCCGGGCACTGTCGACAGCACCGCATTGCACCAACGAGTCAGCATGAGAAAGGGACTGTTCGTAGTTCATCAAAGTTCTATCGGCAGGTTTCGAGCAGGCTGTCAGCCCCAGAAGGAGAATCAGCAGGAGAAAAAGGAAGGTATGTTTCATCTTGAAATTTTGTGTTTATAATAAGTAAGGTGTAAAATCGGTAAGGAACGAGCTTACTTCAACAGTTTTCATAATCAATGCATATTAATCGTTGCAGAAACAAAGGTAACACTTTCTTCCCACAATAAATAAAGAGGTACAAAGTTTTTCATTACTTTGTACCTCCTCTTTTTCTTCGACTTGCATCATTTATAGCCGTGAGTCAGCAAAAATCGTATAGCTTAGAACTCGCTCGTAAAGTGGAACTTGATATGCTTGAAGTCCATCTGCGCCATCTGCAACACATATCCGCTGTCCGCCAGGAACACATCCCTACCCTCGCGGTCTTTCGCCATGTACTGGTATTTGCGCTTCTTGAAGGCTTCCAGTTCAGCCGCATCATCGCTCTCAATCCAGCAGGCTTTATACAGACTGAGCGACTCCCAACGGCACTTCGCACTGTATTCGTTCTCCAGACGATACTGGATGACCTCGAACTGCAACTGCCCCACCGTACCGATAATCTTACGCCCGTTGAACTGGTTGACGAACAACTGCGCCACACCTTCGTCCATCAACTGGTCGATACCCTTGGCAAGCTGTTTCTGCTTCATCGGGTCGGCATTCTCAATGTACTTGAACATCTCCGGCGAGAAACTCGGAAGCCCCTTGAAGTGAAGCGCCTCGCCTTCGGTCAGCGTATCGCCAATCTTGAACGTACCGTTATCCGGCAGGCCGATAATATCTCCCGCCCAAGCCTCATCGACAGTTGTCTTGCGCTGCGCCATGAACTGCGTAGGCGACGAGAAACGCATCGTCTTGCCATGACGTACATGCAAGTACGGGGCATTGCGTACAAACTTCCCGGAGCAGATTTTGCAGAAAGCGATACATGAACGGTGATTCGGGTCGATATTGGCGGTTATCTTAAAGATGAATCCGGTAAATTTAGGTTCTTCCGGCTCCACCTCACGTTCTTCCGCCTTCACGGAACGGGGACTGGGAGCAATCTCCACAAAGCAATCCAGCAGTTCCTGCACACCGAAATTATTCAGTGCCGAACCGAAGAATACGGGAGCAAGCTCTCCTTTCAAGTATTCCTCCTTATCGAATTCGGGATAAACACCGTCTATCAGTTCCAGTTCGCCACGCAGCTTATCGGCCAGCTGGGCACCAATCCGGTTGTCCAATTCCTCGGTATGGATGTCCACTTCCACCTTCTCCGTCACTACCTGCTTGCTGGGCTGGTAGAGGTTGAGGTTATGCTCGTAGATATTGTAGACACCCTTGAAACGGACACCGCTCTCGATAGGCCACGTCAAGGGACGCACGTGGATGTGCAGTTCCTCCTCCAGCTCGTCCAACAGGTCGAACGGGTCTTTGGCTTCACGGTCCATCTTGTTGATGAAGATAATCACCGGCGTATTACGCATACGGCAGACCTCCATCAGCTTGCGTGTCTGCGTTTCCACACCTTTCGCACCGTCCACCACGATGATAACACTGTCCACAGCCGTCAGCGTGCGGTAGGTATCTTCAGCAAAGTCCTGGTGACCCGGAGTATCAAGGATGTTGACCTTGTAGTCATGGTAGTCGAACTCCATTACAGAAGTGGTAACGGAAATACCACGCTGTTTCTCAATATCCATCCAGTCCGACGTTGCTGACTTCTTTATCTTGTTGCTCTTCACGGCACCCGCCACCTGAATCTGTCCGCCAAAAAGCAACAGCTTCTCGGTCAATGACGTCTTACCGGCATCCGGATGCGCGATAATCGCAAACGTTCTTCTTCTTTCTATCTCTTGATTTGCCATATATCAATTAGTCAGTAATAATCACTTTTCCAATTTCTCTATACAGACGGCAAGACTCTCTTCCCAATGCGGTATATCTATGCCGAATGTCCTCTTTATCTTTGTCTTATCCAATACCGAATAATGCGGACGCGGTGCCTTGGCAGGGAATTCGTCCGTATGCAGCGGACTTACCTTGCAGCTCTTGATACCTGCCAGACGATGGACAGCCAACGTGAAATCATACCACGAGCAGACTCCCTCGTTGCTGAAGTGATAGACACCGGGAACAATCCCCCGGTTGACAGCCGCAAAGATGGCGCGTGCCAAATCATTGGCGTATGTCGGCGTACCTATCTGGTCGAATACAACTCCCAGCGTCTCGCGCTCGCGTCCCAAACGGAGCATCGTCTTCACAAAATTATTTCCATAAATGGAATAGAGCCACGCCGTACGGATAATCATGGCACGGCTGCAATACTTCATCACCGCCTGCTCACCCGCCAGTTTGGTAAAACCATATACTGAATCGGGACAAGTAGCCGCCTCTTCCGTATAGGGGATGTGTCCGGTTCCGTCAAAAACATAGTCGGTAGACACTTGTATCAATGCAGCACCGCAAGCTTCGGCAGCGGCAGCCAGATAGCCCGGAGCGACATGGTTCAGCTTGTCGCAAAGCTCCTGATTGTCTTCCGCCTTGTCTACAGCCGTATAAGCGGCGCAATTCACGATTACGTCTATCCGGTTGTCCTTCACAAACCCGTGCACAGCTTGTTCGTCGCAAATGTCCAATTCCTGCACGTCAGTGAAAAAATAAGCATGTTGTCCGTTTTCTTTCGACAACACTCGCATTTCATTGCCAAGTTGACCGTTGGCACCGGTTATCAGAATATTCATTTAATAAAGTTACACTTATATATAGAATGTTACGATGAACAATATTTTCCTCCATAATTATCAATTATCCATCAACTCCAATTCTCCTCGCTTCTCCTTGTCATAATAGTTGGCAAGCAACGAGATGAAACCGCTGATGGCCTCCATAGCCTTTGCCGTGCCCTGACTGATTTCCTTCTTCTGCAAGCGCAACAGCAGCACTCCATAAAGCGCCTCGAAACAAGTGTCTACTTCAGACTCCTCTTTCCGGCCGTTCTTCTGACGCAGCTCCACGATAAAAGGCAGTGCCTTGAAATAAGCCGCATTATAGAACGGATATTTCGTAGAAGCCAGCAATTCGCCATGTAGCTCCGTCAGGTTCAGAATGACATTCCGGTTGATTTGCAGATGCCCTTTTTCCGTTACGCCTTCCGCACGCATCATATCTGCCAGGTTTCCATACCATTCTTCCAGCGCAGGCCGTTCCTCCTCCGGATAGCGCAAGATGATGTTCTGGCGTATCCGGTCTATGTCACAGCCATTGGCACGGAGCAAATCCTCCACCTGCCACATATATATAAGGTATTCGGCTATATTCTTCTCTTTCAGTTGTTGCGCAATCTTCACGATAAAATGTATGATTTATAACCTTAGATTTATGACTTCATTATCAATTTATCCACTATCGATTATCCATTAATACAGCGATTCACCCATCAGCGTAAACACCAGTCCCATCACAGACACCACAATGACAATGCTCCCGATAATACGGTTCAGTATCCAGATACCTCGCAGGTTGAATTGTGTACGGACCTTATTGACAAAAAAGGTTATGCCAAACCACCAAGCCAAAGCACCCAATGCGATGGCCAGGTATCCGGTGACAGCCTCAAACACCAGCACGCCCTCACTTACAAAAGCAAAGCGGGCGAAAAGGCCTACAAAAAGGAAAATAATCAGTGGATTGGAAAGTGTGACGGCAAACGCCGTTATGAAGTTATGGAAATAGGAACCCTTATTGGTGGATACCGGCCGGATGGACTGTACCGGATTGCTGCGGAACGTATAAATGCCAAATGCCAACAGAAGAATGCTTCCGAAAAGCTGCAGGTAAAAGATGTTCTTGTTGACATAATCAAAAACGAAACTCATCCCGTAGCCCGTCAGCAAAGCATATGCAATATCGCTTAGCGAAGCTCCTATCCCCGTTACGAAACCATACCACCGTCCTTTATTCAAAGTACGCTGAATACACAATACTCCTACAGGACCCAATGGCGCGGACACAATGACGCCGATAATGAACCCCTTCCACAATATGTCAAATATGGTCTCTATCTGAATCATGGCTGCAAATATCGGACTTTTTTATGAGACGAACGAATAGTGTTAACGTTTTTTCGACGGAAAAGGATTTTAAGAAGTAAAGATTATCCATTTTACATATTATTCCGTATATTTACCTCCGAACTTAACAATACCCCCTTATGAAACGAATAAAAAAAACTCTAACACTCGTTTCCATGGCCGTCTTACTACTGACGGCATGCGAAGCCCCCAAGGAACTCGGTGTGGTTCCATATCCGCAGTATGCCCAAACAACGTCAAAAACAGTCGAACTGCCATCTACGGTAACCTTCTCGACCAATCTGGCGAAATCCGACATGAATGACCTGCTGGCCTATCTGCCGGACTTTGCCATCCCCATGAAGCTTGTCGACAAGAACCCTTTTGTAACGATAGAAATAACGGACGCAACGGATAATCCAATCGCTGCCGAAGGCTACAACCTGACAGTCAGCAAACAAGGTGTAAACATTCAGGCCTCCTCCGCAGCAGGTGCCTTCTATGGACTGCAAACCCTGGCACAACTTGCCCGTAACGGGAAGGAACTGCCAGTCACGACCATCAAGGACGAACCCAGATTCCCCTATCGTGGGCTGCACCTGGATGTTTCAAGACACTTCTTTAACACGGACTATGTCAAGAAACAAATAGACCTGGTAGCCACCTACAAAATCAACCGCCTGCATTGGCATCTGACCGACGGCGCCGGATGGCGGCTGGAGATTCCGGGCTATCCTCGCCTGACAGAATTCGCAGCCTGGAGAAAAGCCGCCAATCTGCAGGATTGGGGGAAATATGACCACCACTTCTGCGAGAAGGATGAAGAAGGAGCCTATGGAGGCTACTATACGGAAGCGGATGTACGTGAGGTTCTGGAATATGCCCGCTTGAGGCATGTCACCGTTATCCCCGAAATAGAAATGCCGGGACACTCGGGAGAAGTACTGGCAGCCTATCCACAGCTGTCCTGTACCGGCAAGCCTTATACATCCGGTGAAGTCTGTATCGGAAACGAAGAGACCTTCAAGTTCTTCGAAGATGTGCTGGATGAAGTGATACGGCTGTTCCCTTCCCGGTATATCCATATTGGAGGTGATGAAGCCAGCAGACGCCACTGGAAGGCATGCCCCAAATGCCAGAAGCGCATGAAGGAAGAAGGGCTCAAAGATGAAAGTGAGCTGCAAAGCTATATGATAGTCCGCATAGAGAAGTACCTCAACGACAAAGGGCGTGAAATCATCGGCTGGGACGAGATACTGGATGGAGGCCTGGCCCCCAACGCAACCGTCATGTCGTGGCGGGGTACGGAGGGTGGCATTGCCGCCGCCCGCATGGGGCATTACGCCATCATGACACCGGAGAGCCACTGCTATCTGGACCACTACCAGGATGACCCTGAGACACAGCCGCTGGCGTTTGGCGCCTGCGTCCCCATCGGACAGACCTATTCCTACGACCCGGCTCCCGATTCATTGGGAAGTGATATCTGCAAATACATATTAGGCGTGCAAGGCAATGTATGGGCTGAATATCTGCCCACTTACGAACATGCCGAATATATGATATACCCACGCATCATCGCTCTGGCAGAAGTAGGCTGGACTCCCATGGAGAACAAGCATCCGGAGAGTTTCAAGAGACGTATCAACAACGAAATACGATACATCCGGACGAAAGGGTACAACCCGTTCACCTTGTCGGAACAAGTGCAGACCAGCCAGACCGTTGACTATGCCAAGAAAAAAATCATGCTGTCCCTCACCTCCGAAAAACATCCGATTGACATCCGCTACACAACGGACGGCTCCGAACCGACTGTATCTTCCAAGTTATACAAGAAACCGTTTGCCGTAAAAGACTCCATATTGCTGACCGCACACCTTTTCGACGGAGAAAAGCCTATCGGAAAAAGCCTTCACCTGCGCACCGACTACCACAAGGGCATAGGCAAAAAGATAACCTATGCACCGGGCGGCAGATACTATCAGCATAAAGAAGTATACAAAGGCGGCGGTGACGCCGGTCTCCTCGACGGACTTCGCGGCGGCAAAAGCTACATGGACGGACGATGGCAGGGCTTCTGCCCCAATGATTTGGATGCCATTATCGACCTGGGCGAAGTGACCGCCATACATCGGGTCATGGCCAACTTCATGCAAATCCGTACCCCACAAGTATTTCTCCCTGCCAAAGTGGAAGTATGGGCATCTGTTGATGGCAAGAACTTCACCCTGCTGGGCAGTGATATCTGCAGCGAGGAAGAGGCCGGAAAGGACGTGATATTCCGTGATTTCGGCTGGATTGGCACCCCCACTGAGGCACGATATGTACGCTTCCATGCCATACAAGGGAAGAAGCAATTCTTATTTACGGATGAAATCGTCATACAATAACACACATCCGGTTTTTATGAAACAGAACAAAAAACGCATACGAGTAAAATTGCATGCGTTTTTTGTTTTCCTTTTTTTCTCCTCCCCACCGATTTTACGTATCTTTGCCCCCAAGAAGAAAAGATGAAGATACTCAAAGAAGTAACTTCAATCGTAAAATCGTAAAATCGTAAAATCGTAAATATAACTATGATTCTTTTTTTCAGAACCCCATCCAAGAGTGTGATTGCCGTAGAATGTAATCATGAACTCCCCCAGGCAGACAGCGACAAACTCTGCTGGCTTTTTGGAGAAGCCACCCCCGAAAGTGAAGACAACCTGAAAGGACATTTCGTCGGCCCGCGCCGTGAGATGATTACTCCTTGGAGTACAAACGCCGTAGAAATCACCCAGAATATGGGGCTGGACGGCATCATACGCATCGAAGAGTACTTCCCCGTAAAAGATGAGAACGCAGACCACGACCCGATGCTGCAACGTATGTACAAGGGGCTGGACCAGAATGTATTTACAACCAACCGGCAGCCGGAACCGATTGTACACATCGAAGACCTGGAGGCATACAATGAAAAGGAAGGTCTGGCACTTTCCAAAGAGGAAATGGATTACCTCAAGAAGGTAGAGAAAGACCTCGGGCGCCCTCTGACAGACTCCGAAGTATTCGGCTTCGCGCAAATCAACTCCGAGCACTGCCGTCACAAAATCTTCGGCGGAACATTCATCATCGATGGAGTGGAACAGGAATCTTCACTCTTCCAAATGATAAAGAAGACCACACAAGAGAATCCCAACAAGATTATCTCTGCCTACAAAGACAATGTGGCCTTTGCCGAAGGTCCGGTTATCGAACAGTTTGCTCCGGCAGACCACTCCAAGCCCGACTATTTCCAAGTAAAAGACATCAAGAGTGTCATCTCCCTGAAAGCGGAAACACATAACTTTCCCACAACAGTAGAACCGTTCAACGGTGCGTCTACCGGTACGGGCGGTGAGATTCGCGACCGTATGGGCGGCGGTAAGGGCTCTTGGCCGATTGCCGGAACAGCCGTTTACATGACCTCCTACCCCCGTACGGAAGAAGGACGTCCCTGGGAAGAGATTCTGCCGGTACGCAAATGGCTGTATCAAACTCCCGAACAAATACTAATCAAAGCCTCCAATGGTGCCAGTGATTTCGGGAACAAATTCGGCCAACCGCTAATCTGCGGTTCCGTGCTCACTTTCGAACATAAGGAAAAAGATGAAGTCTATGGTTACGACAAAGTGATTATGCTTGCCGGAGGCGTAGGCTACGGTACCCAGCGTGACTGTTTGAAAGGTACACCGGAAGCCGGCAACAAAGTGGTTGTCATCGGTGGAGACAATTATCGCATCGGTTTGGGCGGCGGCTCCGTATCTTCCGTAGATACCGGACGCTACAGCAGTGGCATCGAGCTGAATGCCGTGCAACGCGCCAACGCCGAAATGCAGAAACGCGCCTACAACGTGGTACGCGCACTTTGTGAGGAAGAGACCAATCCGGTGGTTTCCATCCACGACCACGGCTCTGCCGGACATGTAAACTGTCTGTCCGAATTGGTAGAGGAATGCGGCGGTTTAATTGACATGAGCAAGTTGCCCATCGGTGACACGACTCTGTCTGCCAAGGAAATCATTGCCAACGAAAGCCAGGAA
>OGXW01003425.1_pt1 | contig 10464 bp, 9 predicted proteins | sample 1576341 | NCBI WGS metagenome assembly OGXW01 (sample SAMEA3541592, study PRJEB24748) | human gut metagenome | biome: human gut; feature: human-associated habitat; material: faeces | place: China | collected 2012
TGGTAAGAGGATTAATCTCATTCAGACTGGCAATGGTTTCCAGGATTATATTGGATAAGTCAGAAACTTCGACTTCCGGGACATAACGATGTCCGATTTCACACTTATGAGAACAATAATAATTGCAGAGATCCGGGCGCTTGTAAGCATCAGCCATCTGGATGATATCGTAAGGTGTGGGTTCCTGCATTTCATATTCAAACTTTTCGATTTTAGAATCAGAAACAGCAGTCATTTTTTCGCTGGCTTCTGATCTGGTAAGACCGGCTTCTTCCCGGCAAATCTGATAAAATGTTTTATTTTCTCTTGTAGATTGTTTCCCCATGAGAATAACCTCCCTGTATATCGTAAAACATGAGGATTATCGGGTGGTAAGTCCACATGCTGTACGTCTATTTCCTTTATGAATTTCATTATACTTGAAGCATCAAGAAACAACAAGAGATAACAGGAAGGAGCAAGTTATATGCTTTTGTGGCAAGGCAACAGCACATATGATACAGAAGCAGATAAAAGAAGGCTGCGAAACATAAGGCATGATAATAAGCAAGACATAGATTTTTGGAAATTATGTATAATTAAGCAAGAAAACACGCAAGATAATAAGCAAGATGAAATGCTGAGAGGTGAAAAATTATGGCAGATTATACTCCACCGTTTACGATTACAAACACAATGTTGGATTGCGTTGCATCTATATCGGAGAAAATCGGAAAAATGAGTGCATTAAAAAATTTGGAAGCAAAACCTCATTTAAGAAAGAACAATAGGATTAGATCCATTTATTCATCTTTGAGAATTGAAGCAAATTCGTTGAGTATCGGTCAGGTAAGAGATGTTATCAGTGGACAACTTGTATTGGGCGAACAAAAAGAAATTCAAGAAGTAAAAAATGCATACGGAGCATATGCACAGATAAGCGTAATCAATCCGTATGATATAGAAGAATTGAAACGAATCCATGCAATTATGACGAAATATCTGGTAGATGAATCGGGATGTTTTCGACATGGAGAAGAAGGTGTGTTCAATGGAGAACAGTGTATTTTTATGGCACTGCCGGCAAGATTGGTGCCACAACTTATAGATGAGCTGTTTGCTTGGATGAATCGTGTGCAAGGTGAAGTACATCTGTTGATTTTAGCAAGTGTATTTCATTATGAATTTGTGTTTATCCATCCATTTTCAGATGGAAATGGGCGAATGGCAAGATTAGGGCACACATGTCTTTTGTCAAAATGGAAGTCAGTTTTTCAATATATTCCAATTGAAAGTCAGATAGAAAAGTTTCAGGATGAATATTATAATGCAATAGCAAAGTGTCATATCAATGGGGATTCGAATGTTTTTATTGAATTCATGTTGAAACAGATTGATAAAATATTGGAAGAGATATTATTAAGAGCAGATGAACAGGATGAGCATGTAACAGAATATGTAAAAAAATTATTGAATGTTATGGAATACGAAGTGCCATATACAAGCACTGTTTTGATGGAAAAACTCGGACTTAAGTCAAAGGAAACTTTTCGCAAAAATTACATGAATCCGGCTATGCAACTTCAGTTGGTACAAATGACAATTCCAGAAAAACCGAAAAGTAGAAACCAAAGATATATAAGAAGATGATAACATGAAGAGAGCCGCAACATTTCGCATTATAATCTACACAGCCAGCATGTAGAGAGAAGGGCATATCAAAATGACAGCCCCTTTTCTCTACATTTTTTTATAAGCGTTACCCCATTCGACCATCATTTTCCATGGAGCGCAAACTATCGGTGAGAACTTTCTGACTGATCCCTTCAAGATTTTTCTTTAATTCATTGAATCGCCAAGGGCGTTTCAGCAGATTTCGGATAATCAGCAAATTCCATTTACTGCCGATGAGCGAAACTGTGGTTGCAACCGGACATTCCGGTAATCTGTCTTTTGTTAGACTTGTGATTGTTCTGCCTGTTTTCCTGTAGTCAAGACTAAAATAAAAGAAATTAACTCAAAAACTTAACTTTAACATTAATTACGAAACATAGTTATTCAAAGAAAGTATTTCCTTGAGATGATGCATACATTGAAACAGAGGTTGACTCTTTTCGAAAGGACAGATATGATAAATATATCGAGAATGGGGCTGCTTGCTGTAGTATAAAGCAGACGGAATCTGACAGTGAGACGCTGCAAATCAGAAAAGTGGGGACTTTAAGATGGAAATAATGGATGTTATAAAATATAATGGAAGGCCGGATGTCTTCGCATGGAAATATCCAGGTGAAGAGCTTGGAACATGGTCGCAGCTGGTAGTTAATCAGTCACAGGAAGCCGTGCTTGTAAAAGGTGGAAGTGTGGCAGATGTGTTCGGGCCCGGAACGCATACGTTAGATACAAAGAATATTCCGATTCTGAATAAGATTATTAATCTTCCGTTTGGCGGGAAATCTCCGTTCAAGGCAGAAGTATGGTATATTAATAAAGGATATTACCTGGATATTAAGTGGGGAACGCCAACACCGATTCAGATCCAGGATCCAAAGTATGGAATATTTATTCCGATACGCTCGAATGGAGCATTTGGAATTCATGTAGCAGATTCGGTGAAGTTTTTGACAAAACTTGTGACGACCATGAATGTTTTTGACGCAGAGACTGTAACGAAGTATTTCAGAAGTCTGTATGTGACGAAGATAAAGGATACGATTTCTTCATATCTGCTTCACAGAAAGATCAGTATTCTTGAGATGAATGCGTACATAGATGAAATTTCACAATATATGAAGGAGACAATCTGTCCGATAATGGAAGAGTATGGACTGGAACTGACTTCATTTTATGTAAATGAAATCAGTACACCGGAAGATGATCCGTCTGTGGGAAAACTCAAGGAGGCTTTATCCAAGCGTGCCGAGATGGAGATTATAGGCTACAATTATCAACAGGAGAGATCCTTTGATACGTTGGAAAATGCGGTCAGTCACGGAAATGCAGATGCAGGTTCTGTGATGGGAGCCGGAATGGGTCTTGGAATGGGATTCGGCGTTGGAAGAGAGATGGGGAACCAGTTTTCTTCTATGGCACAGAATATAGATTTGCGCGGCGGATATAGAAAATCAAAATTCTGCCCGCAGTGCGGGAACGAAGTCCTGGCGGATGCAAAGTTCTGTTCCGAATGTGGAAGCCGGCTTATAAGCAAAGAGAGACACTGCCCACAGTGTGGAACTGTGCTGGAAGGGAATCTACGTTTCTGTCCGGAATGTGGAAAACGATTAGGTGGGGAGGAAATATAAAATGTTGATCATGAAAAAGATTCTGTCAGTTGTGGGGATTATCGGAGGAACATTTTTCCTTCTGGTTGCAGCAATCTGTGTGGAAGAATGGTTCTCTGATCCGGCATATGCAGCGGATATGGAAATTTCAGGATTGATTATGTGCATTGTTCTTGGAATTTTCGGGGTGATCTTGATTGTGCTCGGAATCCAGACACTCCGTCTGCAAAAGCTTTATCGAGAATATAAAGAGATTGCAGAAGCTTCGAATGATGGATTTATCCCGGATATGGCAGCGATTCTTAACCAGCCGGAGGATAAAGTACGTCGAAATCTTGAAAAATTGTGTAAAAAGAAATATTTTAACGATGCTTATGTGGATAACAAGGCAAAGTTATTTGTTCGCAAGGATCAGATGAGTCAGAAGATTGGTAACCCCTCTTTTACAAAGACGGTCAAACAGACTGATGCAGAACTTGTTACTGTAAAATGTAAGGGATGTGGTGGTATCAACAAAATTCAAAGAGGAGCCGTGGGCGAGTGTGAGTATTGCGGTTCGCCAATCAGCGGGGAATAATAAAAGTAAGACCTATTGTGGAAACATTATCCACGATAGGTCTTTCAAATTGAAACTGCAAATACTATTCTGCGGTATACTGATCAAAGAGATCCAGTGCTAATGCGCTGTATGCCATACCGGGTCCGCCACAGATCAGTACTGCGGCATTCAGTCCTGCCGCCAGATCTTCTTTTGTTCCACCGGCATTGATGTAATTCATTACATGAGAATAGATACATGGCTCGCATTTTCTTGAAACAGCTGCGACAAGGATTAATAATTCCATTGTTTTCGCATCTAACGATCCGGAATTTTCCATTGCTGCAGTAACTGTAGCACCGAAAGCCCCCATTACTTCCGAATTCGCTTCAGCATACACACCAAACTGTCTCTGGTAATCGGCTAATTTTTCCTTTGCATTGGTAAAACAAATTTATTGATTTGATTAATGGAGTGTAGTATAGTGAGAGTAAGAAATTCTTAAAGCTGATACTATATTTATAGGAGAATTTAAATGCTTCAAATACAACACATAAAAAAAGAGTACCGGACGGGAAGTCTGGTACAGAAGGCTCTGGACGATGTGAGTCTGAATCTGAGAGATAATGAATTCGTAGCAATCTTAGGTCCCAGTGGTTCCGGTAAAACCACGCTTCTGAATATTATCGGAGGACTGGACCGCTACGACAGCGGAGATCTTATCATCAATGGCATTTCCACAAAAAAATATAAGGACAGAGACTGGGATTCGTACCGTAATCATACGATTGGTTTTGTATTCCAAAGCTACAATCTGATTCCGCATCAGACGGTGCTTGCAAATGTTGAGCTGGCACTGACAATTTCGGGAGTCGGGAAGGAAGAACGAAGAAAGCGTGCAGTGGATGCACTGGAGAAGGTGGGTCTTGGGCAGCAGCTTCATAAGAAGCCGAACCAGATGTCGGGAGGCCAGATGCAGAGAGTCGCAATTGCAAGAGCGCTGGTCAATGATCCGGAGATCCTGCTTGCAGATGAGCCGACAGGGGCACTGGACAGTGACACCAGTGTGCAGGTCATGGATCTTCTTAGAGAGGTGGCGAAAGACCGTCTGGTCGTTATGGTCACACATAACCCGGAACTTGCAGAGCAGTATGCGACCAGGATCGTCAATCTGAAAGATGGAAAGATCCGTTCGGACACAGATGAATATATTGTGGAAGAGGAAAATCTGGCACCGCCGGAGCATAAGAATATGGGGAAATCTTCCATGTCTCTTCTGACGGCACTGTCACTGAGTTTTAATAACTTAAGGACAAAGAAAGCAAGAACTCTTCTGACTTCTTTTGCAGGATCTATTGGAATTATCGGAATTGCACTGATTCTGGCTCTTTCAAATGGCGTCAACGCTTATATCCGGTCCATTGAGGAGGAGACATTGTCTGAATATCCACTGCAGATACAAAGTACCGGATTTGATCTCACTTCCATGATGGTGGGTATGAATGGGGATTCCGGAAGCAGTGATGATAAGAAAAGTGGAAAAGATAAAGATAAGGTAAAGATCATGCAGGTAGTCACCAATATGTTTTCAAAGATGGATTCCAATGACCTTGGTGCTTTAAAAAAATATCTGGACAGTGGTGAATCTAAGATTCATGACTATACAAAAGCAATAGAATATTCTTACAATGTGATGCCGCAGTTGTTCCGACAGGACGGTGACAATGTTCGTCAGGTCAATCCGGATCAGTCATTTTCCTCATTGGGACTTGGTGCATCTGCAGGTTCGAATAGTCTGATGTCCTCCATGATGAGTACCAATGTGTTCTTTGAGATGCCGGAAAATACGGATCTCTATGAAGGACAGTATGATGTAAAAGCCGGAAGATGGCCGAAAAAATATAATGAATGCGTTCTTGTACTGACGCCGGATGGTTCTATGAGCGACTTCTTATTATATACATTGGGACTCAGAGACCAGGTTGAACTCGATGATATGATTAAGCAGTTCATCAACGAAGAGACGATAAAAACGCCTGAAAATATTGGAACTTATACTTATGATGATATTTTGGGAAAGACATTTAAACTGGTAAATGCTTCAGATTATTATGAATATGACGATCAATATCAGGTGTGGAAAGACAAAACTGACAATGCGGATTACATGAAAAAACTGGTCGAAGACGGTGAGAATGTAAAAATTGTGGGAATTGTACAGTCAGCCGAAGATGCGAAGGCTTCATCACTGACACCGGGAATTAACTATACCGCAGACCTTGTAAATCATGTGGCAGAACAGGCAAAAGGCAGCGAGATTGTAAAACAGCAGCTTGCGAATCCGAATGTAAATGTATTTACCGGGGAAGAATTTGGCAATACAGATGGGAACAATGGATTTGACATGAATTCTCTGTTCAGTATAGATGAGGATGCCCTGAAAAACGCATTTGGTTTTGACAGCAGTGCCATGAACAATCTTGGAAGTTCCATGGATCTGTCGGGACTTGATCTTTCCAAGGCATTTCAGATGGACGGAAATTCTATGGATTTGTCCGGTATGGTGAATCTGGATCAGGTAGAAATCAACATGGGCAATATGCCACAGATGAATCTGGGGGATATTCTTACGAATCTGGATGTACAGGTCAATGCGGATGGCATGCAGAAAATGTTATCCGGCCTTTCGGAAGGTTATCAGGAATATGTAAAGAGCCATCCGGAAGCGGATTATTCCAATCTTGGAAATCAGATTGCAGAATATCTGACTTCCGATCAGGCAAAGACCATTATCCAGAAATATATGAAAGACATTCTGAAAAATAACGGAGAAGTTACGATTACACCAGAGCAGATTAAGGAACTGTTGACCAGCGTGATGAGTGATTTTCAAAGCTGGCTTGTAGAGCACTCGCCGGAACACTTCCAAGCACAAGCGTTGCCGCCAGCACGGAACTTAAAACTTTTTTGACTTTTTTCGAGATTTTTGGCTTTAATTTCTCCATAAACTACGCCTCCTTCTGTTTTAATTTTCTCCCTGTGCCGTCCCCGGCACATTTTCCTTTTTTATATTTTACTTCAAAAAATTTTTACAGACATCGTCCATTTGACAAAAAAAATGGACATTTCCTCTTCAGAATGTCCATTTACAAAGAAAAATTTTCTTTTTTAACTTCAGGTAGTGTCTGGTTATTTTATAATGATGCTACGAATTGCTCCGTTACAGAGTAAGTCCCGCTATTCTTTAAACATTCGGCATCATCTCAGCATGTATTCTTTTAATTGTTTTCGGTTAGAGATACTTATTTTGTTGAAAATACAGGTCATATGCTGTTTCACGGTTCTTGACGTGATCTTCATATAATCAGCGATTTCCTGATTTGTCCAGCCGCGGCTCGCAAGCATGGCGATCGTAAACTCTGTGGTTGTTAAATTATCCGCCACATATTCATTCGTGTCCGGGTTGTGGATCCGCCGCCAGCCAAAACTGAACTTATAAGTAATTGCGATGATCCGCTCATAATCTTCCGGATAATCTTTCTTAAGACAAGTCTCGATCAGCCCCTGCAGAAGTCCGTGGTGTTCGCCGATGCCTTCGATCAGACCATCCGGTCTTGCGATCTCCCACGCCTGCATAAAATATTTCTTTGCAAGCTCTGTCTGCATCAGATTCATGGCATCCATTGCCGCCACCAGATTCAGGTAGATCATCGAGATCGGATACATCTCTTTTGTCGTCATCAAACATGCCTCCACGATGCCAAGAGAACGCTGATATTCCCGATCCAGATATGCCTTATGTGCAAGCACGTAAACACCCCACAGCTGTTTTCCTTTTTCGAATTCTCCGACATAATCTGACAGCGGCGGAATATCGCCAACCGGAAGATGCAGAAGTGTGTGTGCCGCGACAGCTGCAAAGACACCAAATGCCTTTGCCTTCCGATCCGTATTTCCTTTCATCACCTGATCGAGATTCTCCGTCAGCCTGTTCAGCCCCATCCGTGCCGAATGGATATGGTTCAGCGACAGATTTGCAAATGTATAGATCAGGCAGGCCGACATCTTCAGCATGATATCCGGATGATCCAGATACATTTCCGCATATTCTACCGCCTTCTCGTGATGGCCGCTGAAATAATAATATTCTGCGTACGCCATCATCTTTTCGTCCTGATCTGCAAGTGACTCAATAAAATCTATGCAGCCGCCAAGCGGAAAAGCAGAACTCATCAGAAGCATCGGCGTGTGAAACGGCTGTTCCCTGCGTTCCTCCATGTCCTTTGATTCTGCTGCCAGGTTTTCTGTATTTTCCACACTTTGCGTATTTTCCGGATTCTTCACAATTCCAAGAATATAATCCGTGGATACGCCAAACTCCTGTGCCAGAGCCATCAACATATCACTGTTGATCGTTTTTGTCTCCCCTTTTAAAATACGGCTGATCTGTGAAGATGTCACACCGATCCTCCTTGCCAGCTCCCTCTGGGAGATCTGCTGCTTTTCACACAGTTTTACGATACGTTCCCCCGGAGTCTTGAATGACTCCTCCTCTGATTTTGCATTTTCCTCCATCTCTTTCACCTCTGTAATGATTTTCCATCTTTCCCTGTATTCCCGTTTTTCGCCCCTCTATTTTAACACAGAATACCATCTGCTGCAAATCTGCATCACACCGGCCAGATGAGTTTTTTTTGCATCTGAATCCTGCTGTTATGCTTTCATCCGGCCTATCCGAATCATTCTTAAAGACTGAAAATTTTCTTCTGTCAATTCTGTCCCGATTGTTATATAATTGCCCCGTACAGTCTTTGAAAGGAGACAAAAATTATGCTTAAAAAACAACCGGGGTTCGTCCTGAAAAAAATCAAAGATTCTTACTATCTTCTTCCGTTCGGTCAGCAGGTTGCCGATCAGAAAAAGGGACTGTTTCTCAATGAAACGGGTGCTTTTCTGTGGGAATGTCTCTGTGATACCACAAAGCATGCAGAGCTTGTAAAAAAGCTTGCCGAGCATTATCAGCTGGAAGAATCCGACTTTCCGATGCTTGAAGAGGACGTAACTTTATTTCTGAATCAGCTTACTTCTTTTGACATTTTAAAGGATGACGGTGATTCTGCCGATTCTCTTTCTTCTATATATATGAACATTGCAGATCTGGTGATCCGTCTGTGCGGACCGGCAGAACTTTTTCCAAAAGAATTTTCTGCTTTTGCCTTTGATCCCAAAACAGCCCAAAAAATCACACAGGAAATCCATCTGATCTGTCAGAGTCCGACAAAGCAAAACGGCACCGTACTGCTTCGAAACCGGGAACTTTCCATCCTCGAACATGCTGACGGCTATGTGATGCTGTTTCCGACACTGAAAAATATTTTTGAAGCCCATATGACAAAAGACGGCCATCTTGTACAGATTTACTGTTCTTCCGCCGTAACAGAGAGCAACCTGGAAAACCTTTTCCATGCAATTCGGCCATTCTTCCTTTTTATCGCTCAGAAAAACGGAAAATTCGCCGTTCATTCTGCTTCGCTTCTTTATAAAGAAAAGGCATGGCTCTTTTCCGGTCACTCCGGCATGGGAAAATCCACTCACACCAATCTCTGGAAGGAGCTTTTCGGCACACCGCTCCTGAACGGAGATTTAAACCTGATCGGCGAAGAAAACGGGCAGTTTTTTGTTTACGGTATTCCGTGGTGCGGAACTTCCGGCATCTGTACCACCGAAAAACAGAGGCTTGGCGGTATTGTACTGCTTGGACGCGATGCGAAAGACAACCGCTTTGAGATCATGACTCCAGCGGAACGAGTTCTGCGTGTCATGCAGCGGATGATCTCCCCGTCCTGGACAGATGAGCTGGTCTCACGCAGCCTTGCATTTGCAGAAACACTGACAGATGAGATTCCGGTCTTCCATTTCCTTTGTATGAAAAATCCTTCTGCGGCACACAAAATGCGTCAGAGAATCGATCTGTGGGAGGCAGTAAAACAATGAAAGATAAACTGCTGCTGATATGGAAGCACCTCAAACCGGAGAATCTTCAGAAAATGTGGCTGCAGTCCAAATGGATCTGGCAGTATGGAAAACGCTACTGGAAATCCATGGTTGTTTATACACTGCTCGGCATTGCCGGTTCCGGCGTATCACTGGTTTCCAGTTTTATATCAAAAGATTTAATAGATATCATCACCGGACACCAGACCGGCAAACTGCTCTCCACTTTTGCCGCAATGATCGGTTTTTCCATTGCAAATATTTTATTTTCACAGGCATCCACTTACGCTTCGACATTCATCAACCTGAAAGTCGATTCAGAGATCAAAAATGACATTTTCGCAAAAATGCTGGTTACCGACTGGGAGTCCCTGACCGACTATCACACCGGTGATCTGGTCACCCGCTGGAGCTCCGATGCTTCGAATATTTCCAGCGGCATCCTCAACTGGATCCCGAACCTGGTCATTTACATTTTCCGTTTTATCAGTGCACTTTTCGTCGTTCTCTACTACGACCCGACCTTTGCCCTGTTTGCCCTGATCGGCATTCCGTTCAGTGCGATCTTGTCAAAACCACTGCTCCGCCGCATGAGCAACAACAATGCAAAGAGTGCCCTCGACCTTAGTCTTACGGTAACAAACTCGTTTCTTTCCTAAGAGAATAACATTT
>OGXW01003426.1_pt1 | contig 10462 bp, 8 predicted proteins | sample 1576341 | NCBI WGS metagenome assembly OGXW01 (sample SAMEA3541592, study PRJEB24748) | human gut metagenome | biome: human gut; feature: human-associated habitat; material: faeces | place: China | collected 2012
GCTCTTGGCGCGCGGATTCGTGTAGACGTCAGAATACATGAAGGCGTGGGAAAAGTCTGTTCCCGCCGTTGTATTTGCAATTTTCGCCCAATAGACAGGCACTGACGAGTACGGTCATACAATCATCTCCCGATAAAAAAATTGGTAAAACCATTATACCATGTTCCGCCCGTGGGATACTATTCCCACGGGCATTTTTTGATTTCGGCGGATTGTGTGAAAAAATATCAAAAAAATATGAAAAGAGGGCAAGTGAAAAATTTGACAAAGAGAGCTCATTTGTGTATACTGTTAACAAACACAACGATAATCCATGCTGAATTTATGAAACATGACAGATGATTGTTGGAAATCTGCCCGCCGGAGAGAGAGACGGGCAGATGTCTAAAAATGGGAGGAAACATGTATGAAAAAATGGGTGTATGAATTTCATGAGGGAAATGCTGATATGCGTCCGCTGCTCGGCGGCAAGGGCGCAAACCTTGCCGAGATGACCAATCTGGGGCTGCCGATTCCAAACGGCTTTACGGTAACGACGGAGGCATGCACCGATTACTATACACAGGGCAAGCAGATTTCGCAGGAGATTCAAGAGCAAATTTTTGCGGCGCTCGCTGTATTGGAGGAGCAGCGCGGCAAGAAGTTCGGCGATGAATCGGATCCGCTGCTGGTATCCGTGCGTTCCGGCGCGCGGGCATCTATGCCGGGCATGATGGATACTATTTTGAATCTGGGTTTGAACGATGTCTCGGTAGAGGGCTTCGCCAAGAAAACCGGCAATCCGCGGTTTGCCTACGATTCTTATCGCCGGTTTATCCAGATGTTCTCGGATGTCGTCATGGAGATGAGCAAATCGTTCTTTGAGGGCATCCTGACGGAGATCAAAGACGCGAAGGGCGCAAAATATGATACCGATTTGACTGCGGACGATCTCAAAGAAGTCATCGCACGGTATAAAGCAATTTATGCGGAAAAAATGGGCGCAGAGTTCCCGCAGGATCCAAAGGTACAGCTCATGGAGGCTGTCAAGGCGGTATTCCGCTCGTGGGACAATCCGCGTGCGATTGTATACCGCCGCATGAATGACATTCCGGGCGATTGGGGCACCGCTGTCAACGTTCAGTCCATGGTATTCGGCAACATGGGCAACACGTCCGGCACCGGCGTCGCGTTTACCCGCAACCCGTCCACCGGTGAAAAGGGTATTTTTGGTGAGTATTTGATCAACGCGCAGGGTGAAGATGTTGTCGCAGGCATCCGCACGCCGCAGCCGATTACCAAGCTCGCAGAAGATTTGCCAAAGTGCTACGAGCAGTTTATGGACATCGCCAACCGTCTGGAAGACCATTACCGCGACATGCAGGACATGGAATTTACCATCCAGGAGGGCAAGCTGTTTTTCCTGCAGACAAGAAACGGCAAGCGCACCGCGCAGGCTGCCATTCAGATTGCCTGCGACCTTGTAGATGAGGGACGGATTACGCCGGAGGAAGCTGTGCTTCGCATTGAAGCAAAGAGTCTGGATCAGCTGCTGCACCCGACCTTCGATGCGGAGCAGCTCAAGAAGGGCGAAAAAATTGGACAGGCACTGCCGGCATCGCCTGGCGCTGCTGCCGGAAAGGTCTATTTTACCGCCGAGGACGCCAAGAATGCGCACGAGCAGGACGGAGAAAAGGTCATTCTGGTGCGTTTGGAGACGTCGCCGGAGGATATTGAAGGCATGCACGCGGCGGAGGGCATCTTGACCGTGCGCGGCGGCATGACATCTCACGCAGCCGTTGTTGCCCGCGGCATGGGTACGTGCTGTGTATCTGGCTGCGGTGAAATCAGCATTGATGAGGATGCCAAGGTATTCTCTCTGGGCGGATACACCTTCCATGAAGGAGATGAAATCTCTCTGGATGGCAGCACCGGATTTATCTATAAGGGCATGATTCAGACCAAGGAAGCAACGGTGAGCGGCAATTTTGGACGCATCATGAACTGGGCGGATGGTTTCCGCCGTCTGCGCATCCGCACCAATGCGGATACGCCGGCAGACACGGCAAATGCGGTTCGTCTGGGTGCGGAAGGCATTGGTCTGTGCCGCACTGAGCACATGTTCTTTGAGCCAAACCGTATTCCGAAAATTCGCAAGATGATTTTGTCGGACACGCTGGAGCAAAGAGAACAGGCGCTGCAGGAGCTGCTGCCGTTCCAGAAGAGCGACTTTAAGGCAATGTATGAGGCTCTGAAGGGTCGTCCGATGACGGTTCGGTATCTGGATCCACCGCTGCATGAGTTCGTTCCGACCGATCCGGCAGATATGAAAGCGCTGGCGAAGGATATGGGCATGACGGTGGAGCAGGTCAAGCAGAAATGCGACGATCTGCATGAGTTCAACCCGATGATGGGTCACCGCGGCTGCCGCTTGGCGGTCACGTATCCGGAAATTGCGAGAATGCAGACGCGCGCAGTCATGGAAGCAGCGATTGAAGTTTCTCGTGAAAAGGGCTTCTCGATTGAGCCGGAAATCATGATTCCGCTGGTCGGCGACAAGAAGGAACTCAAATTCGTCAAGGACATTGTGGTAGAAGAAGCCGAAAAGGTGAAGAAGGAGCGCAATTCCAATATCATCTATCACATTGGCACGATGATTGAAATTCCGCGCGCTGCGCTGATGGCGGGAGAAATTGCCGAAGAAGCGGAGTTCTTCTCGTTCGGCACCAACGATTTGACGCAGATGACGTTTGGATTCTCGCGCGACGATGCGGGCAAGTTCCTGTATTCGTACTATCAGGCGAAAATTTACGAGTCGGATCCGTTTGCCCGCCTTGACCAGAACGGCGTGGGTCAGCTCATTCGCATTGCGGCGGAACAGGGCAAAAAGGCTCGTCCGAATATCAAGATGGGCATTTGTGGTGAGCACGGCGGTGATCCGTCCTCGATTGCATTCTGCCATGATGCCGGTCTGACGTATGTTTCCTGTTCGCCGTTCCGCGTGCCGATTGCACGTCTGGCAGCTGCGCAGGCGGCACTGCGCGGCAAAAAGTAACTGTATAAAAAGGAGCAGCGCCCTGTCGGTATGGCAGGGCGCTGCTTTGTATGTGATATCAATGGTTGTTATTCTTTGCCGTTCCAGCAGTAGGTGCAAAGATTTTCTTTCGGAATGCCAACCGCGTCCAGCATGTCATCTAGACGGTTGTAGCGCAGCGTTGTGAAGTTGAGCTCCTTGCGGATTTCTTCAATCATCTCATCGTACTTCGGAGATTCCGGATCCGTGTACTGCTGGAGTACCTCGTCGGAAACCGTTTCGGAATCTTCCAGACGCGCGATGACGCGGCGGGTAATCAGATCCATTTCCGAGGAAGAACGGGAGAAGTTCAGATATTTACAGCCGTAAACCAGCGGCGGACATGCCGGACGGATATGTACTTCCTTGGCACCGCTCTCATACAAAAATTCGGTGGTCTCGCGCAGCTGGGTGCCGCGAACAATCGAGTCATCAATGAGCAGCAAACGCTTGTCCTTGATGAGATCGTGCACGGCGAGCAGCTTCATCTTGGCAATCAGATTGCGCTTGCTCTGGATGGTCGGCATAAACGAGCGCGGCCAAGTCGGGGTATATTTGATAAATGGGCGGGAGAACGGAATGCCGGAAGCATTGGCATATCCAACGGCGTGGGCAATGCCGGAATCCGGCACACCTGCGACAATATCCGGTTTGACGTTGTCGCGCATCGCCATTTTTTCACCGCAGCGGTAGCGCATTTCTTCTACGTTCACGCCTTCATAGGAACTGGATGGGTAGCCGTAGTATACCCACAGGAACGTACAAATTTTCATCTGCTTGCCTGGTGCGAGCAGGGTTTTCACGCCGTCCGGTGTGATGACATCAATTTCGCCCGGTCCAAGCTCTTTGAACGGCTTGTAGCCGAGATTCTGGAACGCAAAGTCCTCAAACGAAATGCAGTACGCATCTTCCTTTTTGCCGAGCACGATCGGTGTTCTGCCGTATTTGTCGCGTGCGGCGTAAATGCCCTTGGATGTCAAAATCATCATGGTCAGAGAGCCGTCAATGGTCTCCAGTGCATAGTGAATGCCCTCGATGAAATTTTCCTTCTGGTTAATCAGCGCGGCAACCAGTTCGGTCGGGTTGACTTCGCCGCCGCTCATCTCAAGAAAATGCGAATTGCCGTTGCTGAAGATGGAAGAAACGATTTCCTCGATGTTGTTGATCTTGCTGACGGTTGTGATGGCATAGGTGCCGTGGTGCGAGCGAACAATGAGCGGCTGCGGCTCGAAATCTGAAATACAGCCGATGCCCAGATTGCCCTTCATTTCCTGCATGTCCTTGTCAAATTTGGTACGGAACGGTGCGTTTTCAATGTTGTGGATGGAACGGTCAAACCCGTTTTCTCCATACGTCACCATGCCGCCGCGGCGCGTTCCCAAATGCGAATGATAATCTGTGCCAAAAAACAGATCAAATACACAATCCTCTTTTGATGCTACTCCGAAAAAGCCGCCCATGTGGTTCCTCCTTACCGGTATCGGAAAAATAATTACTCAAACAGTATAGCATACATTGACCCAAAAGAGGAAGAAAATATTGATTCAGCGTGAAAAATAGGTATAAAAAACGGAGAGCCTGTCAAAGACTCTCCGTAAACTGGATAGAATTTACATATCCTCGTCATCAAAATCAGTATCGTGTGTCATGAACTCACGGTTTGTGACATGTTTTGCCTGCCGTTCGTGTTCGACTAGCTCAGACAGCCGCTCCTTCACCTCGCGCGGATTTTTGATGTTGATGATGTCAAAATCTCCCATGGTCTTGTCTGCAGAGCAGCAGTGAATGGTGCCCAGACCGAATATGCGCTGAGAGAAGCTGCGCGACAGCGAAATATCTAAAATACGGTACAGACGAACCTCGTCTTCATGCTTGCCCAACACGCCGGTCTCGATAAAAAGACGGTCAGATGTCAGCGTATATGTGGTAAACGTCCAAGGAAGTCCGCAGAAGATGCGTTTTCTGTCAGACCAAATCGGGGTCAAATTGCTCATGCGTGATGCCTCCTTTTCCATGATACCTTTATATTATATCAGAAATACACACGGAAGAAAAGACCGCGTTTCATAGGGGAATATGAAACGCGGTCTTGGATGATATAACGAGATGGAAATTACAGAGCAACAACCTTGCCGGACTTCCAAGCCTCTGTGGTGCCGAAGCCGATGGCGGTGGACTTGGTGCCGTCGTATACAGACACACCCGGCTTTCTGTTTTCACAGATGCAGTCGATGAATTCCTGCATCTCTGCCAGATAAGCAGCGGCAAAGCGCTCCGGGAAGCCCTCTACGCACTCGGTGACAACGCCGTTGGAGTTGTACAGCATAGCGAGATTCTTTTCCGGTATCGGGCTGATGCGGATGCTGCCCTCGGTGCCGATGATTTCGGTCTCTACATGGTAGCCATGCGGTGCAGTACGGCCTACGTGAATTACACCAATACCGCCATTCTTGAACTTGTAGGTAGCAACTGCGGTTTCATCGTCGCCGACAGCTTGGAACTCCGGATGCTTAAAGGTTGCGCCCAGTGCGTATACTTCGGTCGGCTCGTCCTCGAGGAACCATCGCATCAAATCAATATCATGGATTGCCATGTCGATGAAGATGCCGCCGGAAGTAGCTGCAAACTTGATGGAACCCTCTACGAGAGCTTCCGGATCAATGCCGATTGCCTTGACCATGTACGGTTTGCCGATGGCGCCTTCCTGAATCTTCTTCTTTGCGTATGCATAGGAAGAATCATAGCGGCGCATAAAGCCGAGGAAGAATACCTGATCCGGATGACGCTCTACAGCAGCTTCTGCCAGCTTGCACTGCTCCAGATCTACGCCGAGCGGCTTGTCGGTGAATACGTGCTTGCCGGCATCCAGAGCGGCTTCGATCTGCCAGCAGTGCTCGGAGGAAGTGGTTACGATGGCAACCGCGTCAATGTCAGCCTTTTCCAGCATTTCGCGGTAGTCGGTGTACAAATCGGTGACGTCCAATTCGTTCTTTGCGTATTCCAGCTCTGCCGGAACGATGGAGCAGGCAGCGGTCAGGGTTGCGTTGGGAATCTTGAAAGCGATGTTGTTTGCGTGTACCTTGCCGAGGCGGCCGAGTCCGGCGATGCCAACTTTGATGGTTTTCATATACAATTTCCTCCTGATATCTTTGTGAGAAACGATGAACTTTCTGCGTTTCTCAAGCAGTTCGTTTCTTGTTGAACACAGTATAAAATGTTTTGTAAAACAAGTCAATACATGGAAAACAGGTTTGTATACCTGCATCAAAGTTGAAAAAAGCTTGGTGCATTCTACACAAGAAAATGGCGAGGGAATGCGGCATTTTTCCGTGACGCGTGACAAAAATCAAAATTGTGTGCTATACTGAAGCCGGAGGTGAGGGTATGAAGCCGACAGTACGAAGCATTGCGGCGCTGGCGGGCGTATCCCGCGGAACAGTTAGCCGCGTTTTGAATAACCAGCCGGATGTCAGCGCGGAAGTGCGGGCGCGCGTGCTGCGCATCATAGAGGAAACAGGCTATCGAAAAGATACGCGGTTTCAAGGCGCGGAGAAAATTCATATTGGCGTCATCGTCGCGCACTGGCAAAACGAATATTTTACCAATAGTACACTGCGCGGCATTCATTTGGCGGAACGAGAGCTGAACACGGCGAGAATCCAATTGGATGTGCGGCGCATGAACAGCCGCTCGGACGGGGAATATATTCGTGTCTGCGAAGAACTATTGGAAAGCGGCGTGCGCGGCTTGGTGCTCAATGCGCCAGATAATATCGTGATTGCCGCGGAAATTGAGCGGCTGAGCAAAGCGGGCGTTGTGGTTGTGACCTACAACTCGGACTTGCCGGACAGCACGCGCGTGTGTCATGTGGGGCAGGACTTGATGAAATCCGGAAAAATCGCCGCGGGTCTGATGGCGCGCAGCTTGTCGCCCAAAGACCGCATCCTGCTGATTACCGGAAACATGGAATTTCGGTCGCATCGCGTGCGCATCGACGGATTTTTGGAGCATCTGAAAACGCTGGGCTTTCCGTCAGACAGCTATGACTTGAAGGAATGCTATGAACAGTATGAACTGACCTATGATGCCGTGCGGCAGGCAGTGGATGCGTTTCCGAACTTGCGCGGTATCTATATGGGAACGGAGCATGTGAAAGCCTGTGTGGACGCGCTGGCAAAGACGCGCCGCCGCATGACAGTCGTTGTCAACGATTTGACACCGGTGGCGAGACATGCATTAAAAATCGGCGCTGTTGACTTTGTGGTGGAGCAGGATTTTACAGCACAGGTACGGCAGGCAATCTTGCTGCTGCAAAAGCATTTGCTGTACGGGCAGACCGTGCGGCGCCCGATTGTGCATGTGCAGACGTCCATCGTGACGCGGGAGCTATTGTAAAACGGTTTGACTGTCGCTTTACGAAAAATTTACATGCCATTTGACAGAGTTCGAGAGATTTTCTTGAAAAAACAGATTTTTCTTGTTACGGTTTGGTTCTGACTTTTTCAAAACCATACAAAAACTTTACAGACGAAAGGGCAAAAACTTTACATACGTCTGGTAGTCTAAAGGCAGGATCAATAAAGGAGAATCATTATGAATCAAGAAATGGTATCGACCATTGCCGGATTGCTCGGCGGTCTTGCGGTATTCATTTACGGCATGAATCTGATGAGCGAGGGTCTGCAAAAGGCAGCCGGCGAAAAAATGAAAAAGATATTGAGCGTTCTGACGAAGAATCCGCTCGTCGGCATGCTTGCCGGTGCGCTCGTTACCGCAGTGCTGCAGAGCAGCTCGGCGACCACTGTTATGGTCATCGGCTTTGTCAGTGCAGGACTGATGACGCTGCCACAGGCGATTTCGGTCATCTTCGGCGCCAATATCGGTACAACGATGACTGCGCAGATTATTGCGTTCAGCATTGACGATTTTATTTGGCCGATTGTCTTTATCGGCTTTGTCCTGTACTTCTTCCCAAAAAAGGAACAGCTGAAAAATATCGGTCAGACGATTTTCGCGTTTGGCTTGCTGTTTGTCGGCATTTCGACCATGAGCTCGGTTATGAAGCCGCTGGCAGGCAGCGCGGTTTTCGTCCATCTGATTGAGCAGGTGGCACATGTTCCGGCGCTGGGCGTGCTGGTTGGTACGCTGATGACGCTGGTTGTCCAGTCCAGCTCGGCGACCATTGCCGTGCTGCAGAACTTTGCATCGCAGCCAATGGCAGACGGCGTGACAAGCATGCTCGGCTTAACCGGTGCGATTCCGATTCTGCTCGGCGACAACATCGGCACGACCATTACGGCGCTGCTCGCATCGGTTGGTCAGTCACGCAATGCAAAGCGCACGGCGCTGGCACATTGCGTGTTTAATATCACAGGTACATTCATTTTTATCTGGTTTGTGCCGTGGTACGCAAAGTTTATCCAGTTCATCTCTCCGAAAGGACCGGAAATTCAGGTTATTTCGCGCCAGATCGCCAATGCGCACACCTGCTTCAACATCACCAATACGCTGCTGTGGCTGCCGCTCATTCCGCTCATGGTGAAGATTGTCATGACGATTTTGCCAGAGAGCAAGAAAGATCTGGCGGAAAAGCCGCTGTATGAGCCGCGCTATTTGGACAACAATGTTCTGCAGCAGCCGGAAGCTGCGATTCGTCTGGCTACGATGGAAATGACCCGTATCACCGAATATGTTTCCGACATGGCAGAAAAGGCAAAGCAGGCATTCCTGCACGAGGACAAGGATGCCATGAGACAGGTAGATCAGCTGGAAGACATCGTGGATATCCTGCAGGATCGCGTGACGGGGTATTTGTCCAGCCTGTGCAAGACTGGTAGTTTGACACAAAACCAATCTGCACGTGTCTCCGGCATGATTCGCGCAGTGAGTGATATTGAACGTGTCGGTGACCAGTATATGAGCATTACGAATTTCGCCAAGCTCAAGAGCGAAAAGGAATATACGTTTACAGAGCAGGCAGTCAAAGAACTGCAGGAGGGCTTTGAGCATGTGCGCAACATGCTGGAGCTGACGGTGAAGGCACTGCACGATGCAGATACGCAGACCGCCCGTCTCGTTGTTCATCAGCAGGAAAGTGTGGAAGATTTGGAACGCCGTCTGAGCAAAAAGCACATGGAACGACTGAATCTTGGCTCCTGCTCGCCGGAAAATACCGTGGCATATACCGATGTCCTGCATGATTTGGAGTGTATCGGTGAGTATTGCTCGGACATTGCCGAAATGGTACTGGACGAGGATAAGAGCCAGCACAAAGTCGAAAGACTGCAAGAGTTATAATAAAAACCGCCAATACACGCTCGATAGTATGTGGTAAGAAACAAAATTGCTCCCGAAAGGGAGCTTTTTTGCTGCACAAAAAAATATGGGAAATCGCCAAGCGACTGCTCAGCAACTATAGTCGACGATGCGGCCGCAGACACGATCATAGAAATGGATTGTAGACGGAGTTCGTAATCCAACAACAAAACTGGCAACGAAAATGTTGTCGGTTTTATTGTGTTTTTCGCGTGGATTTCGTATAATAAGAAGAAAAACAGGAGGTTGCGGTATGAAACAATTTCTCCCTGAATTGATGTGGGTATTTCGTTTGCTGGTCAGCTGTTTGTGCGGCTGTGTGGTCGGATTTGAGCGGCAGCGTCATATTCGTGCGGAACATCGGAAGAGTGCCGGCATGCGGACACATATGATTGTCTGCGTGGCATCTACGGCTATGATGCTGATTTCCAAGTACGGATTCTTTGATGTGCTTGCCTATGGAGATAATGTTCGCGTAGACGTCTCGCGTGTGGCAGCTGGTATATTGGCCGGTATTAGCTTTCTTGGTGCGGGAACAATCTTTGTGCGCAAAGAAAGCATCAATGGCTTGACGACGGCTGCCGGTATTTGGGCAGTTGCGGCGGTTGGCATGGCGATTGGATGCGGAATGTATACTGTGGGTGTAACACTGACGATTCTTATTTTATTGATTCAGGAATTGTTTCGCATGGGCATGTATCAGTACGAAAAGCGGATAACAACGATTGTCATTGTGCTTTCGGATATCCATGCGACCAAAGACGTTTTGCAATGGCTGCATAATAATGAAGTGGAAATATATAGTGTTGTCAGTGGGCGTAGAAATGGGAGAGGTGTACAGCTTACGATTCGTGTTTGTTTTGCAGACGAAGGAGATGAAGAACGGTTGTTTGCTATGCAAGAGAAAATAGATGCCATTGAAAGCGTGGAATATTGATGTGACGCAGAAAGACACCGGATTTCACTAGAAATTTGAAAAAATACGCGTAAAAATCCGATATATCACAATGTTACACATATTACGGTGATAATACCGTTAATTCACTATTCAAATCGACAAAACGCGAAAAATACGGGAAATATGTGTTGACTTTG
>OGXW01003430.1_pt1 | contig 10444 bp, 10 predicted proteins | sample 1576341 | NCBI WGS metagenome assembly OGXW01 (sample SAMEA3541592, study PRJEB24748) | human gut metagenome | biome: human gut; feature: human-associated habitat; material: faeces | place: China | collected 2012
GTCAGCCGTGCGGTCGTCGAGCAGCCCGCAGGCACGCCTGCGGCCGTCAGGGCGGCGATCAGGGATAAAATGTTACGGAATCGCATATCAGAACAGGTAGTTGAAGGAGACTTCCAGCTTCGACGGTGCGAGCGTCCAGCGCCGCGCGTGGCGGATATAGCGGTCACCCCAGTCGCTCGTGACCGGATCGCGGCGCGTGTCGCGCGTGCGATAAAGCCCCGCACCGGCCTCCACGACGAGGTTCCAGCGCTTCGAGAGTATCCACGCATAGCCGTAGCTTACACCGATGCCGTAGGCCCGCCCGTCGTAGGTGCGGCGACGGTTGCCGATGCGGTAATCGACCCAGGAGGCGTGCAGCCCCAGAAAGTGCCCGACGAAATCTTCGTAGAACCAGTGTCGGACGCCGAGCTGTACGGCCCCGACCTGCGTCGTGAGGCGCTCCGTGCGGATCGGATTCCAGTAGGCGGAGGTTTCGACGGTCCAGTTGTCCGTCAGCGCCGCCTCGGCACCCACGACGACCGTGCCCGTCAGCGCCGCCAGGGCGTTCACCCTGACGCCGAAGAACTGTGCGGCGGCACGGTGGTGTATGGCTGCGAGGCACATCAGAAGCACCGCACAGCGGATGATCGTTTTCGTTTGCATAATCGGTTATTCTTTTACGCACCTCACAGGATAGGCTGCGGCCTGATGATTCTGACGGTAGAGCTGCAAGACCTCGGGCGGCAGGACGCCGAAGCTCACGGCCGTCGTCGCATCCACACGCGACGGATCGGAGGCAGGACTCCCCGGGGCATTCGTCCAAAGTTGTGTCCGTATCCCGACGCCGACGTACATCTCCTTGCCGGTAGGCATGACATGCAGCAGCCCCGCATAGGGATAGTACGGCCCGCCGTAACGCCGAAGATGGCGCCCGCCGAGGCGACCGGCAGCCCCTTGCCCGCGCGCGTAAAGCTCCACGCGAGCACCAGACCGACGCTGACCTTGCCCACGACCTCAAGGATCTGTGAGACGGTGGTCGGCTTCATGTTGCTCATGCCCTGCGCATAGCCGCGGTACGTGCTCGTCAGGTACACAAGCACAAGCGCCGGGGACAGCGCCCAGATGCTCTGTGCCGCGCGGACATTATTGAGCATTCCGGCAAGCTCCGTCGGAAACAGGAACATGACCAGGCCGAGCAGCAGACCAAAGACCGCAAACGTCAGCCATGCGACGCGGAAGATCTTGCGCACCTGCATGGGACGGCCGAGCGTGTCCGCCTCGCTGATCATGCGCGAGAGCGCGACCGGCATGCCCGCCGTGGCCATGGTGAGAAATACGTTATAGATATTGTAAGCGACGGAAAAGTATCCGTACCCCTCGTCGCCGAGGATGTTACCGAGCGGGATCTTATAGATCGCGCCGAGGATCTTGATGATCACCACGCCGGCCGCCATGATGGCCGCGCCGTGGAGATAGTTCTGCTTGCTGTTTTCCTGCAAAACGCGCTCCCTCCCCGCTGAAATTTCACGTGCCGCTATACTTTACACGAACGCGCAGAAAAAATCAAGGGAACGCGATGCATTCCCTTGATTTGCAGTTGGATTTTTTCGATCAGGCCTTGCGGACGCTGTCGATGTGGCGCGTCAGGTCGAGCATCTTGTTGGAGAAGCCCCACTCGTTGTCGTACCAAGCCATGAGCTTGACGAAGTGATCGTTGAGCGCCAGACCCGCTCTGGCATCGAAGATGCTGGTGTGCGGATCGGTGATGAAATCGGAGGAAACGACCTCGTCGTCAACGTACTCGACGACACCGGCCATCGGGCCTTCCGCGGCAGCCTTGACGGCGGCGCAGATCTCTTCATAGGTCGCAGCCTTCTCCAGACGGCAGGTCAGGTCGACGATGGACACGTCCGCGCTCGGGATACGCATGGAGGTGCCAGTCAGCTTGCCCTGCAGGGACGGGATGACCTTGCCGACAGCCTTGGCAGCGCCGGTGCTGGTCGGGATGATGTTGCCATGCACGCCGCGGGACAGGCGCCAGTTCTTCTTGGAGAAGCCGTCAACGACCTGCTGGGTGGCAGTATCGGCGTGGACGGTGGTCATGAGGCCCTCGACGATGCCGAAGTTGTCGTTGATGATCTTGGCCAACGGCGCAAGGCAGTTAGTGGTGCAGGAAGCGTTGGACACGATCTTGATGTCGGGGGTATAAGCATCGAGGTTGACGCCGCAGACGAACATCGGCGTGTCGTCCTTGGACGGGCCGGAGAGCACGACGACCTGCGCGCCGGCATCCAGATGATCCTGCGCCTTTTCCTTGGTCAGGAACGCGCCGGTGCACTCGAGCACATACTCAACGCCCAGCTCACCCCAGGGCAGGAGCTTCGCATCACGGTTGTTGAGCAGCGCAACGCGCTTGCCGTTGACGATCAGGGCCGGGTTTTCGCCTTCCTCAAAATCAACGGTACCGTTGAAGCGGCCATGCACGGAGTCATACTTCACAGTATATGCCAGCTGCTCAGGCGTTTTGTCCGGAGCGTTGACGGCGACGACCTCAATATCGTCAGCGCAGATCGCGGCGCGGAATGCCAGACGGCCGATACGGCCGAAGCCATTGATGCCAATTTTAATCATACTCGTTTCCTCCTGTTAGATCTGCTGCGCACAGCACGCAGCGCATTTCATACGGCTCTATTTTATATCAAATCCGGAAAAAGCGCAACCACATTCTTTCCAATTCACGATGCGCAGTCGATCACAAGTGACAATTTTTCGCTCAGATTTTCATAAAAACTTGTATCTATTGACGAGCTCTGCTATACTGTTTTTTAATACATCTCAGGGGGGATCGGAAAATGAGCAATACGCACATCATCGACTCGCTCAGCACGCTGTTTTCCATGAGCACGACAGCCGTGCTCGGTGCGCAGGAGCAGTTCATCGCATTTATGAATCCGGCAGCGCAGGAGCTCTTTCGCGGCGACCGCACAAACCACAAGCTCTCCGAGCTGCTGCCGGATCATATTACCGAGGCCACGGCGACGGAATTTGTGACCTCCGCCATGGTCGGCAAGCGCCATGTCATCGTATCCGTGACATCATTCGGCGCGTTCCGGCTCTTCTCGCTTGAGCCGCAGGACGAAAACGCGCTGCGTGCAGGTGCACAGTTTGCACCGTTTCTGACGTCACTGTCTGGCTTCCACACGCTCACGACGTACTTCCATGATTACGGCATGCAGCTGAGCGATGTGCACTTTCGCCACAATGCCGCCGAGCTCAAGCGGTTTTATTACCGGCTGCTGCGCTTTGCGCTCAACGCCTCCACCGCCGCCGGGCTGAGCGACGGGTCGCTCGCATTCGCGCCGCAGCTATGCGATCTCGGCGCGGAATGCCGGATGCTGCTGGAAAACATACAGTCGATCGCCGACGACAACGGCATCGTGCTCGACGTGCACATTCCGGAAGCACCGATCGAGTGCGCGCTCGACACGGCGCTCATCCAGCGGATGCTGCTCAACATCATCGCAAACTGCATGGAGCGCTGCTCGCGCGGCGACCGCATCCACATTACCGTCACACAGGAGGGTGACCGCGCAGACATCATCATCTGTGACGACGGCACGCGCATCGCTCCGGCGAAGCTCGGGACGATCTTCATCCCGCTGCGCGTGACGGGCGTGGACTTTTCCGACCTGAGCAGCAATGGTTTCGGCCTCACCGTCGCGCTCGGTGTCGCAGAAAAGCACAACGGCACGATCCTGCTCGAGAGCAACGCCTGGAACGGCACGACCTTCCACGTCGTGCTCAGCACGGTGCTGCCGGAGTCGACGCTGTTTCGCGCACCGAGAGCGCCCTATGTCCGCGCGGAGGAGGATCCCGTCCTTGTCTTTCTGGCGGATCAATTGCCGAAGATTTGAAACTGTGAGCCTTTTGCCGGAAAATCGCTTCGGTTTTCCGGCAGACCAAAGCGGCGTGCCGCCCGATGTGGGCGGCACGCCGCTTTTTCTGTGATTACTTTTATCACTCGGTCAGCCAGCGTGCACGCAGTATCTCCCGCTCAGCCTCACCGACGCCGAGCGCCTGTGACAGGAAGGCGTCCATGCTGCCATATCGCGCTTCGGCCGCGTCGCGCGCGGCGGTCAGAAACTCCACGTCCGCGCAGTCGAATGTGCGGATGACATCCCGCTCTGCCTCCGTGAGGTCATAGTCCTTGACCGCCGTCAGCAGACAGTCGGTCGAGGCAGCCATGCGCTCATTCGTGATCAGATAGTTTTCCACGACGACCGGCCAGTCCACGCCCAGCGCCGTCAGCAGCAGCATTGTGCCGACACCGACGCGATCCTTCCCGGCAGTGCAGTGATAGAGCAGCGCGCCGTCCGTCTGCGCAAGCAGGAGCGCAAAAAACTGCCGGTAGTGGTCGACAGAGAATTCCCGCGTGACAAGACCGCGGTACAGCTCACACATGAACGCTCGCTCCTTGCCCGCCATCGTCTTTGCGTGTGCAACAACGGCGCCATAGGGGTCTGCCTGCTCCTCACGCGTCAGGCCGGCCGCCGCCTGCTGTACGATCGGGCAGTGGATATAGCGCACGCCCGCAAGGACGCGGTCGGGCTTCTGCTCCCGCTCCAGATCGGTGCGAAAGTCGATGACCGTGCGCAGCGGGTATTGGCTGAGCGTCCGCGCATCAGCGTCCGTAATGCCCGCAAGCTCGCCGCTGCGCAGCAGCAGCCCTGTGCGCACCTTGCGCCCGTCCATCGTCGGCAGGCCGCCGAGGTCGCGCGCGTTCGGCGCGCCGCGCAGCAGATAGCGCTCAGAGATCAAAGAGTTTCTTTCCATTTTGCAGTGTTACCTCCGCGACTTGGTCTATCGTCATGCCCTTGATCTCCGCGACGCGCGCGGCGATGAACGGCAGGTTACGTGAATCATTGCGCTTACCGCGATTCGGCACGGGCGCGAGATAGGGGGAATCCGTTTCCAGCAGGATGCGCTCCACCGGGCAGGCGGCGATCACCTCGGGCGCTTTGGCGGCATTTTTGTATGTGATCGGCCCGTCAAAGCCGAGATACCAACCGCGGCGCAGCAGCTCGCGCGCCATCTCCACGCTGCCGGAATAGCAGTGGAACACACCGCGCAGCTGCGGATAATCGCACACGATGCGCAGACTGTCTCCGTGCGCCTCGCGGTCATGCACGATGACCGGCAGATCCAGCTCAAGCGCAAGCTCCAGCTGCGCGCGGAACATCCGTTCCTGCTTTGCCTTTGTGGATGCGTCCCAGTAATAATCCAGCCCGATCTCGCCGATAGCGCAGACCTTCGGCTGCGCTGCCAGCGCGCGGATATGTGCGAGGCTGCTGTCCGTCCAGCTGTCGGCCTCCTCCGGATGCCAGCCGACGGCGGCATAGACAAAATCGTGCGCCTGTGCCAGCGCAACGGCGCGCTCCGACGTGACGCCGCTGTCGCCGGGGTCTACCACGAGCGCGACGCCGCTGTCATGCACGGCGCGCAGCACCTCGTCGCGGTCGGTGTTGAACTTTCCGCTGTCGTAATGCGCGTGGGTGTCAAAATACTGTGTCATTCGGCGTGATAGGTCGCGGCCGGGCGGCGCTTGTGCTCGCTGCGGCTATGGTAGCGGTCGATGATGGCTTTGTCGTGCTCGTTGGCCTCGCCGGTGAGGATGTACTTGTCAATGGCGGCATAGCTCACGCCCATCTCCTGCTCGTCCGTCTGCCCCTCGAAAAGGCCGGCTGACGGCGCCTTGCGGATGATGTTTTCCGGCGCGTGCAGCCAGGTCAGAAACTCGTAGATCTCCGTCACGGTCAGGTCAGCGATGGGGTTGAAGTCATACGCGCCGTCGCCCCACTTCGTGAAATAGCCCATGTACGCCTCGCTGCGGTTGCCCGTCCCGGCGACGAGGCGTCCCTCCGCCGCGCCGATCGTGTAGAGCGTGAGCATGCGCAGACGCGGCGCAATATTGGACGTCGCCATCTGGTTGAGTGTCGTGACGGCGGAGACCGTCTGCATGACGAGCTCCTTTTCCGCCGTGAGGTCGACCGTGCGCGTCTCGATATTGAACTGCTCGGCCACAGCCAGACCGTCGCTCATATCCTCGCCGAAGTTGCGCTTGGAGGCACACGGCATCATAATGCCGACCGTGTTGTCGCACGCGGCCTTGCAGAGGATGCCGACGAGCGCGCTGTCCTTGCCGCCGCTGTTGCCATAGATGACGCCCTTGGCGCCGCTGCTCTTGAGCAGGTCGCGGATAAAGGCGACGCGGTTTTCAAATTCTTTTGCGTAATCTCGCATGATTTCCACTCCGTTTCTTTCGTTACTCCTGGATCATGTCCAGAAATTCTGCTTCCGTAATGATGGGCGTGCCGAGTGTGAGCGCCTTCTGGTACTTTGAACCGGTGTTCTCCCCGGCCAGCAGATAGGACGTCTTTTTCGACACGGATGAGCTGGTTTTGCCGCCGAAGCGTTCGATGATGGCACCGGCCTCATCGCGGCTGAAGTGCTCGAGCGCGCCGGTGAGCACGAACGTCTTGCCCGCAAAGCGGTGGTCGACGATCTGTTCCTGGGACTCGAAGCTGACACCGGCCGCGCGCAGCAGACGGATCTGGTGCTGCGACTGAGGATTTGCAAACCACGCGCGCAGGTACGCAGCCGTTGTCGGCCCGACGTCGGGAATGGCCATGAGCTCGTCCTCCGTCGCCGCCATGAGCTTGTCGAGCGTGCCGAAGTGCATCGCCAGCACCTTGGCCGCCTTCTGCCCCACCTGCCGGATGCCGAACGCACACAGCAGACGCGCCATGCCCGCATCCTTGCTCTTTTCAATGGCTGTGATGAGGTTTTCGGCCGATTTTTTGCCCATATGATCCAGCGCCGCGACCGCCTGCGGCTCGAGGGAATACAGCTCCGCCGGTGAGCGCACGAGGCCCGAGTCGATCAGCGACTGGCACAGCGAAATGCCGAGCCCGTCGATATCCATCGCCTCACGCGAGGCGAAGTGCGCAATATTGCGCAGCCGCTGCGCCGGGCACTCTGCACCCGTGCAGCGCAGGGCGGCACCGTCCGGATCGCGCACGACCGGTGCGCCGCACTCAGGGCAGGTGTCCGGCATGTGAAACGGAACCGTGCCCTCGGGGCGCTTTTCGCGCACGACGGAGAGGATCTCGGGGATGATCTCCCCCGCCTTCTGCACGAGCACCGTGTCGCCGATGCGCAGGTCGAGGTTGTCGATGAAGTCCTGATTGTGCAGCGTGGCATTCGTAACGGTCGTCCCCGCCAGGCGCACCGGCTCGATGACAGCCTTCGGCGTGAGCACGCCCGTGCGCCCGACCTGCACGACGATGTCGCGCACGCGGCTCTCCTTTTTCTCCGGCGGATACTTATACGCCACCGCCCAGCGCGGGAATTTCGCCGTGCTGCCGAGATACTGTCGCTGCGCAAGGTCGTTGATCTTGATGACCGCACCGTCGATGTCAAACGGGAACGTCTCGCGGTTGTCGCCGATCCAGTCGATGCGCGCGCAGCAGGCATCGAGTGTTTCACAGCGCCGGTACGGCACGACCGGGAAACCCAGCGACGCCAGATAGTCGAGCGTCTGCGTATGGGTGGCGAACGTGCGCTCACTGTCATACTGGAGGTTGAAGATGATAATATCCAGCTTGCGCGCCGCCGCGACCTTCGGGTCCTGCTGGCGCACGGAGCCCGCTGCCGCGTTGCGGGGATTGGCCAGCAGCGGCTGCTCAAGCAGCTCGCGCTCGGCGTTGAGCTGCGCAAACACGGCGTGCGACATATAGACCTCGCCGCGCACGATGAGCCTTGCAGGCGCATTTTCAAGCGTCAGCGGCAGGTTTCGCAGCGTGCGCAGATTTTCCGTCACGTCCTCGCCGGTGACACCGTCGCCGCGCGTCGCGCCGCGCACGAACACACCGTTTTCATACTCGAGCGACATGGACAGACCGTCGATCTTCGGCTCGACAGAGTAATCATGCGCCTGCGTGAGCGCGGTGTCCATGCGCGCGCCGAACGCGCGCAGCTCGTCAAACGAGAACACATCCTGCAGGCTCTCGAGCGGCACCTGATGGTGTACCTGCGCGAAGGTGTTGAGCGCGTAGCCGCCGACGTGCTGCGTCGGCGAATCGGGCGAGGCATATTCCGGGTGCGCCGCCTCAAGCTCCTCCAGTCTGCGCAGGAGCGCGTCATATTCAAAGTCGCTGATCTCGGGCGCGTCCTTCACATAGTAGAGAAAGTTTGCGCGCTCCAGCCGGCGGCGCAGCGCCAGAATTTCTTCATGTACATCCATAGTCGTTACTCCACTTCCACATACGTCTGGGGCACTTTGCCGACGATGACCGTCTCGGCCAGCAGCGCTTGCGTGCCCACCGTCTCCGTCTGGTGCGCCCACGGCACCAGAATGTCCAGATCCATGTTGATATCGAGGTATAGCTGATATTTGCTCTGATTGATCGCAGCCGACACGAGCTCGTTGCGGTAGCGCACGTCCGACGTTGTCAGCACAAGGATGCGCACCGGCAGCGGCAGCTTGAGACCGGGCAGAAAATTCACGCCGAAGAGCGTTTCAAGCGGGATATCCAGCTCGATCTGCCCGTCATCGCCGTCCATCATATGCTCGAGCACGAGCGAGGCCACCTGCCCCACGCGCTCGGCGTCGATGCTCACGGCCGTGATCGTCCCGTCCGCGTCTGTGCGGTAGGTATAGTATTCGCCGCGCACCTGCGCCATGGACGCACGGACGGCGGTGTTGATCTTCAGCTGCATGAGATCGCAGGCGGCGTTCACGGCAAGCTGTGTGATGAGCTGCAGCACCGTCACGGTCACATACGCGGCGCTGCCAAGCACAGCCAGAGCCAGCAGCAGCGCCGCCACACTGCGCCTGAAGCGCGGCGGACGATGGGCAGCCGGACGCCAACGGCGAGACGCACGGATCATAGCACTCCCCCCTGCCATGCTATGCAGACGGGGCGCGGTCCATGCATTTATTGCAGGCCTTCCACGATGGCGCGGAAGGTATCGCCGCGCTCGGCAAAGTTTTTGAACAAATCAAACGACGAACACGCCGGTGAAAGCGTCACGGTGTCGCCAGGCTGCGCGAGACGATACGCCGTCTCGACCGCCGCGCGAAAATCCGGCGCTTCGACGAGCGGCAGCTTTCCCGGGTCATAGAATTTCGAGCCGCGGATGGCCGCCGCGATACGCTGCGCCGTCTCGCCGACGACGACCGCCGCCTTCGCGTGCAGGCAGATCTCGTCGCCCAGCTCGTCAAACGGGATGTGCTTATCATGCCCGCCGAGAATGATGACCGGCGGCTTCGGCAGCGCGTGCAGCCCCGCGATCGTGCGCGTGGGGCTCGAGGCGATGGAGTCGTTGATAAACGTGATGCCGTTGAGCTCACGGATGCGCTCCATGCGGTGCGGGACACCCGCAAAGCTGCGCGCGACCTGCACGCACGCCGCCTGACCGACCAAGCCGTCGGTCGCAGCGAAAGCAGCCATATAGTTTTCCACGTTGTGCGCGCCGGGGATGCGGATATCCGAAACGTCGATCAGCTTCTCCGCCTTGCCGCCGTGGGCGCGATAAATGACGCCGTCCGAGCAGTAGACGCCGTTTTCCACCGGACCGACGCTGCTGAAATAGCGCACGCTGCCCGGCGCTTCGGCCGCAAAGCGCGGCGTGTGCGCATCCCTGGCGTTGAGCACAAGGACACCGTCGGGACGCTGGCCGCGGTAAATGCTGCACTTGGCCGACACATAGTCCTCCAGATCCGGATGCACATCCAGATGGTTGGGCGAAATGTTTGTGATAATGGCCACATCCGGCGCGCAGTGCATGCTGTGCAGCTGGAAGCTGCTGAGCTCGAGCACGGCAAAATCGTCCGGCCGGATGTCCGGGATGCGGTCAAAGAGCGGCGTGCCGATGTTGCCGCCAAGGTGCACGGTATAGCCCTGCGCACGCAGAAGCTCGGCCGTGATGGTCGAGGTCGTGGTCTTGCCGTCGCTGCCGGTGATGGCGCCTTCCCATATTCTCTTTTCGTAATCGTTCAAATGCTCTTTCATAACTTCCTCTTTTCACTTGACCATCGCACTCCCCTCGTTTACAATTACATTATTGATATTGATTGGAGGCGCACTATGAAACGTATTATCTTAACCGGCGGCGGTACTGCCGGGCACGTCACGCCGAACATTGCTCTGCTGCCGCGTCTCAAAGAACTGAACTATGATATTCACTATATCGGTTCATATAACGGAATTGAAAAGGAGCTGATCGAGCAGCTCGGCATCCCATATCACGGGATCTCTTCCGGTAAGCTGAGACGTTATTTCAGTCTTCGTAACTTCACAGATCCTTTCCGTGTACTCAAGGGTTTCCGTGAAGCACATCGATTAATTAAATTACTAAAACCGCCTGATCTGGTCTGTCACGGTAAGGTCCGGGTCTTTTGCTC
>OGXW01003437.1_pt1 | contig 10430 bp, 10 predicted proteins | sample 1576341 | NCBI WGS metagenome assembly OGXW01 (sample SAMEA3541592, study PRJEB24748) | human gut metagenome | biome: human gut; feature: human-associated habitat; material: faeces | place: China | collected 2012
TAATCCAGCGTCATGTCGCAGCCAACCAGCTCGCATCGCCCGTCCTGCTCAAGCAGGCGGATGAGCGAATCCTGCCAGTTCGGAAGCGTATGAATGAAGAAGATGCGCTTGCGCTTTGTCGTGCTTCGCGCGTGCCTTTGCCGCAACGCAGGCAATATCCATGAGGCATACGGGCTTTTTGTCCCCGATGCTTTCGCGAAGAGCAAGGTAATTTTCGAATTCGCGCCGAACGCGTTCATCCTCGAATTCAACATCCGTCAGATGCGTGTTGAAGGTTGTATGGCGGCAATGATCCGACCAATATGTGTCGATAACGCGGAGTTCGGTCAGCGTCGGCTCACGATTTTCTGTTTTAAAATAGACTTTAAGGCACTCCGCATCCGCCTCATCCATTGCAAGCCCGTAAAGCGCGATAAGCTCCTTTGCGGGTGAATACAGAGCGGCTCTTGGCTCCCCCTTTGGGGGAGCTGGCAATGCCGTCAGGCATTGATTGAGAGGGTGAGGATGCTAAAATTTCATACTGATATTTATTCTAACATAAAAACGTGCTAGAATAAATACAAAATCAGCAGAAACGAGGGAATGACGATGGAGATCGAACGCAAATGGATGGTGAACGGCTGGCCGGAGGGCGGAAACCTCCCGGCTCTGCCGCTCAAGGAAGAGTTTGCCATGCGGCAGGGATATATCAGCGTGCGGCCCACCGTGCGCATCCGGGAAGAGGCGCTCAAGGGCGGCGAGACGGCCTATATCCTCTGCTTCAAGTCCGGAAGCGGGCTTGCACGGGAGGAAATCGAGCGCCCCATCGACAAGAAATTGTTTGATGAACTGGAAACAAAGATCATCGGTAAGCCCCTGATCGGGAAGATCCGCAGAAGCTACGCCCTGCCCGATGGCCTTGTGCTGGAGGTGAACCACGTGGATGAGGGCCAGCCCACTGCGTTCTGGTACGCCGAGGTGGAATACCCCACTGTGGAAGCCGCCCGCAGCTGGAAGCCGGAAGCCTTTGGCCTTGCAGACTATCTGAACGATGATGTCACCGACCAGCCCGGCCAGAGCATGGGAGCCTACTGGGAACAGACAAGAGCCTAAGAAGAGAAACGCAAAAAGCAAGTGCAAACCCATTGTTACAGGAAACTGTCCTGAAAAATGCGTTGCACTTGCTTTTTGTTTAATAATGGAGCTGGGTATATGATGCGCCATGCTCCATATAGGAGAGAAGATGTTTCGCTACATAGGAAGCGAGATCAACAGGAACGGCGTTTCCAATCATTTGCTCCAAATCGGTTTTGGTACCCTGAAAATGAAAGTCGGCAGGAAAAGTTTGGATTCGTGCTCGTTCCAAGGTTGTTAGACAGCGCAGACCATCCAAATTCTGTGTAGCATCTCCCGGATGCACTTTGTAATTTTGGGGAAGGGGACGATTGACCCCCCGAATCGTTGGGCTTGGCTCGTCAATACTGAAAATACCACGTCTGGCGTAAGAACGGGGATGGCGATAATAATACTCAACCCCAAATTCATTTTGGAGGTAGTCACGAATCGTCATGCAATGGGAAGATTGGTCATTTTGCAAAGCGAATTCTAAAGCACAATCTTCGCCGTTTAGTTCACCAATCATGAAAAAACGTTTTCTTTTTTGTGGAACACCACATCTGGAAGCATCCAGAACAACTTGAGATAATCCATAGCCAGCGTTACGAAACAATGCCAAAGCTTTTGGCAATGTGGATGACTTTAAGATTCGATCGACATTCTCCATGACGAACCAGCGAGAACGTACAGAACAGACCAACTCGGCATATCGTAAAGTTAAATTGGCTCGTCCGAGTGTTTCATCTTGTTTTCCGGCAGAAGAATAGTCCTGACATGGTGGGCCACCAATGATTACGTCAGGTGAGAATGACTTCAAGCAATCTGGAGATAGCTGATTGATATCTTGAAGTTCTGCAGGATGAGAAAAATTGAGGTTGTAATTATTTATGGCTTTATCCCAGATATCAAAAGCACGCAAAATTGTAAAACCTGCATTTTGAAAACCGAGCGAAAGACCACCACAGCCACAGAATAAATCAATAGCAGTAGGCATTTAGAGGAAATCCTCCTTGAACAAATCAGGCGAGTTATATATGATGGCATCAAATCTCCGCTCTGGGCTTAACAAATTTTGCCCACCACCCAAGATGATATTTTTGATTTCTCCCTTGGTGATTCTTGGATGGGTGAGTTCTGGACAAGCCATAATGGGATGAGTGTGTAATCCATTTGAAGAAAAAGCTTTATCATTTTTGGTATTGTAAGAGAGTTCATCAATGATTTTAGAGCCGTTGAAATGACCAGTATCAGCATAATCTTTCAGCATTTTGAAGAGCCAAATCATTGTGCGAGTATGGCGACTTATTTTATCTAATGTTTTTACTGTGCCTACAGAAATAAAGTCCTGTTCGGATGGCATAAATAAATTCAGAAGACCACAATTGCTCCAAACAAAAACATCAAGGCAGTCGTTTGCAAGCTGAGGTGACTTTCCTCGAGTCTTCCACACAGGTTCCATTACAACAGGAGATTGAAATGACGCACTTATAGAAACAAGTCGTTTGATGGCCTGATAGATATCATATAAATGCGGAAGAACACAACTTGCAGAAGTCCAGTCGATAACAGCGTTACCAGCATCCTGAAGAATGCTTTGTAGAACATTACAATCATCGTTGCAAGCATAAATAAAAGCACAGGCGAGATAGATGATAGTATCCGGACGAATTACAATTTCAGAACCATATGCATCTTCAGAAAAATCACAGGTTGGATTGTCAGGCAACGCAGTAAGCTTGATTTCCAAAGAACTGACGCTTTGGGTGCCATTCATGATTACAAGATCGTTTCGAGGAATAGAGCCAAGGACATATTTTTGAAAGGGAGTGAATTGAGTTTCAAAAGCAAAATATGTATCGTCCCCCAAAGGGTCGGCTTTGTAGAGGTCCTCAATACCAATATGCTCAATAACCGTTTGCATGGAGGAATCAGTTTTATAATAAACCGCTTTTAACTCTTTCGAATAAAGATAACAGGCTAAGGCTGCTGGAAAAGACGAGTTGAACTGATTCTTTCCCCAGGTATCTTTCAAAGAAAAATCTCGGTTGGAATGTGTAATACCAAAAAGGCCTGGTACAACAGCCATTTAAAATCCTCCGTTTTGTAAATCCTTATGAAACTGCAAATTATCGCTGCAAGCGATAGAAAATTACTTCTTGTGGTACATCCGGTCTGCTTCCTCATAGGTGGGCTCGCAGGTCAGATACATGCCCAGCTTCTTCACGGTGTCCATATCCACGCTGGACAGGATGACGGTGGAGTGCATATCGCAGCCCTTCAGGTGAGAGAGCTGCTTGAGGGCGGCTGCAGCAGTGGGATTCTGCGCGGCCGAGCTGGACAGGGCGATCAGAATCTCGTCGGTGTGCAGACGAGGGTTCTTGCTGCCCAGATAGTTGGTCTTGAGGGTCTGGATGGGCTCGATGGCGGCAGCAGAAACGAGGTCAAGCTCCTGGTCGATGCCGGCCAGCTTTTTCAGCGCGTTGAGCAGAGCGGAGGAAGCGGCACCCAGCAGGGGGCCGGTCTTGCCGGTGACAACGGTACCGTCCGGCAGCTCAATGGCGGCAGCGGGGGCACCGCCGGTCTTTTCAGAGACTGCATGGGCGGCCTGCTCCACCGGGCGGCTGCCCAGGGTCAGTCCGGCCTGATTCATCAGCAGCTCCAGCTTGTAGACCTCGCTCTGGATCTGTGCGCCGTTCTTGAGGTCGCACAGGGCCTTGAAGTAGCGGCGGACGATCTCGTTGCGGGAAGCTTCGCAGCAGGCCGCGTCATCCACAATGCAGTTGCCTGCCATATTCACGCCCATGTCGGTGGGGGAGTGGTAGGGGCTCTTGCCTGCAATCAGCTCAAACATGGCGTTGACCACGGGGAAGATCTCAATGTCGCGGTTGTAGTTGACCGCGGTCTTGCCATAGGCCTCCAGATGGAACGGGTCGATCATGTTCACATCGTTCAGGTCGGCGGTAGCGGCCTCGTATGCCAGGTTGACCGGGTGCTTCAGGGGAATGTTCCAGATGGGGAAGGTCTCAAACTTGGCATAACCGGCCTTCACGCCCCGCTTGTATTCGTGGTACAGCTGGGACAGGCAGGTGGCCATCTTGCCGCTGCCGGGGCCGGGAGCCGTGATAACCACCAGCGGGCGCTGGGTCTCAATGTACTCGTTGCGGCCATAGCCCTCGTCGCTCACGATGCGGGCAACGTCGTTGGGGTAGCCGGGAATCTTATAGTGCCGGAAGGTGCGGATGCCCAGGCTGTTCAGCCGCTTCTCAAAGGCTTCCACCTCGGGGGCAGCGGTGTACATGGTCACGCATACGCTGCCCACAAACAGGCCGCGCTCCTGGAATGCGTCGATGAGACGCAGAACGTCCAGATCATAAGTGATGCCATAGTCACCGCGCACCTTGCTGCTGACGATGTCCTCAGCGTTGATGACGATAACGACCTCGGCCTGATCCTTCAGCTGCAGCAGCATCTGCAGCTTGGAATCGGGCTGGAAGCCGGGCAGCACGCGGGAGGCGTGGTAGTCATCGAACAGCTTGCCGCCGAATTCCAGATACAGCTTGTTGTCGAACTGTGCGATCCGCTCGCGGATGTGCTCGGACTGCATCTGCAGGTATTTGTCGTTGTCAAATCCTTTTTTCATTCGTTGCTCCTCTTCCTGATTTCGGTTCCCATATCCTGCCCGGGCAGCGGGTTCCACAGCGGAAGTGTGCCCGGGGAATTACACAATACAAAAACAGTATATCATATCAGAGGAGCGGGTGCAATAAAAAATCAACAAAAGTCCCGCTCCTTCCAGCAGAAAGCTTTTGCCGGAAAGAGCGGGGCAGGGAGGAACAGTGCGGATTACAGGGTCAGCTGGATGCCGCTGAGGGTCACGGTATCCGGATCGGGCTCCTCATCCTTTGCTTTGGCGCGGGTCTGCTTAGGCAGAGCGTCCTCGTGGACTACTTTGCCGCATTCCAGCTCAGGGATGGCAAAGAAGGCCGCTTCCAGAGCATCAGGCAGCTCTACTTCACCGGTAACATGCAGGAATTCGATCTGAGCCAGCAGGTCTGCGCTCTCTGCGGGGATGACAGCATCACCCAGCACATAGAGACAGGTGCCATACCGGCGCAGGGAAGAGGCGGTCAGCTCCAGGTCGTCCTCCACCACGGCGGTGCCGTCCGGCACGATGATCAGCTCGGTGGAATCCGGGAAGAGCGGGGCCAGAACGGGCGCAAGGCTTGCGCACAGGATGGCCTTTGGAGCGGAAAAGCTGCAGCCCTTTGCGGCCAGTGCGGCAGTGTCGAGCCTGGGGTCAACCGCCAGGAAGCGATGTTCATTCCAGTACAGGCGGCTTTGTGCCCGCAGCAGGAAGGTGTTGTCTAGCTTGATGGAGCTTCCCGGCAGGAGCACTGCATCATCGGGGTAGACCGCCAGCTTTCCGTTCAGGATGCAGCGGGCGGATACCACTGCCGAGAGGCACTGCGGGCAGTAGATCATACCGTTGACCAGAATGCAGGCGTACTTCTGTAAAACCTCCGCAGCATCCGGTGTGATCATCAGCTTGCCGTTGACCACCAGTACCTGCCCGGCGGCGGTCTGGCTGGCAGAGCTCAGCGTGACCTTGCCATTGACCACACCCACCGAGGCCTCCTCCGGGACATTTTTGCAGAGCATCGAATCCAGAGAAATGTTGTGCTGGCTCAGGAGCGTCTGCACCCGGGGCGAGGTCAGCGCGATCATGCAGTCCAGCTTGATCTGCTCATAGCGGTCAAGAAAATCCTCCTGCACATTGCGCAGGTCCAGGATCATAGCGTCCACATTCAGGTTCTTTTTCATCATTTAATCCTCCGTAAGTTCAGTTTTGAGGCGATGGCGTATCTGGGCAAGGCGGCTGCGGACCGTGCCGGGCGGGAGACTGAGCAGCTGACCGATCTCACTGGCATTGTAGCCCGCTGTATAGCGCAGGGTGAACAGCCGCCGTTCTTCCGGGGTGAGCAGAGCCAGCAGACTGGCGGCTTCCACTGTGTCCAGCGCGGAATCCGGTTCAGCACTGTCCTCTTCCGGGAAAAAGGTGCTGAGCAGCTGCTCCTCCTTTGCCGTCCGGCGGAGCTGGTCGCAGTAGAGATTCCGTGCAGTGGTAAACAGCCAGGCCTTGCACTGCCGTTCCGTAAAGCTGTTGATAAGGGTCCGGTTCTGCAGTGCCCGCAGAAAGACTTCCTGGGTCAGATCCTCCGCCCGGGCTTCGTCCCGGCAGAGATTGAAACAGAAGTGTTCCAGCCTGTCCCAGAAGGTCTCGTACAGCAGCTCCCACATGGGGCTTCCTCCTTTCATTGCGTCGTTCTGCCTGTAAGACGAAGGAGACCGGGGAAGTGTTGGATAGATCCGGAGAAAAATAAACCCTCAGTCTCGCTGGCGCTCGCCAGCTCTCCTACCAGGGGAGCCTTTGGCATGGCGGTAAACAGCGTGAAACTGAGGGAAACTCCTTGATTTAATGTTTTGCTTCCAGTGCTTCGAGATCTTCTTTGATCTCTTCCACATCTTCTTTCAGGAACATCAGGCAGAAGCTGACGGCCAGCAGCAGGCAGGAGAACCAGATGGCCTTTGCGCCGCAGAGATCCAGCGTCAGGCTGCCCAGGCCCGCGCCCAGCGCAAACAGGAGGATGATGCCCCAGTAATAGAAGGATTTTTTCAGGGCGGCAGGATTGCGGTTGAGCACCCAGCTGCAGAGGGAGTCCATGCCGCTGCGCATGTTGCCGATGCACATGGTGCTGGCAAAGGCATAACCGTTCACCTTGCGGAAGGTCTGCACCTGCATCGCACAGGCAAACGAGACCAGCGCATTGGCCATAAGATTCCACTCCTGCGGGAAAAAGCCCACCACGAACAGCATCACGATCTCACACAGCACCACCAGCTGCCGCCAGTGGAGCCGCTGCAGATTCTGCAGCTTCTGGTGCATCAGTTCTGCCGCGAACACGCCCAGCGCAAAGAAGCACAGGGGCACAAGATAATGCAGCACACGCCCCCACTCCCCGGCAAAGGCATGGACAGCCATCAGCACGATGTTGCCGGTCTGGGCGTTGGCAAACACCTTGCCCCGGAACAGATAGGTGTATACGTCCTGCAGGCCGCCGGACAGTGAAAGGAACATTGCCGTGCAGAAGGCTTCCGACATCTGGCCGCGGCGCTTTTTCTTGGAATTCATGCAAATTCCCCCTCTGATTTTTTACTCCTATACTATAACGCGGGTTGACGGATTTGTCAAAAAGCAAAGGCACTTTTTGGCGGTTTTGACTATGTAAAACGAATATGTCTGCCATGTATTTTGCAATTGCATCCGGGTTGTGCTACAATAAGACCATTCATACAGAAAAAGGAGAATCTCCCCATGCCCAATATCATCGAGATCACGGATTTTCACGCGCCGGAGCTGGACCCCTACGCCCGCCTGACGCAGAACCAGCTGCGCAGTCGGCTGGAACCCGAAAAAGGCATCTTCATTGCCGAGAGCCCCAAGGTGATCTCCCGGGCACTGGATGCAGGCTTTGTACCGGTCTCCCTGCTGATGGAGCGCAGGCAGATCACCGGCCCTGCGGCGGAGATCCTGACCCGCTGCGGGGATGCACCCATTTATACTGCTGACCGGGAGCTGCTGGCTGCACTGACAGGCTACGAGCTGACCCGGGGTGTACTCTGCGCCTTTCAACGTCCGAAGCCCCGCACCGTGGAGGAGCTTTGCCGGAACGCCCGGCGGGTGGCCGTGCTGGAGGGCATTGTGGATTCCACCAACGTGGGTGCCATCTTCCGCAGCGCGGCAGCGCTGAACATGGACGCTGTTCTTATCAACTCCTCCTGCTGTGACCCGCTCTGCCGCCGGGCCGTGCGCGTGAGTATGGGCACGGTATTTCAGGTGCCTTGGGCGCAGATCGGTGAAACGCCTGCTGATTGGCCCGAAAAGGGGCTTGCTCAGCTGAATGCCCTGGGCTTCAAGACGGCTGCCATGGCCTTGAGTGACCGTTCGGTCAGCATTGATGACGAAGCCCTTGCCCGGGAGCCGAAGCTTGCCATTGTGCTGGGCACGGAGGGAGACGGCCTTTCCCATACCACCATCGCTTCCTGCGATTACACAGTCAAGATCCCCATGTCCCACGGGGTCGATTCCCTGAACGTTGCCGCCGCCAGCGCCGTGGCGTTCTGGCAGCTGGGCAAACAGTAATTCATAAGCCATACAGCAACAAAACTCCCGCCCGGAGCCGGGCGGGAGTTTTGCTATGCCTTAGAAGGATTCAAAGGAGAAATTACTTCTTCATGTAGATGTGGTGGGGCAGACCTGCAATGTACAGCGGAGTCAGCTCAGCCTGGATCAGCGGGCGGGCATACTCGAGGAATTCCTCGGTCATCTGGGTGTGATTCTCGTTCATCCAGCTCAGGGGAACCTTCTTCTCGAGGTTTGCAACTTCACTGATGGGGTGCAGCTCGGTGATGTACTGATAGGGGCTGTTGGAGATGCGCTTCAGGGCGACCATCTGACCGGTGACACCCTCAAAGGCAGCCTTGGCAGCAGCGCCACCCACCTGGTAAGCCTCGGTGATATCGGTGCGGCTGGTCAGGTGACCAGCGCAGCGCTGCAGGGTAGACAGCTCGATACAGCGGGTCTTGGTATCCAGATTGCGGGCGACCACATTTGCCAGATAGCGTGCGGTACCAGTCAGTGCCTTGTGGCCGAAAGCGTCCACTGCGTGCACATCATCGGCCAGCTCACAGACGTAACGACCGTCCTCGAGCTTGACACCCTCGGAAACAGCGATCACGATGCTGGGCTTCTTCTCCTGCATGGCGCGGACCTTCTCAATGAAGTGCTCCACGTTGAAGGGGACTTCGGGCAGGCAGATCATATCCACGCCCTCGCAGTCATCACTCTTGGCCAGAGAGGCAGCAGCGGTCAGCCAGCCGGCGTTGCGGCCCATGATCTCGACCACGGTGACATAATTGGTGCCGTAAACGGTGGCATCGCGGATGATCTCCTTCATCACCACACCGATGTACTTTGCCGCAGAGCCGTAGCCGGGGGTGTGGTCGGTCACCATCAGGTCGTTATCGATGGTCTTGGGAACGCCCATGAAGCGGATGTCGCTCTGGATGCGGTTGCCGTACTCGGCCAGCTTGCCGATGGTATCCATGGAGTCGTTGCCGCCAATGTAGAAGAAGTAGCCAATGTTCAGCTTTTCCAGGATGGCGAACAGCTTCTTGTAAACGGTCTCGTCATCGTGCCAATCGGGCAGCTTATAGCGGCAGCTGCCCAGGAAGCTGGACGGGGTGCGCTTGAGCAGCTCGATATCCAGGTCGTCGGTCAGCACGGTGGAAAGATCCACCACGCGCTCCTCCAGCAGACCGGCAACGCCGTTGCACATGCCGTAAACAATCTCAGCGCCGCGGCTCTTGCAGCTCTCGAATACGCCTGCCAGACTTGCATTGATGACGGAGGTAGGGCCGCCAGACTGACCAACGATTGCATTTTTACCCATGATGATTTCTCCTTTTCTTCTGTTTCGGCTTTTATATTATCGTGCAGGAGCACGAAAACAGACCACGAGGGGGGAGGAAACGCGCAAATGAAACTTACAGGCAGATATGGCGCGGGGTACCGTTGACATAGACCGGTGTCACTTCGTCCAGGATGAGCGGACGGGCATACTCCTCAAATGCCGCCGTCACCTGCATTCCGTCCGGGGTGATCCAATCCAGCGGCACCTTTTTCTCCAGGTTTGCCACCTGCTGGACATCCACCGACTCGGTGATGCACTGGTAGGGGTAATCGGAAATACGCTTGAGCGAGATCATCCGCCCGGTCTCGCCCGCAAAGGCAGCGGAAGCGGCAGCGCCGCCCACGGCATAGGCCTCGTTCACATCGGTGCGGCTGGCCAGATGGCTGGCGCAGCGCTGCAGGGTAGAGAACTCGATGGCGCGGCTCTTGCAGTTCAGCTTGTCGTGGATCAGCTCGGACAGATACCGGCTGGTGCCGCTGAGCACGGCCTTGTGGCCAAAGGCATCCAGCTGCCCGGCGGTGGACACCAGATCGCACAGGTAGGTGCCGTCGGCGGTCTTGACGCCCTCGCTGGCCGCAATGATGACGTTGGGCTTGACCCGCTGCAGCGCGTCCACCTTGGCCAGGAACTTGTCCTGATCGAAGGGGACCTCCGGCAGCAGGATCAGATCCGGGCCTTCACAGTCGTCGCCGCCGGCCAGGCAGGCCGCACCGGCCAGCCAGCCCGCGTGACGGCCCATGATCTCGGCCACGGTCACGCTGCGGATGTCATACACGGAAGAATCGCGGATGACTTCCTTTAGAA
>OGXW01003439.1_pt1 | contig 10429 bp, 7 predicted proteins | sample 1576341 | NCBI WGS metagenome assembly OGXW01 (sample SAMEA3541592, study PRJEB24748) | human gut metagenome | biome: human gut; feature: human-associated habitat; material: faeces | place: China | collected 2012
GAGTTACAGATGGAAGTGCGGTATTTGAGAATCAGAGTATTGCATATCTGTAAAAGGGAATCGGGCCGCCGTACTGTTTTTGGTGCGGCGGCCCTGATTTTATCTCGTTCTTTTCAGAACACTTCGCGGGATATTACCTGCCGGACAGTTACAATATTTTAAAAGAGAAACGATGTACTGGTGATTCGAGGATAAGTATAATTCATAAAATGGAGTCTGAAAAAAACAGGCTCCATTTTGCAATTGTTTACTGGTGAAAAGAAAAAAGTATGTTATAATAAAAAGAATAATGTAAAAAAAGAAATGCAATAAGGAGATGGAAATCCATGAAAGTATCTATGTGTAAAACCATGCGGACTTATGAGTGGAAAAATCTGTCGAAAGATCTTCTGGCGGGTCTGGTGATCATGGCAGTGTCGATTCCAATATCCATGGGATATGCGCAGATCGCTGGGCTTCCGGCGGTGTATGGACTGTACGGCTCAGTTTTTCCGATCGTACTGTTTGCCTTATTTTCTACTTCCCCGCAGTTTGTTTTCGGTGTAGATGCTGCTCCGGCGGCACTGGTAGGATCGGCACTGGTAAGTCTGGGGATTGAAGGGGGATCGAAGGAAGCAATTGCGGCAGTTCCGGTGCTTGCATTTTTTGTTGCTGTCTGGCTTCTGGTCTTTTATCTGTGTCGGGCGGGAAAACTGGTCAATTATATTTCAGCACCGGTGATGGGCGGATTTATCAGTGGAATCTGTACCACGATCATTCTGATGCAGGTGCCGAAATTATTTGGCGGCAAAGCAGGCGTCGGCGAACTTCCGGAACTGCTGGAACATATCTGGGAGAGCCGGACGGTCTTTCATCTACCATCGCTGCTTCTGGGCGTCGGTGCACTGGTGATCCTTCTGGTATCCAAAAAGATCATTCCCAAATTTCCGATGGCAGTGCTTCTGATGGCACTGGGAGCAATTGGCACGGTGGTATTTCAGCTGGAAGATCTGGGGATTCAGACACTCGCGGCAGTGAAACCGGGACTTCCGGCATGGAGTATTCCGGATTTTGGATCGGTTCCGTTAAAAGAAGCTGTGACGGTCAGCCTTTCGGTGGCAGTTGTCATCATGGCAGAAACATTACTCGCGGAGAACAGCTTTGCACAGAAAAACCGTTACCGGATCAATGACAATCAGGAGATTCTTGCATTTGCCATGGGAAATCTTATCGCATCGTTTACCGGATGCTGCCCGATCAACGGATCGGTGTCAAGAACGGCGATGGGGGAGCAGTATCAGGCGAAAACTCAGCTGACTGGTATCGTGGCTGGGCTGTCGATGATCGTACTGTTGCTTTGCGGAACCGGATTTATCGGATATCTGCCGATTCCGGTGCTGACAGCGATTGTGATTTCAGCGTTATTGGGAGCGACAGAATTTGATCTGGCGGTGCGGCTGTGGAAGGTGAGCCGCACGGAATATCTGATCTTTGCTGGAGCATTTTTCGGTGTACTGATGCTTGGGACTATCAACGGAGTATTGATTGGAATCATCCTTTCTTTTTCAGAGATGATTATCCGGACATCCAAGCCTTCCAGAGGCTTTCTTGGGATTCAGCCGGGACACCGGCATTTCCGGGATCTGAAAGAAAGCGATCAGATCCATGCGATTGAAGGGGTGTTGATCTACCGGTTCAGCAGCAATCTGTTTTTTGCCAATATTCAGGTATTGCAAAGTGACATTGAGGATAATCTGCGGGAAGATACCAAAGCAGTGATTTTGGATGCCAGTGGAATCGGAAGTATGGATATTACAGCGGCAGATCGGTTAAAACTTTTATATGAGTCACTGAAAGAGAAAAATATACGTTTTTATATCACAGAACATATTGCAGGATTGAATGAACAGATGCGTCAGCTGGGACTTGGATGTTTGATTCAGGAAGGCTGTGTGCGAAGAACGACACATATTGCTTTGAAAGATATGGGTATTACCCGTCCGTATCCCTTAGAGGGCGGTGTGGATAATGGACAGCGCAGTGCGTCCAGAAAACGTGCCGACAACAGAGTGCAGGAATTTGTCTGGGCGTTTGGAAGTCAGGCAGAAGAGGAGATCGAACGACAGATCGGGTGTCAGATTGAACAGTTGAAGAAAACCGGTGATGTGGAATATCTGCTTCACGGCCGATGGTCTCATATGGAGGATCTGGATCAGGATGAGTGGGTGGAACATCTGGAAGAGCATCTCAAAGAGATTGTCAATATTTCCGGAAAAGATGAAAAAACCCTGGCAATTCGACTGGAAAAACACCGTCAGGAAGTGCATGACCGTATTGCCAGAGAACATCCGGAACTTGCGGAGCGTTTCAGGGAGAGGCGCCATCTGCTGGATGAACATCTGAAGGAAAAGAGACCGGAAGTTTATGAACTTGTAATTCAGTTGCGCAAAAAGATCAGCGATGAGCAGAGAGAACAAGAGAAACAATAGTTACATTAGAGGGCAGTAAAAGATGACAGAACAAAAGATAACCATGACGATGGAGCAGGTGGAACAGGAGATGGAAGAGTATCGCAGGATTTTTGATGTGGTGCGGCTCATCGAAGAAGAAACGATCCAAATGATGGAAGAGGGCAGGGAGGAAGAAGTTGATCCTGAGAAAGTGGCCTGCTATTCATTCTGGAAGAAAAACAGGCAATGTAAGAACTGTGTATCTGCAAGAGTACTCAGGGAAAAGGACCAGGGGACCAAACTGGAGTTTGTGGGAGAAGATATTTATCAGGTAACTGCCTGCTATATGGAAATAGATGGAAAAGCATATGTAATGGAACTGGTGAAAAAACTGAACGAAGAATTCCTTCTGGACGCAGAGGGATGTGAAAAACTGGTTCGAAAACTGGATGGATATAACCAGGATCTTTACATTGATGCTCTGACAGGCTCTTACAATCGAAGATATTATGAGGAACGACTGAAAGAAAAAGAAACTTCTGCCGGTGTGGCAGTTATAGATCTGGATGATTTTAAACTTTGGAATGATACATATGGACATGGAGCAGGAGATGTGGTACTACAGACAGTGGTGAAAGCAATCCGTCAGTCCATACGGAAAACAGACAGTCTGGTACGCTATGGAGGGGATGAATTTCTTCTGGTTATGCCGGATGTTTCCGATGAAGTTTTTCTGAAAAAACTGGAATATATTCAGAAGCAGATCAGGGACGCGGATATTCCCGGTTTTTCCAGAATGCGTCTTTCTGTCAGTATCGGAGGCGTGACAGTCCGGGAAGAAGTTATGGAAGAGGCAGTACGAAAAGCAGACCGGCTGATGTATCAGGCGAAAATCCAGAAGAATATGGTGGTGACCGAAAGAAAATCAATTGATGCGGATGGAACGATTCATCTGGAAGAAGAGATAAAGCGGACAAAGCAGCTGATCATGATCGTAGATGATTCTGAGATGAACCGTGAGATCCTTGCGTCGATTCTGGAAGAAGATTATCAGATCATTGAAGCAGAAAACGGAGAAGACTGTCTGCGTCTTTTGCAAAAGTATGGAACTGAGATATCGTTGATTCTTCTGGATATTGTAATGCCCGGCATGAATGGATTTCAGGTTTTACATGATATGAACAAAAATCACTGGATCGAGGACGTTCCGGTTATCATGATTTCCAGTGAAGACTCCGAAAAGAGTATACGACAGGCTTATGAAATGGGAGTATCAGATTATATCAGCCGGCCATTCGATGCAAAGGTTGTTTATCAGAGAGTATTCAATACGATCAAACTGTATGCAAAACAAAGAAGACTGATCACACTGGTAACGGATCAGGTTTATGAGAAGGAGAAAAACAACCGGATCATGGTAAGTATTCTGAGTCAGATCGTAGAGTTTCGAAATGGTGAAAGTGGACTGCATGTGGAACATATCAACAAACTGTCCGGTATGCTCCTGGAACGTCTGGTACAAAAAACTGACAAGTATCATCTGACCTGGACGGATCAGTATCTGATCACAGTAGCTTCTGCTCTTCATGATATCGGGAAAATCGGGATCGATGAGAAAATCCTGAACAAGCCGGGTAAACTGACACCGGAAGAATTTGAACTGATGAAAATGCATACGATGATAGGGGCATCCATGCTGAAACGGCTGGAAATATATAAAGAAGAACGGCTGGTGCAGATTGCCTGTGAGATCTGCCGCTGGCACCATGAACGGTATGACGGAAGCGGATACCCGGATGGACTAAAGGGGGAAGAGATTCCGATTGCAGCTCAGGTGGTCTCTATTGTAGATGTCTACGATGCATTGACGAGCCCGAGAGTTTATAAAAAAGCATATTCTCATGAGAAAGCGATGCAGATGATCCTGACCGGAGAATGCGGTGTGTTTCAGCCTTTGCTTCTGGATTGTTTTTGTGATATTCAGGAGGAAGTACGGAAGGTGACACAGGAAAAAAGCGAAAAAGAAGGAAAAATATCCGGATTTGAACTGACAGATCTGAAAGAAACTCTGAAAAACAGTCATCTGATCGGTGATTTAAAACCAGAAAAGAATCACTGACAGGGTAGAAAAACCGGTAATTATGTGATAAGATAAATGCAACGTATTAAAGTGAAAAAGTGTTAGAGGAGGAATAGTGTTATGTATATTACATGTCTGGATGTGGAAGGTGTGCTGGTTCCGGAGATCTGGGTGGCATTTGCCGAGGAGAGTGGAATTCCGGAACTGAAGAAAACAACCAGAGACGAACCGGATTATGATAAGCTGATGAAATGGAGACTGGGTGTACTGAAGGAGCATGGGCTTGGGTTGAAAGAGATTCAAGAAACCATCGAAAAGATTCAGCCACTTCCGGGCGCAAAAGAATTCTTAGATGAATTAAGAAGTTTCAGCCAGGTTATCCTGATCAGTGATACCTTTGCAGAATTTGCCGGTCCACTGATGGAAAAACTGGGACGTCCCACATTATTCTGCAACAGTCTGGAGGTTTCCGGGAACGGAGAAATCACAGGATATAAGATGCGTGTGGAACAGACAAAACTGACCACTGTAAAAGCACTGCAGTCTATCGGATTTGAGACGATTGCCAGTGGAGATTCCTATAACGATCTGGGGATGATCCAGGCAAGCAAGGCAGGCTTCTTATTCCGAAGCACGGATAAGATCAAAGCAGAGTATCCCCATATTCCGGCTTATGAGACCTATGACGAACTGCTTGGTGCTATCAAAAAAGCAATGGCAGAGTAAATAAAAATATTATAATCACAGGATGGAAGCATGGTTTTGTAAGAAAAAACATATTGACATAGTATGTAATTAATAATATGATAGCAATATCCGGTTCAGTTGCAGAAGAGACTGAGAAAAGAGACAACAGACAGCTGGACAGGATATAATTGTGACCGGGAGTACTACTGCCCGGTTATAATTATATTTACACAGGAATCGGTCCGGTGAACCGGTTCTGAGGACGAGAACAGGGAGAATGATATGTTAAATCAGTTTTCAAGAACACAGCTGCTGCTGGGTGAAGAAGCGATGGAAAAGCTGAAGAATTCAAGAGTGGCTGTTTTTGGTATCGGCGGTGTCGGCGGATATGTCTGTGAGGCACTGGTGCGAAGCGGTGTCGGAGCCTTTGATCTGATCGATGATGACAAGGTATGCCTGACCAATCTGAACCGTCAGATTATTGCTACGAGAAAAACCGTAGGAAAATATAAAACAGATGTGATGAAAGAACGGATGCTGGAGATCAATCCGAATGTGGATGTACATATCCATAAGTGCTTCTTCCTTCCGGAAAATGCAGATGAATTTCCATTTGAAGAGTATGATTATGTGGTAGATGCAGTAGACACCGTGACTGCAAAAATTGAACTGGTAATGAAATGCCAGGAAAAAGGCGTGCCGATTATGAGCAGCATGGGAGCCGGCAATAAGCTGGATGCCAGCCAGTTCAAGGTGGCTGATATTTATAAAACCAAGGTATGCCCGTTGGCCAAGGTTATGCGCCGGGAACTGAAGAAGAGAAGAGTCAGAAAATTAAAGGTTGTTTACTCGGAAGAACTGCCGAAACGTCCGATTGAGGATATGTCCATCAGTTGCAGAACAAACTGCATCTGCCCGCCGGGAGCCGCACACAAATGTACGGAACGACGAGACATTCCGGGCAGTGTGGCATATGTGCCGTCAGTAGCAGGACTGATTATTGCCGGAGAAGTTGTAAAAGATCTGATAACGGTAAAAAAACAGAAATAAAGCAGAAATCAACCAGAGAGTAATCAGAAAGGAAAGACCGCATATGGAAGAAATGATTACAAGAGAACAGACGGAAAAACTGGAAAAACTGCAGAAGTATTTGACAAGTCTGGAATCTGTTGCAGTAGCATTTTCCAGTGGTGTAGATTCCACATTTTTATTAAAGGTGGCAAAAGACACGCTGGGTGATAAGGTGATGGCAGTGACTGCCCAGTCCTGCTCTTTCCCAAAAAGAGAGTTAAAAGAAGCGATTGCATTCTGTGAAAAAGAAGGAATCAAACATGTGATCTGCGAATCTGAGGAACTGAGTATCGAAGGATTTGCCCAGAATCCGAAGAACCGCTGCTATCTGTGTAAAAAAGAACTGTTTGAAAAGATTCAGAAGATCGCCGCGGATAATGGTATGAAAGCCATCGTGGAAGGTTCCAATCTGGATGATAACGGAGATTATCGTCCGGGACTGCAGGCAGTCGCCGAGCTTGGAATCAAAAGTCCGTTACGTCATTGTGATCTGACAAAAGCAGACATTCGTGCACTGTCCCATTACCTGCATCTGCCGACTTGGGAGAAACAGTCTTTCGCCTGCCTGTCTTCCCGCTTTGTATACGGAGAGACGATCACAGAAGAAAAACTTGGCATGGTAGATAAGGCAGAACAGCTGCTTCTGGATATGGGATTTCATCAGGTTCGTGTTCGCATTCATGGTAGGATGGCACGTATCGAGATTGAACCTTCCGAGTTCGGAAAACTGATGGAAGACGAGAACCGGGAAAAAATTGCGAAAACACTGAAAGCGTACGGATTTACTTATGTAACGCTGGATCTGATGGGATATCGTACCGGAAGTATGAACGAGACATTATAAGTATATAGTATGCGTATTAATATAGAAGAAAAATGAGAAAGACAGAAAGAACCCCGACAACGGAGAAATTTTCCGATGCCGGGGTTCTTTCTATTATTGTTAGGGCAAGGCTCTGTTTTCTATTGTGGAGTTTTTAGTTTATTGTTCAGACCAATCAGACACTGGCTTTCCGGTAGATCGTGTATGAGATCGCAGCAGTGATTGCCTCACAGATCCAGAACGCATGCCAGACGCCGGTCGGTCCAACGATGCGGCTCAGAAGAAATGCCAGCGGAAGGATCAGGATCGTATAACGGCAGAGCGAAATCATCAGAGACGGTACGCCTTTTCCCAGACCTTCGAGTGCCCCGCAGGAAGTGATGGATACTGAAGATACGATAAATCCCAGACTGATGATACGAAGTGCCGTGCTTCCGGCTGCGATCGTCTGCGGGTTGGTGGTAAAGAGTCCAAGTAAAGTACCCGGGATGATCATGCAGAGCAAAGTTCCCGCAAGCATGATTCCGGCAGACAGATACAGTGTGTAGGAGTAAAGTTTGTGTACCCGTTTCTGCTCGCCGGCACCGTAATTGTATCCGATCAGCGGACGCATTCCCTGGATGATCCCGTTTGCCGGAAGATACAGGAAGGTCTGCAATTTATAATACACGCCGAGGATCATCACATACATCTGTCCGTAGGCAGCGAGAATCGCGTTCAGGGAAGAAATCAGCAAGGAAGACAGTGCCATGTTCAGTGTCGCCGGAATTCCGACGGCGTAGATTTTCTTTAAAAGTGCCCGGTCAAATTTCAGATTTTTCAGAGAAATTTTTATCGGCAGCGGACGGATCCATGCGAAAAACAGATACGCTGCAAGAGTAAGCAGCTGTCCAAGACCGGTAGCCCACGCAGCACCACGGATGCCCATCCGCGGAACAGGTCCGAGTCCGAAGATCATGATCGGATCCAGGATAATGTTCAGGATACAGCCGCTCATCATACAGAACATCGTGGTCTTCATCCGTCCTACAGACTGGAAAATCTTTTCATAAGCAATTCCCAGAGAAATAATCATGGAGAAACCAAATGTGATCCGGGAGTAGGTAATTCCCATGGAGAGCACTTCCTGTTCTTTTGTAAACATGGAAAGAAACGTTGGCATAATGGCAATCGTTCCGATGGTCAAAAGCACGCCGTGGAGAAATGAACAGGCAACGCCGAGCGTGGCACTGGTATCCGCTTTTTCCTGTTTCTGTGCGCCAAGAAAATAAGCAATTGTCGCATTGATACCGATACCAAAGCCGACACCAACGGCAGTGATCAGATTCTGAACCGGGAAGACCAGAGAGAGCGCGGTCATCGCATTTTCATTGATCTTTGCCACGAAATAACTGTCGATAATGTTGTACAGAGAGTTCACCATCATCGAGAGCACCATGGGAAGCGCCATGGATAAAAGCAATGGCAGGATCGGTTTTTCTTTCATGTAAGTTTGTTCCATAAAATATATCCTCCTTGAATTTGAAATCTTGATACCGGATTGTTCCGACCTTTTGACCTTGTATCACAAAAAAAGCCACATAACCGTAACTGCCGAAGCAGAAAGGTTATGTGGCGAAAAATAGATGTAGCCTGGAACCAGGATATATCCAGAAAAATCCACATGGGTTTTGGATGTCGTTTAAGACAGTCGTATTCTATGGGAAAATGAAGGATTTGTCAATGGATTTAAAAAAATTTATAAAATCTTTCAGAAAAAGGTAGGCAGATGCAGGGAAACCAGATATAGTTATTATTTATCAGAGAAACAAAATATCAGAGAACATAAAGGAGAAACAATGGAACATTTGGCGTGGTATGAACTGCTGTTGTTATTCTTTGCGGCGTCCTTTCTTGGCTGGGTGCTGGAGACCGCAGCGGCAGATATTAAACAGAAAAAATTCGTAAACCGTGGTCTGGTGACCGGACCGTTCTGCGTGATGTATGGTATCACTACGGTACTTCTGACCGTGGGACTCGGAGAACTGCGCGGTATTTGGCTGTTTTTATTTTCCGCAATCTACGCGACTGTGGTGGAATGGATCGGCGGTCATCTGATCGAGCGGTTATTTCACCAGCGATGGTGGGACTATTCCGGCAGGAAATGGAATCTGGACGGCTATATCTGCCTGAGCGCTTCGGCGTTCTGGGGCGTGCTGGGATTCGTGATGGTGACCTGGGGAAATGGCCTGCTGTTTCGGTTGATGGCACTGTTGCCGTTATTGCTGGTAAAAATTTTGCTTCTGGTACTGGCTGGTGTCCTGGTGGTAGATATTCTGGCTTCGTATATTCTGCTTCGCGGCTACGGAAAAAATATCCGCCAGTGGGAAGAGGCAGATAACCGGATCCGCAAAGTCACGTTACGATTGCAAAACTGGATCGGAACGGTCATTGCACGACGAATCCGAAAGGCATACCCGAAAGCAGCGGAGACAAAAATCGAAGAGAAAGAGGAAGCGAAAGCAGCCTCCACGGTATTTGCCGCCGGATGCAGTTTTTATAAAATTGTTCTGTTATTTTTCTGCGGCGCTTTTCTGGGAGATCTGACAGAAACCGTTTTCTGTCGGATCACTGCCGGTGTCTGGATGAGCCGCAGCAGTGTGGTCTGGGGACCGTTCAGTATCGTGTGGGGACTGGCGATCGCGCTGGTGACAGCACTTTTATATCGCTATAAAGATCGCTCCAATACGTTCCTTTTCGGGATGGGAACCTTTCTGGGTGGCGCTTACGAATACCTGTGCAGCGTCTTTACGGAACTGGTATTCGGTAAAGTATTCTGGGATTACAGCGATATCCCGTTCAACCTCGGCGGCAGGATCAATCTGTTGTACTGCTTTTTCTGGGGCATCGCTGCGGTGGTCTGGTTCAAACTCCTGTATCCGCGTTTGTCCGACTGGATCGAAAAGATTCCGATGAAACCGGGAAAAATCATCACCTGGGCACTGATCCTCTTCATGTGCTGCAACATCGTGATGTCCTGCATGGCACTGATCCGCTACGACGCAAGGGGAAAAGGCGTGTCTGCAGAAAATACACTGGAAGAATGGATCGACGAACACTACGACGATGCCCGGATGCAGCGAATCTATCCGAATGCGATCACCGCATCATGAGCAGTGAACGAAGATGAATGTGCATATTGAATAAAAACCCATAAAAAATAAAAACCCAAAAACTCTGTCCCCAGTGGCATCAACCACCAGTTGAAAAACCGGGGCGGGAGTGCGGGATCAGAAAGGGGAACACTTTGTGGGCGTTTAGGGCAAGCTTTGAGATCCGGCGCTTACGTAGGCTTTCGCG
>OGXW01003446.1_pt1 | contig 10418 bp, 7 predicted proteins | sample 1576341 | NCBI WGS metagenome assembly OGXW01 (sample SAMEA3541592, study PRJEB24748) | human gut metagenome | biome: human gut; feature: human-associated habitat; material: faeces | place: China | collected 2012
GATCGCTTCCATTTCCTCCTGATCCATCAGCAGATCCTCACGCCGCGTGCCGGATTTGTTGAGGCTGATTGCCGGGAAAATCCGTTTTTCGGAGAGTCTGCGGTCCAAATGCAGCTCCATATTGCCCGTACCCTTGAATTCCTCAAAGATGACCTCGTCCATGCGGCTGCCCGTCTCCACCAGCGCCGTCGCCAGAATCGTGATCGAGCCGCCTTCCTCCATCTTACGCGCCGCCCCGAAGAATTTTTTAGGGCGGTGCAATATTATAAATAATTTACTACCAGTATAAGAAGTATTGACAGAAGCATAATATTATAGTAATATATTTGTACAAAATACTGTACAATAAATTGGACAATAATAGAAATGAGGTGTTAATAATGTTAGCAGTAAATTATTCAACAATTAGAAACAGATTGAAAGAATATTGCGACAAGGCTACAGATTTTTATGAAACTGTCATTGTTACACGCAAAGATGAAAAGAATGTGGTTATTTTAAGCCTTGAAAAATATAATCAGCTGGAAAAGGCAGCTAGAAACAATGAATACCTTGCTATGATCGATAGAGGTATTGCACAGCTAGAAGCTGGTAAAGGTCAGGAACATGAATTGATTGAGGTGAATGACTAATGAAAAAATTATGGGCCGATAGAGCATGGGACGATTACCTACCGGCCATGAGGCCGCCCTGCCCGGCCAGACCGCGGCAGGCAAGACCGGCACGGCCCAGACCGGTCAGTTTTCCGGCGGTACAGAGCTGAAAAATTACTGGTTTGCGGGCCTTGTCCCGGCAGAGCAGCCCCGCTATACCATCGTGGTGCTGCAGGACACGCAGGCCGAGCCTGCCTTTTCCAGCGCGGCCATCTTTGCCCGGGTGGCGGCAGGGCTGGAAATTCTGGCCCCGTAGCCCACGGTTTTTCTTGCATTTCCCGGGTTTTTGTGCTATCATACACTTGTATTTGTATGCAGTCTCTATGAAACTAAAGATAAAAGGAGCGTTCCATCCATGTCTGTCATTGAAATCGTCGGCGGTGCCATCCTGCTGGTCGTCTCGGCCGTCATCATCCTCCTCACCCTGATGCAGCACACCCACGGTCAGGGTCTGGCCGGTGCCATCAACGGTGGTGTAGGCGGTGCCAACAATGCACGCCTGACCCCTGCGGATCAGATGCTGGCCAAGGTGACCCGCATTGCAGGCATCGTGTTCTTTGTGGTGGCTATCCTGGCCTGTGTGTTCGCCAGCCGTCTGGCCTGAGCACCCGTGTACAGCCCCGTGTAAGGCGGGGCTGTTTTTCTGTCTAAACCTCTCGTGGGAAAGAAGTTGTCCGGGTTCCATTGGAGAATGCCGGAAAAGTGTTAAGGAGAAAAATATGTCATTACGCGATAAAATTGAACATGCCATCCAGAACCAGCCCTGCATGGTCAAGGACCTCAAGGCAAAGTTCGGCGGCGACCGTGCCGCGGACCGCAAGGTGATGGAGGCTCTGGACGAGCTGGTGCACGACGCTGTGGTCTGCCAGAAGTCCGGCGTGTTCTTCACTGCCCGCTCCGGCCGTGCCGAAAAGGCCCTGCCGTGCAAGGTGGTCAAGCTGGGCAAGAACTTTGCCTTTGTGATGCTGGAGGATGAATCCGGCGATATCTTCATCCCGGGCCGCTTCACCCGCGGTGCCATGCCCGGCGATTCCGTTCTGGTAGAGAAGTTTGCCCACCCCCGGGTGGAGGGCAGCGATGAGGGCGAGATCCTTGCCGTGCTCGAGCAGAAAAACGACATGGTGGGCACTGCCCGCCGCATCGAGGGCCGCCTGAAGTTCGTGCCCGATGACTGCCCGGCCATCTCCATGACCATCCAGCGCGACTGCGAGGGCGGCGCGAAGGACGGCGACAAGGTGGCTGTGGAGATCCTGCAGCGCGGGACCCGGCAGGAGGACCACCGCGTGGGCGTTTCCATGCGCTTTGGCAGCTGCGAGGAGGCCAAGCGCTGCGCCAAGGCCCTGCTCTATGCCAAGGACATCCACACCCGCTTCCCCGAGAAGGTGCGGGACGAGGCCAAGAAGTTCGAGGACATGACCGTGTCTGAGGAGGACTGCAAGGGCCGCATGGATCTGCGCGCTCTGCCCATCTTCACCATCGACAGCGCCGAGACCAAGGATATCGACGATGCCGTCAGCCTGACCCGGCTCTCCGGTGGCGGCTATGAGCTGGGCGTTCATATCGCCGATGTCTCCCACTACGTCAAGCCCGGCAGTGAGCTGAACGAGGAAGCCTTCAACCGCGCCACTTCGGTCTACTATGCGGATCAGGTCGTGCCCATGCTGCCCAAGAGCCTTTCCAACGGCATCTGCTCCCTGAACGAGAAGGAGCTGCGCCTGGCGTTCTCCTGCCTGATGCGTCTGGATCAGGACGGCAATCTGACCGACTACAAGTTCGTCAAGTCCATCATCTGCAGCCGGGTCAAGGGCGTGTATTCTGAGATCAACGCCCTGCTGGCCGGCACTGCCGATGCCGAGACCCAGGCCAAGTATGCCGAGGTGCTGGATCAGCTGCCCGCCATGAAGGAACTGTACGCCCACCGCGCCCGCCTGCGCAAGGAGCGCGGCTGCATCGATTTCGAGAGCGGGGAAGTCAAGCTCATTCTGGATGAGAACGGCCACTGTATCGATGTGAAAAAGCGTACCTCTGGCGAGAGCGAGGCCATGATCGAGGAATTCATGCTGCTGGCCAACCAGTGCGCCGCCCACTTTGCCCGGGTCAAGCAGATCCCCTTTGTCTACCGTGTCCACGAGGAGCCCAACGGCGAGAAGCTGGAGCGCCTGCACAGCCTGCTGCAGGCCTGCGGCATCAACGACCACTTTGCCAAGGAAGTGCCCACCCCCAAGGAGCTGAGCGCCATTCTGGAAGGTGTGCGCGGCACCCCGTTTGAGCAGATCGTCAACACTGGAATGCTCCGCTGCATGTCCAAGGCCTGCTATGAGGAAAAGCCCAAGGGCCACTATGGTCTGGTGCTCAAGGATTACGCCCACTTCACCAGCCCCATCCGCCGCTACCCGGATCTGGCCATCCACCGCATGATGACCGACCTGCTCAGCGGCACCGACAAGGAGACCATGATCGTCCGCTACACCGATTTCGCGGAGAAGGCCTCCAAGCAGTCCAGCGAGCGGGAAGTGCTGGCCGTTCAGATCGAGCGCAAGGCCGAGGATTACTACAAGGCCGAGTACGCCCGCCGCCATCTGGGTGAGTGCTACGAGGGCATCATCTCCGGCGTGACCCAGCGCGGCATCTTTGTGGAGCTGGAGAACGGCGTGGAGGGCTTTGTGCCTGCTTCCAGCCTGACCGCCACCGGCACCACCCTCACCGAGGGCATCCGCCTTTCTGACCCCGCCTCCGGCAAGACCTGGAGCCTGGGCGACAGCATGATGATCACCATCGTCCGCGCCGATATCAACCTTGGCAAGGTCGATTTTGAGGTAGCACCTGAAACAAAATAACTGATAAAGAAACGCAAGCGTTCACCTTCCCTGGAGGGTGAGCGCTTTTTTTGTTGGACTAAACCTCTCAGGCGCTTCGCGCCAGCTCCCCTGGCAGGGGAGCCCTTGGCATAACAGTACAGCCTGCGCGGAAAGGGGAACTTGCAGAGCCTCATGCAATGCCAAAGGCCCCCCTATTAGCGGGGGCTGTCACCGCAGGTGACTGGGGGGTATACACAGTTTTGTCATATTTCCGACAATGGTCGGGGTTTGTATAAATTTTATACACTGTTCAGGATTTGTTTGTTGTTCTGGAAAAACCACTGGGGTATACTAAGCACAACGAAAGGGAAGACGACACAGAACCATGAACGCAGTCTTCCCAATACGATTTACAGGAGGTTCCCGGTATGTATTATTCCAGTGGCAACTACGAAGCATTTGCACACCCCAAAAAGCCTGAGGGCGTTGACAATAAATCTGCTTACCTCATCGGCTCCGGTCTGGCGGCCCTGACTGCCGCCTGCTACCTGGTCCGTGACGGCCAGATGCAGGGCGGCCACATCCATGTGTTTGAGAAGGACCCGCTGCCCGGCGGTGCCTGCGACGGCTACAAGTACGATATCGGCTATGTCATGCGCGGCGGCCGTGAGATGGACAACCATTTCGAGGTCATGTGGGACCTGCTCCGCTCCATCCCCTCGCTGGAGACCGAGGGTGCCAGCGTGCTGGACGAGTATTACTGGCTGAACAAGGAGGACCCCAACAAGTCCCTCTGCCGTGCCACTGTCAACCGCGGCCAGGATGCCCACACCGACGGCAAGTTCGCCATCTCCGATCAGGGTGCCATGGAGATCATGAAGCTCTTCTTCACCCCGGACGAGCAGCTGCAGGACAAAAAGATCACCGATATCTTTGACGATGAGGTGTTCTCCTCCAACTTCTGGATGTACTGGCGCACCATGTTCGCCTTTGAGAACTGGCACAGCGCGCTGGAGATGAAGCTCTACCTCAAGCGCTATATCCACCACATCGGCGGTCTGCCCGATTTCACCGCCCTGCGCTTTACCCGCTACAACCAGTACGAGTCCATCATCCTGCCCATGGTCACCTATCTGAAGGACCATGGCGTGGACTTCCAGTACGAGACCAAGGTCACCGATGTCCAGTTCCGGATCGAGGGCGGCAAAAAGCAGGCCAGCAGCGTGACCGTGGATCACAAGGGTGAGAGCAAGACCATCGACCTCACCGAGAACGACCTGCTCTTCATCACCAACGGCGGCTGCGTGGAGAGCTGCACCATCGGCTCTCAGGACAAGGCCGCAGGCTTTGATCCCACCATCAGGCCGGGCAACGGCTGGGATCTGTGGAAGAAGATCGCTGCACAGGATCCTTCCTTCGGCCATCCCGAAAAGTTCTGCTCTCAGCCGGAGCTGTCCAACTGGGAAAGCGCCACCATCACTACCCTGGACGACAAGATCCCCCAGTATATCAAGAAGATCTGCAAGCGCGACCCCTTCAGCGGCCACACCGTCACCGGCGGCATTGTCACGGTCAAGGATTCCAGCTGGCTGCTCAGCTGGACCCTGAACCGTCAGCAGCAGTTCCGTGACCAGCCCAAGAACCAGCTCTGCGTCTGGGTCTACGGCCTGTTCAGCGACAAGCCCGGCGATTACGTCAAGAAGCCCATGCGCGACTGCACCGGCCGCGAGATCTGCATGGAGTGGCTGTATCACATCGGCGTGCCCGAGGAGGACATTGCCGAGCTGGCAGAGCACAGCGCCAACACTGTCCCTGTGATGATGCCCTATATCGATGCCTTCTTCATGCCCCGTGCCTTCGGCGACCGCCCCGATATCGTGCCCCAGGGCGCTGTCAACTTCGCCTTCCTGGGCCAGTTTGCCGAGACCGGCCGTGACACCATTTTCACCACCGAGTACTCCATGCGCACCGGCATGGAAGCGGTTTACACCCTGCTCAACATCGACCGCGGCGTGCCCGAGGTCTGGGGCAGCACCTACGATGTCCGCAGCCTGATCGATGCAACGGTCAAACTGCGTGATGGCAAGAAGATCACCGATATGGATCTGCCCTTCATCCAGCGGGTGGCCCTCAAGGAAGTGCTCAAGAAGATCGAGGGCACCGACCTTGAAAAGTTCCTCAAGGAATACCATGCCATCTGATGCTGTCTGAGAATCGTCCCCCGATCCTCTGACCCTCTTTTCTGAATGCGGCAAAGCCCTGCACCCTTTCCATGGGATGCGGGGCTTTGCCCTTTTTCTCGGATTTTTCAAACGTTTTACCAAAACAGTATGACTATTGTGGGATTTCTTGACACGAATTTTACAAAAATCCCTTGCGGAAACTGGGGTTCTATGTTAAGATTTAGGTAACAAACAGCCCTCTCGGTCTTGCTGAAGCCTGCCAGTTCCCCAAAAGGGAAAACAACGCAGCACAGCATTGACGGAGAGGGCTGAAAGAGCGTATTGAATCAAAGGAGGTCTTTCCCTGTGAAACAGTTCATTACCCGCCGCAGTTTTATCAAGGCTGCCGGTGCTGCCACGGCACTGACCGCAGTTTCTGTCGGTGCACCCGCCGCCTTTGCGGAGGAGACCAATTGCTTCTTTGGTGACAAAGCGGATGTGACCATCCTCTACACCAACGATGTCCACACCTATATCGACAACAAATCCCCCAAGCCCACCTATGCTGCCATTGCTGCCCTGAAAAAGAGCATTGAGGACACCGGCCGGGATGTGCTGCTGGTGGATGCAGGCGACCATATCCAGGGCACCGCTTACGGCTCCATGGATGACGGCGCTACCATCATCGAGCTGATGAACGAGGCCGGTTACGATCTGGCTACCCCCGGCAACCATGAGTTCGACTACGGCATGGCCCGTGCCAAGGCTGTGATCCAGGAAGCCGACTTCCCCTATGTCTCCTGCAACTGGGTCGATCTGCGCACCGGCTTCAACGTTCTGCCCAGCGTCAAGTTCTTCTTTGTGGGCGGCCGCAAGATCGCCTTTGTGGGCGTGACCACCCCCGAGACCTTCACCAAGTCTACCCCGGCCTACTTTATGAACGATGCCCAGACCAAGTACATCTATGACATTCTGGGCGGCGAGGACGGCCAGAAGCTCTACGATGCCGTTCAGAAAGCCATCGACAAGGCTGAGTTCTGGGGCGCTGACACCATCATCGGTCTGGGCCATCTGGGCGTTGACCCCTCCTCCTCTCCCTGGACCAGTGAGGAAGTCATTGCACACACCCACGGCTTTACCGCTTTCATCGACGGCCACTCCCACACCGTGATGGCCAACAAGCAGGTCACCGATGCTTCCGGCAAGGCAGTCACCCTGACCCAGACCGGTTCTTACTTCAAGAACATCGGCAAGATGACCGTGGGCGCAGACGGTACCATCACCACTGAGCTCATCAACACCTACGAGGGCCTGGATGCTGCCGTGGCCGCCACTGCCTCCAACTGGATCAGCGCAGTGGACGATATGCTGGGCGAGGAGATCGCAGTGGGCGATACCAAATTCTACATCAACGATCCCGCCACCGGCAAGCGCCGCATCCGCTCCGGTGAGACCAACCTCGGCGACTTCGTGGCCGACGGTATCTACACCTACTTCAACGAGATCGAGGAACTCCACTGTGATGTCGCCATTATGAACGGCGGCGGCATCCGCACCGATGTGGAGGCTGGCCCCTGGAGCTTCAAGACCTGCAAGACCGTCAGTCCCTTTGGCAACGTGGCCTGCCTGATGTCCGTGACCGGCCAGCAGATCCAGGACGCTCTGGAGTTTGGTGCCCGCTTTGCCGGTGCTGAGGGCAAGGAGAACGGCGGCTTCCTGCAGGTGGCAGGTGCCAGGTACACGATCCACCCCATGATCCCCAACACCGTTCAGACCGACGATAAGAATGTCTGGACCGGCAGCGCCGCCACCCCGCGTGTCAGCAATGTGGAGATCTACGACAAGACCACCGGTACCTATAAGCCCCTTGACCCGAACGCCACCTACGCTCTGGCCGGCATGAACTACACCCTGCGCAATCTGGGCGATGGCTTTGCCATGTTCGATGGCGCGACTCTCATCAAGGACTATGTCTCTGAGGACTACCTTGTCATGTCCAGCTACGCAGCCATGTTCAGCGGCGTGGATGCCAACGGTCTGCCGCATCTGGCAAGTGCCAACAGCCCGCTGGCCGATTACACCGGCTACCTGCTCAACTACGAGGACCCGTACGGTGCAGGCCGCATCCAGATGATCTGGTAAATTAAGGATACGACCCTCTCTGTCAAAGCCTGCGGCGTTGACGGAGAGGGTTATTTTTATGCAGCATTGTCAGCAGGAAACGAACCCGGTTTGTGGAACAGAATAGGGGAAAGTTGCACAAATCCGGCAGAACATCCTTGTATACTACGCCAAAGTTTGTAACTTTTTTTATTTGTTTGCTTGCGAACGATCTGCGCTGGAAGTATAATAAACAGGCAAGTAATATATCAGCTGTGCTGTGGCAGGCACAGAGACAAAGGAGAAACATTATGCAGACACGGTATACCAGCGCCGACCAGTGGGCAGAGGCCAAGGACGGCGTGATCCCTGCACCCTACGCTCTGGAAGAGGGCGAGCAGATCATTGACCAGTATCTTGAGCCGGTCATCTTCCACAACGTCAACGGCCCCGACATCGGTGTGACCACCTGCGGCGTGATCGTCAAGGACGGCCTGTACTTTAAGGATCTGGACAACAGCGGCGAGCTGGCCCCCTACAAGGATTGGCGGCTGAGCCCTGAGCAGCGCGCTGAGGATATGGTCAAGCACCTGCGGCTGGATCAGCAGGCAGGCCTTGTGCTGAACACCCTGTTCAACACCCCTGTGGTACCCACCCGTGCCGAGGCCACCAACGCCGAAGGCAAGCTGGAGCTGGGCAAGATCTACAAGCACCACAACCCCGGTGAAAAGCCCATGCCCGGCCCTCTGCCCGGCATGACCGTCAGCATTGATGACAGCCACGTTCTGGAAAAGCACATTGCCGCCGGTGTTTACCGCGGTGACATGCGCTGCGAGGCCGGCATGGTGGCCCTGTACCACAACGCCGGCACCCAGATGCTGGAATACGAGGCCTGCAAGGGCGGCGTGGCCATTCCGTACTCTCTCCACACCAACCCCATCAACATCGGTTACCCGGACTCTCTGGGCATCGGTGCGGCTGTCATTGGCGACGGCAACACCGACATGGTCTATGAGATGGCCCAGACCGACCGCAAGATGATGAAGGCCGAGGGCCTGAACATCATGTACGGCCCTCAGGTCGATGTGACCTCTGACCCCCGCTGGCCCCGTACCTCCGGTACTTACGGCGAGCGTCCCGATGTCACCAGCGATATTGCCGAGGCTCTGGTCAAGGGCTATCAGGATGGCGACAACGGCCTGAACGAGGGCTCCGTTGTTCTGACCATCAAGCACTTCCCCGGCGATGCCCCCTCTGAGAATGGCTTTGAGCCCCATGTGCCCATCGGCCAGTGGCGCATCTACCGCACCCCCGGCTCGATGGAAAAGTATCATCTGCCCCCGTTCCAGCGCGCCTTTGACCACAAGGTCTCTTCCATCATGCCGGACTACTCCCGCATTGCCACCGATGGCCGTGCTGTGCCCCAGACCTACCGGGGCGAGGTGACCAGCACCGAGGAAGTGCCCAGCGCTTACAGCAAGGAGCTGATCACCGATCTGGCCCGGAACAAGATGGGCTTTGACGGCTATGTCAACTCCGACTCCGGCATCACCACCGTTCAGATCTACGGCGTGGAGAACCTCACCGAGCCTGAGCGCTACGCCAAGGCCATCTCTGCCGGTACCGATGTCATCGGCGGCAACACCGACCCCGAGAACATCGTCAAGGCTGTGGAGGACGGTCTGCTGCCCAAGGCAGATCTGGACCGCGCCAGCTACAACCGTCTGCTGAGCCTGTTCCGCACCAAGCGGGTGGATAACCCCTACCTCGACCCCGACAAGGCCGATCAGGCCCGCGTGGATAACTTCGATGGTGCCAAGAAGAAGGCTTACGAGGCCAACCAGAAGGCCGTTGTTCTGGTCAAGAACCACGAGAAGCTCCTGCCTCTGGCCAAGAGCCAGAAGGTCTGCATCGTCACCTTCAAGGGTGTGGACTCCGGCTTTGCACAGATGGCACAGGCCATGGGTGCCGGTCTGGGCAACACGGACGAGGATGCCGCTCTGCGCAAGACCCTGACGGAAGCCTTTGAGAAGAAGGGCTACACCGTGGTGGCCACCCCGGAGGAAGCCGATGTGCTCTACCTGCACGTCTGGCCCATCAGCAACGGTCTGGTGTTCAACCAGTACGCAATGCCCGTCATCGAGATGGGTGAGATCGTCACTGACGAGCGCGAGCGCAACAAGAGCCAGAAAAAGACCGGCAGCAAGGTCACCGTTGTCACCCTGAAGGACGTGGAGAAGATCAAGGAACTGGCCGATGCCATCCATGCCCGCGGCGGCAAGGTGGTTGGCACCTGCGTGGTCTGCAACCCCTGGCTGCTGGACAAGCTGGAGCCCTACTGCGACGCACTGACCATCCAGTACACCGTCAGCGCCGTTGCCCTGAACAACGCCCTGAACGCTCAGGTCGATGTCATCAGCGGCGACTTTGCCCCCACCGGCAAGCTGAGCCTGACCATGGTCTCTGACCCCGCCGTCATTGCCATCACCGAGCAGGAGATCGACGGTGTGGTGCGCGAGATCTGCGCCTCTCCCAACGACGTTCCCGGCTACGATAAGGATCAGTACATTGATCCCGCTATCCTCGCCAACGTCAAGGGCGGCAGCTACGCCTACTGCGATGCCGACGGAAACTACTACCGCAGCGGCTTCGGTCTGAATTACTGATTACCGTTAACGTAAAAAGAGCGATACAGCGTTTGCTGT
>OGXW01003449.1_pt1 | contig 10413 bp, 11 predicted proteins | sample 1576341 | NCBI WGS metagenome assembly OGXW01 (sample SAMEA3541592, study PRJEB24748) | human gut metagenome | biome: human gut; feature: human-associated habitat; material: faeces | place: China | collected 2012
GTTCCAGTCTTTGACAGTTTTCTTCATATCTTCAAACATACGGACAACTTTGATGCACGACCTCGTGCGCGCCGCGCTGGTGGAATCAGGCATCCCCTGCGCGCACGAAGTCCCGCTCGCGCCGCGCTGCCGCATCGACCTTGTGTGCCCCGGCGGCATCGGCATCGAAATCAAGCGCGGACAGCCTGACCGCAAGCGCATTGTGATGCAGCTGACCCGCTATGCCGCGTGCGGGCAAATCAGCAGTTTAATTCTTGTGACTGAGCGGACAGTCGCCGTACCCAATGTCATTCACGGAAAACCGGTTTCGTGCGTATGCCTGAACCGGCTGTGGGGAATTGCACTATGAATGAAGAAGAAGCGGAACTGCTTCCGCCGTACCTGCGCCCGCGCGAATCGATGCGTACCGTGTCCCCGTCGCGCACCGCCGTGCAGCCGAGATGCTGCAGGATGCGCAGCGTGGTCGTCACGTCCCGCAGATCGGGCACGTTGTGCAGAACCGTCTCACCTCCGGAGAGCACCGACGCCGCCATGATCGGCAGCACCGCATTCTTGGCGCCCTGCACCCGCGTACTCCCGGTCAGCCTGTTTCCGCCGTAAATGTGCCATATGCTCATGATCTTTCCTCCGCACAGCAAATTCATGCCATCCTATGCAGAGAAACGCGAAATTGTCATTTTGTATGCCGGTCCGCCAGCTCAAGCACCAGATCGGCAATGCGTTCGGCGGCATCGCTCACGCCGGCGGCGCGCATATTGTCCGCCATCTGCGCAAGCTGTGCGGGGTCTGCGAGCAGGTCGCTGACGAGGTTATACAGGTCGTCCGCCGTGAACGACCCTTCGAGCAGCACCTTTGCGCCGCCGGCACGCTCGAGCACGCGCGCGTTGCGCTCCTGATGGTTGTTCGTGACGTTCGGCGACGGGATGAGCACGGCGGGCTTGCCGATGCACGTGAGCTCGGCAAGCGTGGACGCGCCTGCGCGGCACAGCACAAGGTCGGCCGCGTCCATCACCAGCGGCATATCGTAGATGTACGGCCGCACGTCCATGCCGTGTGCCGCGAGATCGGCCGGGCACTTTTCCAGCAGCGCCGTGTGCATCTTCTCATAGCCGTTGCGCCCCGCCGAGTGGATGAGCGAAAACGGTGCGCCCGTCACGGCGGCGCGGGTGATGAAGGCCGTCATGATCTCATTCATGTATGACGCGCCGAGCGACCCCCACACCGACACGACCAGCGGCTTTTCGGGATCGAGGCCGAGCTGGCGCTTGGCCTCCGCCTTGGAGCAGGCCGTGAACGCTCCGCGCACCGGCGTGCCGGTGACGACGACCTTGTCCTGCTCGCTGTAGTGCTGCTTGCTCTCCTCGAAACCGACCAGAATACGGTCGACCGCGCCGGCAAGCATCTTCGTCGTCAGCCCCGGTACGGCGTTGGACTCATGCACGATGGCCGGAATGCCGAGCTGCGCCGCCGCCTTGAGCACGGGGTAGCACACATAGCCGCCCGTGCCGATGGCGACATCGGGCTTGAAGTCCTCAATGATCTTGCGCGCGTCCTTCGTCGCCTGCCGCGCATTGTGCAGCGAGCGGAAGTTGTACATGATCTCCGACGGCTTGAGGCTGCGGTGGATGTTCGTGACCTCCACGGTCACGATGTCATAGCCCGCGCGCGGAACGAGGTCCGTCTCCATCTTGCCGTTTGCGCCGACAAAGAGGATGCCGCAGTCGGGCATCCGTTCGCGCAGAACGCCCGCGACCGCGAGCGCGGGGTTGATGTGGCCTGCGGTACCGCCGCAGGTAAAGAGAAAATTCATAGTCAGTCCCTCCCGGAATATCGAAACTCAGGCGGCGTGCGCCGCCGAGACAGCTTACAAGGTTCGGATGCTACCGCGCTCTTTTCGTCGGAATGTCGCGCGATATGCTCAGAATAATGCCCATTTCACCGAGCTGCATCAGCAGCGCCGTGCCGCCGTAGCTGAAAAACGGCAGCGAGATGCCGGTGCAGGGGATGAGATTCGTGACGACCGCGATGTTCAGAAACACCTGGATCGACAGCAGCGTCGTGATGCCGACGCCGACGAGAAAGCTGTAGCGGTCGGGCGAGTGCGCGGCGATCCAATAGCCGCGGCAGATGAGCAGCGCGAACAGGATCAGAATCGCGACCGCGCCGACATAGCCGAGCTCCTCGCAGACGATGGAAAAGATGTAGTCGTTGTGCTCCTCCGGCAGGTAGAGATATTTCTGCCGGCTCTGTCCGAGACCGAGCCCGAGAAAGCCGCCCGAACCGATGGAATACAGCGACTGCACGATCTGATATCCGGCAGCACTCGTGTCAGCGAACGGATCGCGCCACGACACGATGCGCTTGTGCACATAGGGCACGAACTTGCCCGCGATCAGCAGCAGCGCGCCCGCGCCGCCCATGCCGATGAGCAGGTACGAGAGCTTGATGCCGCCGACAAACATCATCACGATCGCCAGCGCCATGATGATGATCGACGCCGACAGATGCGGCTCGAGCATGAGCAGGATGACGATGCCGCCGGTGATGACCATGAACGGCACGACGCCGTAGCGGATCGTCTGCATCTGGTCTTTGTATGTGCAGATCATGCTCGAGAAAAACAGCACGACCGCGATCTTTGCGATCTCCGACGGCTGAAACGTCGTAAAGCCGAGACTCAGCCACCGGCGCGCGCCGCCGCCGACCACGCCGATGTGCGGGATCCAGACGATGGCGAGCAGGAAAATGCTCACGCCCAGCAGCGCGAGCGACCAGCGGCGGTACGTCGCCATGCGCACGTTGGAAAACAAAATCATACCCACCACGCCGGCCACGGCGAAGCCTGCCTGCCGGACGAAATAATACGTCGGCGACTTGCCCTGCGCATAGGCGCGGGCAAAGCTCGACGAGAGCACCATGATGACGCCGATCGCCAGCAGCAGCAGCGTGAGCACGAAAAACGGCAGGTCAAAGCTGCCGCGCTTTGCCCCGGCAGCCGCCCCTGTCCGGCGCGCAGGAAGTCTCAGACCGGATATATTCATGAACGCACCTCCCTGCGCCGTGGCGCGCTCACGCACCGAAGCGGTGGAACACGCCAATAAACGACAAAACTGCAAACAGCACCGTCACGCCGGCAAACAGCGCCACGATCTGCTTTTCCTTCCACTTGTGACCCGTCCAGCCGCCCATCTCCAGATGGTGGTGGAACGGAGACATCTTAAACACGCGCTTGCCGTGCGTGAGCTTGAAATAGCCGACCTGAATGATGTCCGAGAGCGCCTCGACGATGTACATGATGCCGACTGTCACGAGGATGAGCGGCATATCGTAGGCGAAGGCCAGCGCCGCGACTGCGCCGCCGAGAAAGAGCGAGCCCGTGTCGCCCATGAACACCTTGGCCGGATTGAAGTTATAGATCAAAAAGCCCAGCAGGCCGCCGGCGATGCCGGAGGCGAACACGCCGAGGGACAAAAACCGCTCACCCCAGAGAATGGACAGCACGGCAAAAAAGATGCACACCGGCATCGTCGTGCTCGCGGCGAGGCCGTCCACGCCGTCGGTGAGGTTCACGGAGTTGACCGTGCCGACGATGACGAAGGCGGCGAAGATCACATACAGCGGCTCGGAGATGGCCACGGTCGTGTTCCAGAACGGGATGTAGAGACTGTCGAGCGCGACATAGCCAAAGCGGCGCATGAGGAAAATGAACGCCACGGCCGCCGCCAGCTGCAGCAGGATCTTTTTGCCGGCAGTCAGGCCGAGATTCTGCTTTTTCTTGAGCTTTTCATAGTCGTCCAGAAAGCCGATCGCGCCGAACACGAGCGCGAACGCCAGACAAAACAGGTGCCCGTATTCGCCCTCAGCCATGCAATCAAAGCCGACCGACAGGCACACGACCGCGATCGCGGCGATGAACATCAGCCCGCCCATGGTCGGCGTGCCCTGCTTGGACATATGCCATGTGGGGCCGTTTTCTTTAATGCTCTGCCCCGCCTTGATGCGCTTGAGATACGGGACCAGGAAAAATCCGACGACGGCCGACACCGCAAACGCGATGACGAACGCCAGTATCAGCTTCAGTGTCATTTTTCTTTCTCTCTCTTCCTCTTGTCGAGTATTTCGGCGACGATCTCGCGCTCATCCATGTGCACCTTCGTCTTGCCGATAATCTGGTAATCCTCATGGCCCTTGCCACAGAGGATAATAACGTCGCCGGGACAGTGGTTTTCGATCGCATAGGCGATGGCCTCACGCCGGTCGGGGCGCACGACATAGGGCGTGTGCGTCTCCTTGAGACCGGGGAGAATGTCGGCGATGATCGCCTCCGGATCTTCCGTGCGCGGGTTGTCGCTCGTGACGATGACGAAATCCGCCTTCTGACCTGCGATGCGTCCCATCTTCGGGCGCTTGCCGCGGTCGCGGTCTCCGCCGCAGCCGAAGAGGAACACCAGCCGTGCGGGCGCAAACTCGCGCACCGTCGTGAGGATGTTGTCGATGGCGTCGGGCGTGACGGCGTAGTCGATAAGGATGGTATAGTCCCCGTCGGTCTCGAGCGGCTCGGCGCGCCCCTTGACGGGCTTTGCCGTATCGAGCGCGGCCGCGCAGTCATCGAGCGAGATACCGAGCGCGCGCGCACAGGCGATGACGCTCAGCGCGTTGTAAACGGAGAACATGCCGGGGATGCCGAGGCGCATGCGCGCGATCGCATCACCGCTCATGGCGACAAAGCGCACGCCGGACGCGCTCAGGCGGATATCCTTGGCCACAAGATCTGCGTCGTTGCGCTTGGCGGAGTAGGTCTGCATCGGGCACTTGGCGCGCTCGAGCATGACGTGCGCCCAATCATCGTCGGCGTTGACGATGCCGATGTCGCTCTGCGCGAACAGCAGCGCCTTGGCCTCTGCATAGGCCTCCATGGTCTTATGGAAATCCAGATGATCCTGTGACAGGTTCGTGAAGATGCCCACGTGGAAGCGGATGCCCTCCACGCGGTGCAGCACGAGTGAGTGCGACGACACCTCCATGACCGCATGCGTGCAGCCGGCATCGACCATCCGGCGCAGGAGCTTTTGCAGCTCATATGTGTCCGGCGTGGTGTGCTCGGTGTGCAGCACCTCGTCGCCGATGATGTTCGCGTTCGTGCCGATCAGGCCGACCTTCGTGTGCAGGCACTGCTCGAGCATGTGCTTGATGAGCGTGGTGACGGTGGTCTTGCCGTTGGTGCCGGTCACGCCGATCATGGTCAGCTCACGCGACGGATTGCCGAAGAATTCGCAGCAGATGCGTGACAGCGCAAGGCGGCTGTCGGCCACGAGGATATACGGGATATCGACCTCCGGCTTCTTCTGGCAGAGCACGACGGCCGCGCCGCGCGCGACGGCTGCGCCGATGAAGCGGTGGCCGTCGGACTCATACCCGCAGACGGCGGCAAACAGGTCGCCGGGCTGCGTGGTGCGCGAGTCAAAGCTGATATCCCGAACGTCCAGCTCCGGATCGGCGGTGCATTCGCACACGTCCAGAACGGACAGCAGTCGCTTGAGTTTCATAAGGGTACCTCCGTTTGTTCGTCAGTATCTGCCCAGCATACTCGAATCACTCGTCACGAGTGTGACCTCCACGACCGTGCCGTGATCCAGCTGCGTGCCGGCTGCCACGGTCTGGCCGGAGACGATCTGTGCGGTGTCCGTGATGGAGCTGTTGGTCTTGATATACAGGCCCAGCGCGGCCATGCGGTCGCGGGCCGTCTGATAGCTGAGATTGGTCAGGTCGGGCATGGTCTCCTTGTCGGCCGAGGGCTCCTTGCCCGCATAGAGCAGGATGGTGCTGCCGCTGGCGACGACCGCGCCGCTGCCCGGAAGCTGCGCCGTGACCGTGCCGCCCTCGCCGTAGACGCGCGCCTGCAGTCCGACCTCCTCGAGCGCGGCCTTCGCCTGCTCGACGGACAGGCCGGTCACGTTCGGCACGGTCTTATCCATGTACGTCTTTTCCGACTCGGAATACGACGGTTCCACGCCGAGGTACGGCAGGATGTCCGCCATCATTTTGCCGACGGTGGGCGCAGCCATCTGGCCGCCGCTGATGTAGATGCCGGTGCTGCTGCTCGGCGTATCGAGCAGCACGAGGATAACGATCTGCGGATCGTCCGCCGGAGCAAAGCCGATGAATGAGACGATGTATTCCTTCGCGCCGCCAGCCGCATCCTGCGCGACCTTTTCCGATGTGCCGGTCTTGCCGCCGATGCGGTACCCGGCGACGTAGGCGTTCTTGCCGGTGCCGTCGACGGGATCGCCGACGACCTGCTCCAGGATCTGGCGCACGGTGGCGCTCGTCTGCTCGCTCACGACCTGGCGCACCACGGTCGGCGAATTGGACACGACCGCTTCCCCGTCGCCGTTGACGATGCTCTTGACCACATACGGCTTCATGAGATAGCCGCCGTTGACGCAGGCGCTGACCGCCGTGATGAGCTGCAGCGGCGTGATCGTAAACGTCTGGCCGAACGAAGCCGCCGCGAGCTGCGAGAAGTTTTCGGGGTCATAGAACGTGTTCTGGCTCCACCAGATGCTGCCGCTCTCGCCGGACAGGTCGATGCCGGTCTTGGCCGTGAGGTTGCTGTCCACGTTATTGGTCAGGTTCAGAAAGCCGAACGCCTCGGCGTATTTGTAGAACGTGCGCGCGCCGACAAGCTGACCGATCTGCACGAGCGCGACGTTGCACGAGTGCTGCATGGCCTGCGTGAGATTCTGGCTGCCGTGGCCGGTCGTCTTCCAGCACTTGACCGGATCGGTGCGGCCGAGCACGGGGATGCTTCCGCCGCAGTAAAACGACGAGCTCTCGCTGACCACGCCCTCCTCGAGCGCCATGGCCAGCGTGATGATCTTGAACGTCGATCCGGGCTCATAGGTGTCCGAGAGCGCCTTGTTGCGCCACTGCTTCTGCTGCGCGGCAGTCAGCAGCTCCGAGCGCTTGTCGGGATCGGTCTCGGCGTCAATGGCCTCCTGATCCTTGTCGCTGACCTTCTGGTAGTTGTTCAGGTCGAAATTCCCGAGCGAAACCATGCCGAGGATCGCACCGGTGCTCGGGTCCATGGCAATGGCGGCCGCGCCGTTTTGCACGTCGTAATCCTCGACCGCCTGCTGCAGGTGCTTTTCGAGGTAATACTGGATGGTCGCGTCGATGGTCAGGTTCATGTCGTTGCCCTTCGTCTCGTCATAGTAATCCTCGTAGTTGACAAAGAGCATATCCGTGCCGCGGTTATCCGTCGCGCGGATGATGCGGCCGGTGCTGCCGGTGAGGTAGCTGTCATAGCGCTGCTCAAGGCCGTAGCGTCCCTCGTTGTCCTGCCCGACGAAGCCGATGACGTGCGCGGCCAGACTGCCGTAGGGATAGTACCGCTTGGTATCCGGCTCGATCTTGACGCCGATGAGCTTCTTCTCTTTTTTGAACGCACGCACCTTTTCCGACACGTCCGGCTCGACCTTGCGCTTGACGACCTCATACCAGCGGTCGGTATTTTTCGTCATGCTCAGGATCTTATCATAATCGACGTCGAGAATCTCAGAAAGTTCGCGTGCGATCAGCTGCGGATCCTCGTTGTTCTTTGCGATCTCGGCCGGGCTGATGAAGATCGTGTCGACCGAGGCGTTCATGGCCAGGATCTTGCCGTTCGTGTCATAGATCGCGCCGCGCGAGGCCGTGATCTCCGTCTCGCGTACCTGCTGGTCGATCGCCATTTTTTCATACTCGTCATGGTGTATGATCATGACGCTGAACAGCTTGATGCCAAGGACAGCAAATGCAAGGATGCCGCACACAATCAAAAGCAGGCGTGTGCGGCGGAGCATCATGATATTCGGTGTTTTGGTACTTGCTCGAAAGGGCACGCGGTTATCCCGGCGCCCGGAAGTTTCATTCGCCATGTCTGTCTCCTTGTTTCTGCGGGGATGGTACTATCATACAGGCTGGCTCATCGAAAATATTCCACAATGGAGGTGAGGAAATCGCCGAAACGGTCAGCAAGGCTCAGCGGCTCTGCCGCGGTCTGGTCCAGAACCACCGCCGTATCCGCGGCGTCGCTGCTGCTGATGTAGTAGAGCTGATCGCTGCGCGGCTTTTGCATACCGAGCTCATGGATGGCGTAGTCCTCGATCTCCGTGAGGTTGAACGCGCTCTCATAGTCGATGCGCAGGCGCGTCTGCTGCTCCTGCAGCTGGGCATACTGATCCTCCAGTGCCGACACCTGCGCCGACGCCTGCGAGAGCTGCACGCGCGCGACGAGTGAAAAGACGATCAGCACGGCGGCAATGGCAAAGCCGAGCACCGCCATCGGGGCGATCGCCTGCTTGGGCCTCGGTGCGGACTCCGGGACGACGGTCTCCGTCGGCCGGGGGGCATGCGGCAGATCTACCGGAGCGGTACTGTACAGGTACTCCTCCGCAGCCGTGCTGCGCAGGTCATACGCCGCATTGCCGTCCATGCGCGCTGTATTCCGTTTTCTCGAAGCGGGAGATGCCATGACGGGTTCCTTTCTCAGACACGCTCCGCGACACGAAGTTTCGCGCTGCGGGCGCGGGGGTTGGATGCGAGTTCCTCCTCACCGGGCAGGATCGGCTTGCGGGAGACGCTGCGCAGCGTCTGCACAAAGCCGCAGGTGCATACCGGTGCCTCGCGCGGGCAGGTGCAGCCATGCTCCCGCCGGGCGATGCCGGCCTTGACGATCCGGTCCTCGAGGGAATGGAAGCTGATGACGCACAGCCGCCCCCCGGTGCGAAGCTTGTCGGGCGCGGTGTCCATCATCTCGCGCACCGCCGCCAGCTCATCGTTCACGGCGATGCGGATCGCCTGAAAGCTGCGCTTGGCGGGATGCTGCTTTTCGCGCAGCGCCGCGCCCGGCATGGCCGAGCGGATCACATCGACCAGTTCCATCGTGGTCGCGATTGGCTGCTGCGCCCGGGCGCGAACGATCGCCCCGGCGATGCGAGGCGCGTAGCGCTCCTCGCCGTATTCATACAAAATGCGCTTGAGTTCACCCTCCGGCCACTCATTGACAACGTTCCATGCGCTCAGCCCCTCGGTCGCGTCCATGCGCATATCGAGCGGCGCGTCGTGCATATAGGAAAAGCCGCGCTCCGACTCGTCGAGCTGCGGCGAGGAGACACCGAGGTCAAAGAGCATACCGTCCACGGCGTCGATGCCGAGACGGTCAAGAATGGCGGCCGCGTCGCGGAAGTTGCCGTGCACGAGCTGCACACGGTCTCCAAACGGCGCCAGACGCGCACCGGCGCGCTCGATGGCCGTCTCATCGCGGTCAATGCCGATGAGCTTTCCGGTCGTGAGGCGCGCGGCGATCTGCTCGGAGTGGCCGCCCATGCCGAGCGTACCGTCGACATAGATGCCGTCCGGCCGGATGTTCAGATTTTCAATACACTCGTGCAGCAGCACGGAGACATGCAGGGCGTCCATCAGAAATCCAACTCCTCCATCACGGCGGCGATGTTCTCCGGCAGCGCCTCAAGCGGGCAGATCTCGTCCCAGCGCGCGCTGTCCCAGAATTCCGCGTGGTTGTTGCTGCCGACCACGGTGACGCTCTTGGTGAGACCCGCAAATTCACGCAGGTGCTGCGGCAGGAGAATACGCCCCTGCCCGTCCAGCTCACAGCGCGCGGCATACGCGAACAGCGGGCGCATCTTGCGCTGCTGCACGTTGGTCATGGCCGCCACCCTGCGGGCGACGTCGTCCCAGTTTTCCTGGCTGTAAGCAGACAGGCACTTCTCGGGCGAGATCGTCACATAAAACGTTTCGCCGAGTTCTTCACGGAGCTTGGCCGGGATGAACAGACGGCCTTTGGCGTCCAGCGTGTGCTGATAGATACCGGTCATGCTGCATCCCCCCCTTCTCCGGAATCGTGCACCTACGCACCTCTTGCGTGGGGTTTTGTGCCCTTTTAAACCACTTCGCCCCACACGGTATCCTCATTATAGTGGCAAGACGGAAAAATTGCAAGGAGAAATTCCCGCCCAATTCTTGCAATTTCCGACATTTCTGGCGATTCGACCGTTGTTTTCCCGGTCACAAGGCTTTGCGTTTCACGCCGAAAAAAGGAAATGGCGGCACAAGATATGCCGCCAAACCGGGAAAAAGCGCCCGCCGGGAACACCGGGAGTGCATTGTGTGGGAAAAATTTTCGGCAAAACGCAAAACCGCCGCCGGAGCATCCGGCGGCGGTTCATGTGTGCGGTTAAACGGCAGTCAGTTGACTTCCTCATCCAGCGGCGCATCGTCCTCGAAGTGGATCTCAGGCTGACGCGCAGCGGGTGCTGCGGGCGCGGCCGCGCTGCCGGCGACGCCCTGAAACGCGGCGTGTGCCTGCTGCACTCGCCGGTATAGGCACCCTTGGCATCCACATAGGTGGCA
>OGXW01003466.1_pt1 | contig 10361 bp, 13 predicted proteins | sample 1576341 | NCBI WGS metagenome assembly OGXW01 (sample SAMEA3541592, study PRJEB24748) | human gut metagenome | biome: human gut; feature: human-associated habitat; material: faeces | place: China | collected 2012
TTGAGATGTATCTTGAGTCAATGAGCCAGATGAAGAAGATGGGTGGTCTATCAAGTATTATGGGAATGATGCCTGGTATGGGCTTTGGCAATGGTAAAATGCCGGAGGTTGATACAGATGCCGCTGAGAAAAACATGGCGCGTATCGAGGCAATTATATATTCTATGACACCAAAGGAGAGACAGAATCCAAACCTCTTAAATCCGAGCAGAAAAGCCAGAATCGCAAAGGGTGCCGGTGTTGAGGTTTCGGAGGTCAACAGACTGGTAAAGCAGTTTGAACAGACAAGGAAGCTTATGAAGCAGATGCCCGGAATGATGGGCAAAAAGAAAGGCCGCAGAGGCGGCATGGGAAACATGTTCAAAGGATTTCCATTTTAGGAACTTTTGATATATAAACTAAAACATATTTAAAAAAACGGAGGAAACATATCATGGCAGTTAAAATCAGATTAAGAAGAATGGGACAGAAGAAGGCTCCTTTCTATAGAATCGTTGTTGCAGATTCTAGATCACCAAGAGATGGAAGATGTATCGAGGAAATCGGAACATACGATCCAACTAAGGAACCAAGCGAGTATCATGTAAATGAGGAGTTAGCAAAGAAATGGTTGGCTAACGGAGCTCAGCCTACAGAGACTGTAGCAAAAATCTTCAAGAACGCAGGTATCGAGAAATAAGATTTGACGAGGTGGCGTAATGAAAGAATTAGTTGAAGTAATTGCAAAATCTTTAGTTGATAATCCGGACGAAGTTACCGTTACAGAGACTGAGAACGAGAAAGCAATTGTTTTGGAATTACGTGTTGCACAGTCTGATATGGGAAAGGTTATCGGCAAGCAGGGACGTATTGCTAAGGCAATCCGTGCTGTTGTTAAGGCCGCAGCTTCAAAAGAAGACAAAAAGGTTATTGTTGAGATAGTACAGTAACAGTCATTTTGGCATCTCTTGTTTGAGGTGCCATTTTCTGTATTTGATGTATAGACGGGTTTATATCGAATTGAAAGCTTGTACAAATAAGATGGATATATGAGGTAATATATGGAAGATATGCTTCAGGTTGGTGTCATTACACAGACACACGGCATCAAGGGAGAGGTAAAGGTTTTTCCTACCACAGATGATGCCCAGAGATTTAAAAAACTGAAAAAAGTTACTCTTGATAATGGTAAGGAGTGCAGAGAATTAGAGATTACATCTGTTAAGTTCTTTAAGAATCTGGTGATCCTCAAATTCAAGGGTATTGATGATATTAATGAGGTAGAAAAATATAAGAAGGCAGCCCTTTTTGTGACAAGAGAGGACGCAGTTCCTCTGGGAGAAAATGAGTATTTTATTGCAGACCTTATAGGGCTTAGGGTTGTGTCTGATGAAGGAGAGGAGCTTGGTGCTCTGGATGATGTCCTTCAGACAGGTGCCAATGATGTGTATGTTGTAAAAAATGATAAAGGCGAGGAAATTCTCGTCCCTGCCATCAAGGACTGCGTCAAAAACGTAGACATTGAGGGGGGAGAGATTATCCTTCATCTCCTGCCGGGACTTAGGTAGCAGCGGCATAGGATATCTTTTATTTTAAAAATTATAAGGATTACAGAATGAATTTTCATGTTTTGACATTATTTCCGGAAATGATAATGCAGGGGGTATCCACCAGTATTACCGGAAGAGCTTTAAAACAAAATATTATATCGCTGGAGACAATCAATATACGCGATTACGCAGACAATAAGCATAATAGGGTTGACGACTACACCTATGGCGGAGGTGCCGGTATGCTGATGCAGGCAGAGCCTGTATTTGCAGCCTATAAGCATGCTGTAAAAAATATTTCAGCAGGCTCTGTTAAGAGGGTGATTTATGTGACTCCCCAGGGGAAGCCCTTTAATCAGAATATGGCAAAGGATTTTGCAAAGAGCGATGATATAGTCTTTTTGTGCGGTCACTATGAGGGAATTGACGAGAGAGTGCTTGAAGAGGTTGTCACAGACTATGTGTCAATTGGAGACTATGTGCTTACCGGCGGAGAGCTTGCGGCTATGGTCATGATTGATGCAATTGCAAGACTGGTGCCGGGAGTGCTTCATAATGATATGTCTGCTGAGACAGAGAGCTTTCATGGAAAGCTCTTGGAGTATCCACAGTATTCAAGACCAGAGCTATGGCATGGTAAGGCTGTGCCAGAGGTATTGCTTTCTGGAAATACTAAAAAGATAAATGAATGGCGGATAAGAGAGTCTGAGAAGAGGACAAGAGAGAGACGTCCTGACCTATATAGAGAGTATCAGGCTCTGCAGGAATGCAAGAGTGAAATGATGAGGAAAAAGCTTTTGCACATTGATATGATAGAGCTTATAAACAGGGGCAGGGCTGAGCTTGTATTCGCAAAGGACAGAGAATATCTGTTGAGAGACACTGAATCAGGCGTCTACATGCACACCAACCTAAAGGAAGGGCAGGCGGAGGCCTTTGCCCAGAACGGATATATGGATGGCGCAGATGTGGAATGCATTATACTTCACCAGCCGGAACTTATGCCGGTGATAGAGGAAAAGTATGGTCTGAGCCTTCAGACTGAGTGCAGGAATGTTGTATATACCCAGAGGGAAAAGTTATCTGTCGCAGGGCTTTACAGGGCAGATGGCAGACCTGACGATAGGGGGGTGACAATCAGGCTTTTGACTAAAGACAACAGTGCAGCTGCAGGAAAGCTCCATGAATGGCCAAATGATTTGGAGTATTTTTATGAGAGAGTCGAGTCTGGAAATGTATTCGGAGCCTTTATAGGGGATAAGTTAGCAGGCGTAATAGGAGTCCACAGCGAAGGCAGCATAGGCATGCTTTATGTGGATGAAAATTACAGAAAGATGAAGCTTGGCATGGCACTTGAGACATATATGTTTAACCAGGCGATAGAAAAGGGCTGGATTCCATATGGACAGGTTATTATAGATAACGATAAATCCTTTAAATTACAGGAAAAGATGGGATTATACTGTTCAAAAGAATCAGTTTACTGGATGGGATAATTTTTTCTTGCATTAGCAGGAAAATTATGATATAGTACCAATGTTGTGAATAAATGGGTGATGGTCCTCTGTTGCGAAGTAGTAGTAGCATTAAGAACGTCAAAATGATTAGGAGGTCACAAGATGAACGCAAGTGAAATTATTAAGAGCATTGAGGCAGAGCAGTTAAAGGCTGAGGTACCTGAGTTTTCTGTAGGTGATACTGTAAAAGTACACGGAAAAATCAAAGAGGGTAATCGTGAGCGTATCCAGATTTTCGAGGGAACTGTTATTAAGAAGCAGAACGGATCAAACCGTGAGACATTTACAGTTAGAAAGCTTTCTAATGGTGTAGGTGTTGAGAAGACCTGGCCACTTCACTCTCCAAACGTAGAGAAGGTTGAAGTAGTACGTCATGGTAAAGTACGTCGTGCTAAACTTTACTACTTAAGAGATCGTGTAGGTAAAGCTGCAAAGGTTAAAGAGCTTGTAAAATAAGCAATTTTGCGAAAAGTAATGGAGAGAACCGATGTTATATAGACATTGGTTCTCTTTTTTTGTAAAATGGGTGTTGATGGTTAATTTAGACTTTCGGCATTTGGAAGGTCAGGCTAAACAAAAAGATAAGGGAAGGAAGCATGCAGCATGGTACGCAGGCAGTCAGGACTTAATTTTAGGAAAAGAAGAAAAAAGATAAATATACCACTTGTGAAGGAGGCTTTATTCTGGGTTGTTGAAATTGCGATAGTCATTATAATCGCATACGTTATGGTAGCCTTTTTCGGACTGAGAACAAGTGTGGTAGGTCAGGCAATGGAGTCAACACTTGACAATGGAGAGCAGATACTGGTAAACCGCTTTGTGTATACAGTGTCCCACCCAAAATCCGGTGATGTGGTTGTATTTTTGCCAAATGGTAATGAAAAATCCCATTACTATGTGAGACGAGTCATAGCTGTACCGGGAGATACTGTTCAGATTAAGGATGGTGCGGTTTACGTAAATGGAGAACTGTATGAGGAGCCGGTCGAGGTCGCTTCTATAGAGGATGCGGGAATAGCTGATGATGAAATAAAACTTGGCGACGAAGAGTACTTTGTACTTGGAGATAACAGAAACAATAGTGAGGATAGCAGATTTGCAAATATCGGAAATGTAAAACAGGATTACATTGTGGGCAAGGCATGGTTTGCATTTTCGTCACTGTCACATATGGGATTTATAGATTAAGGTAGGTGTAATATGAATTTTCAATGGTATCCGGGTCATATGACCAAGGCAAAGAGACAGATGCAGGAGGATATTAAGCTTATAGATTTAGTGATTGAGCTTGTGGATGCAAGAATCCCCCTCTCCAGCAGAAACCCTGATATAGACGAATTAGGAAAAAATAAATACAGGCTTATTCTTATGAATAAAGCTGATTTGGCAGACAAGGAGCAGACAAAGAAGTGGGCAGAGTATTTTAAGTCAAAGGGATTTTTTGTGGTGAGTCTCGATGCCAGAACCAAAAACAGCATGAAGAGTATCACTGATATTGTGATGGAAGCCTGCAAGGAAAAGATTGAGAGGGACAGAAAGCGCGGAATCAAAAACCGCCCTGTCAGAGCCATGGTTGTGGGCATTCCTAATGTGGGAAAATCCACCTTTATCAATTCCTATGCAGGAAAAGCCTGTGCAAAGACTGGTAATAAACCGGGTGTGACAAAGGGTAAGCAGTGGATAAGATTGAACAAAAATGTGGAACTCCTTGATACACCGGGTATTTTGTGGCCTAAGTTTGAAGACCAGATGGTAGGTTTAAGACTTGCCCTTATAGGTTCAATCAAGGATGAAATCTTAAATATTGATGAGCTTGCAATGGAACTTATCAAATATCTGATTAAAAATTATTCGGGTATTATCAATGCCCGCTATGAGGTTGATGAGAGTAAGGAACTTACCGATATAATAGTTGATATAGCAAAGAACAGGAATTGTCTTTTGAAGGGGGGAGAGCCGGATTATAGTAAGGCTGCGGCACTGGTGATTGATGATTTCAGAAGCGGAAAGATGGGCTGTATCACGCTTGAATCGCCTGAGGATGTCTAGGATGGACGCTTCCCACTTGAAGGTGGTGGAGGGCGGATTGCCCGCAGGGGTTGGAGCTGGCTAGATAAAAGTACAAAAAATACGATAGGTTTGCTTGTAATAGTATTTGGATGGTGTAGGAGTTATGTGCTTGTAAATAGAAAAGTATATAAGAAAAGATTACAGTAGAAACAGGAACTTTGAAATGAAACAAAACGATAATGAAAATGATATGAGTGTAGAAAATGGCAAAGTGAAAAAGATTGGCGAAATTAAAGCTGAGTTAGCGGAAACTAAGGATGATGGGCTGCAGAACTTTATAGACCTTTATGCTTCTGACGACAGGAGCGGTGTGATTAAGCTGGTCGAATCTGCTAATAAAAAACTGGACAAATACAAGGCTGAGCTTGAGCGAATTTACAATCTCAAGAAATTCGAGAGAGAATACAGCGATTTTGAGTTTATCTGTGGCATTGACGAGGTGGGCAGAGGCCCTCTTGCAGGTCCAGTGGTGGCAGGTGCGGTGATTTTACCGAAGGATTGTGACATTCTTTATATTAATGATTCTAAGAAGCTTTCTGCGGCAAAGCGTGAGGAGCTCTATGATGAAATCATGGAAAAGGCAGTCGCTGTTGGAGTCGGCATGAAAAGCCCTGAACGTATTGATGAAATTAATATTTTACAGGCTACATATGAGGCTATGAGGGAGGCTGTATCTAAACTTGCCCCACAGCCTGACCTTTTGCTGAATGATGCGGTGACCATCCCGCAGGTTGCCATAAAGCAGGTGCCTATCATAAAGGGAGATGCCAAAAGCATTTCCATAGGTGCAGCAAGCATTGTGGCAAAGGTTACAAGGGACAGGATGATGGAGGAATATGATAATATTTTCCCAGGCTATGGTTTTGCTTCGAATAAGGGGTATGGCTCTGCAGAGCACATTGCAGCACTTAAAAAGCTTGGAGCTACTCCTATTCACAGACAGAGCTTCATAAAGAACTTTATAGGGACTGGTAAGTAGGTTCTCTGTATTGTAACAGGATATAAGTGGCGAGGTGCGAATTATGCATATTTCAGATTTGGTAGGACAATATAATAAAGCTGGTTCCCAGGCAGAGCCTATTACCAGGATGAAGGGGGTGGAGCACCTCGTCTCATCTATGTCTGAGCTTTCAAAGGGAAATGTGTTTGAGGGCACTGTGAACTCTGTCAAGGGTGATAAGGTATATCTGGGCTTGTCCAACGGCACACAGATAACTGCCAGAATGTCTGGCAAAGTATCAATTCAGACTGGTCAGTCTATGTTTTTTCAGGTTAAATCCAACGACGGAGCTACAATTGAAATAAGACCATTTATGGTTGATGGAAACGGAGCCAATTATACGCTCCTTGAGGCTCTTAAGGCAGCAGGGCTGCAAAGCGACGCCAAAAATATTGAAATGGTAAATCACATGATGCAGGAGCAGATGTCAATTGATAGAAACAGTCTGGGGGAGATGGCGCGCTTATTGCAGAATAATCCGGATGTAAAGGCATCTACAATAGTTGATTTGGTAAAGCTCGGCTTACCGGTGGATGCAGAGATGGCTTTCCAGTATGAAAATTATATGATGGACAAGCAGGCAATCACAGATTCCATGAATGAGTTTATGAATGCTGTGTCAAATGCTCTTTCGGATGCGGATATGAGTGCCACGGATTTGTCAAATATGGGCAGTGATATTTTGTCCATAATAACAGAAAATCTGTCAAGTGCCATGGAGCCTGTGGATGTGCCTGAATATGCGGCGGAGATTAATTTTGTGGTTGATGATGAAGTACGGAATCAGGACTTACAGGGCGCAGAGAAATTGCAGGATTTTCAGAATTTACAGGGTGGGAAAACAGCACAGGCTCAGAATATGCAGAACCAGGAAAGCACACAGCAGACACAGAATCCTGAAAATCCAGAGCAGCTGCAGGAAGCAGAGGGGCTGCAAAACTCAGAAAATACGCAGAACGCTATATACAAGAATTCACTTGCCACCCTTATGGATGAAAACAGTCTTAATTCTCTGAATGATATGGTGAAAAACCTGCTTCCGGAAAACAGGCAGGACAGCTTTAAGCCTTTTACCATGAACGGTCTGTCGTCAGAGACCTTAAATGAGATAGGCAAGCTTCTGGCGCAGAATCCCGATGGCAGTAAAGATAATATCCTAAAGCTTTTTTCAAGCAGGGTATTTGGCAGCCTTATTAAAGATGCTATGGAGCAGCAGTGGAGTATGAGCCCTAAGGATGTGGCGAAGGATTATAATAAAATTGACAGGATATATGAAAAAATAAACAGTCAGCTTGACAGAATTGAGCAGGCTATAAAGCAGGCAGGCGGACAGAGCGGACAGGTGTCATCCCTTGCCTCAGAGATAAAGGGAAATGTCAACTTCATGAATCAGGTTAACAACCTCTATACATATGTGCAGATTCCGCTTAAGATGTCTGGGCAGAATGCCAGCGGGCAGCTGTGTGTGTATACAAATAAAAAGAACCTGCAGGATCCTGACAAGGAACTGTCAGCATTTCTGCATCTGGATATGGATAATATGGGTTCTACAGATATATCTATAAAACTGCTCCATAAAAATGTGGACACCAAGTTTTACTTTGATAATGATGCAGCCTATGAGCTTGTCAGGCAGTTTCTGCCACAGCTAGATGCAAGGCTAAGGGAAAAAGGATATAATTGCAGGCTTGAAGCGGTCAATGAGAAGCGGGAGGTCAATTTCGTGAATGATTTCCTGAAAAAAGACATGCCGACAGCAGGGCAGCTTCACAGATATTCGTTTGATATGAGGGCATAGGTATGGCAGAGGATTTTAAACCATTTAATTTCAGTAAAATAGATAAAGAGAAAACAGCAGTGGCAGTGGAATATGTGCCTGGAGAAGCTGCACCGAAAATTCTTGCTACAGGAAAAGGACAGGTGGCTGAGAAAATAATCGAGACAGCGAAGGAAAACAATGTCCCATTGTACAAGGATAATAAGCTGGCTGGAACCTTGTCCAAGCTTCAGATTGGTGATATGATACCGCCAGAGTTGTATGAGGTAGTGGCAGAGGTACTTGTCTTTGTGGACGATATGGACAGGCTGAAGGCAAAGCTTGATGGAAAAATGTAAGGGATTTATAAAGGGGAAGAATGAATAAAAGAAGTATTGGCACTGAGTATGAAGAACTGGCTCAAAAGTATCTTGTGAGTCAGGGGTATGAGATAGTTGAGACTAACTTCAGGAACAGGCGGGGGGAAATAGATATAATTGCAAAGGAAGCAGAATATCTGTGTTTTATAGAGGTTAAATACAGAAGAGACAGGCAGTGTGGAGACCCGCTGGAAGCAGTTGACTACAGGAAGCAGAAAAACATAGTGCAGACCGCACTTTATTATATGATGAAAAATGGTCTGAATGAGTGGACACCCTGCAGATTTGATGTGGTATCCGTGTGTGGCGGCCAGGTCAGGGTCATAAAAAATGCCTTTGAGGGAGTATGATGGAATATACTGATTTTAAGACTAAGAATGATGAAAAAATCTTTTCGCTGGTTAATCATAGAGTGGATAATGATAAGCTTGTGCCGCTTCTGCACTTTGATAAGCTTGAAGCAGCAGGCATGGTGAAGCACTGTTTTACCACCAGGGCAGGCGGTGTCAGTGAGAATATATTTTCGACCATGAACCTAAGCTTTACAAGAGGTGATGACAAGGATAGTGTTATGGAGAATTACAGAAGGATAGCCTCTACGCTGGGAGAAAGAATAGAATCCTTTGTGTGCAGTGACCAGACCCATACCACCAATGTCCTAAGAGTTGGAAAAGAGCAATGCGGAATCGGTGTGACAAGGGAAAAGCCATACACGGATGTGGATGGTTTAATCACAAATGAACCAGGAGTCGTGCTTGCTACATTTTATGCAGACTGTGTGCCTTTGTATTTTGTAGATACCAGAAATAAGGCCATAGGCTTGTCACATTCCGGCTGGAAGGGCACAGTTGGCAGGATGGGACAGGCAACTCTACAGCTTATGGCTGAAGAATTTGGTACCAATCCTACAGATGTGGTGGCTGCAATAGGCCCGTCGATATGTCAGGACTGCTATGAGGTAAGTGAGGATGTGGCAGAGCAGTTTGCGGATGAGTTCAGGAATCATCAGGATGAAATTCTGATAAATAAAGGAAAGGGCAAATACCTGCTTGATTTGTGGAAGGCAAATGAAATCGTCTTGACAGAGGCGGGAGTAAAGAAGGATAATATAGCGGTCACGAATATATGCACATGCTGTAATCCTGCACTTTTGTTTTCCCATAGGGCGAGCCAGGGGAAGCGGGGAAATTTGGGGGCGTTTATGTGCCTCAGATAAAGGATAAAACATCAACGGTGGTGCAGGAATATTGTGGCAGGCTAAGCAATCATTTGTTCCGGGTTTCGAACACAAGATTTTCTAAATGTTCTGGCTGTGCTGGTCTATGCTTGACGCAACTGCTCGACATTCGCCATCCGTGGCTCAGGTCTCGCTCTCGGCAACGTCCTGTTGCCGAGTTGCTGGGAAACATACAGAACATTAAGAAAATCTAATGTCCTGCACAAGGAACAAATGATTGCTTAGCCTGCCACAATATTCCAATATACGTTGTGCAATATGTTTGTGGATATTAGTTTTGGATTTATATAAAATTTATAAATATAGTATAGCTTCATATGACAAATGAATATGAAAACCGAAGTTATATGAAAACTGAGGTTATATGGAAACTAAGGTTATATGTAAAACTGAGGCTGTATGTAAATTAAGCTATGAAAAGGAGTAAATGATGAAAAATAAGAATTTTGACATTTCAAATTATGTAGACTTCATCTTAGAGAAAACAAAGGAAGTGCTTGCAATTGACAGCCCTACAGGCTACACAAAAAATGCTGCAGAGTATGTGATTAACGAGTACAAGAAGCTCGGTTATGACGCAGAACTAACTGTAAAGGGCGGTGTTCTCGCAGACCTCGGCGGGAAGCAAAAGGATGATGGTATTGTACTTGCTGCGCACATTGATACACTCGGTGCAATCGTATGTGAGATTAAAGGCAACGGAAATCTCAAGGTCTCTCCACTTGGAGGCATGAATCCAAATAATGCTGAGGCTGAAAATTGCAGAATTGTGACAAGATTTGACGGAGTATATGAGGGAACCTTCCAGCTCAACAATGCTTCAATCCATGTAAACAAGGATTACAATGATACAAAACGTGGTTATGGCGAGA
>OGXW01003479.1_pt1 | contig 10345 bp, 10 predicted proteins | sample 1576341 | NCBI WGS metagenome assembly OGXW01 (sample SAMEA3541592, study PRJEB24748) | human gut metagenome | biome: human gut; feature: human-associated habitat; material: faeces | place: China | collected 2012
TACTTGGCGACATCAATATCATGTGTTCCATGCAGGAGCATTTAGGTGTTTTATTAGAACTGAAAGGCAAAGGCTGTCGGCAGCATGAAGGCTCTGGCACCGGAACCGCCTCGGTCTGGGCCATTGCGCAGCGTCATCATGGCATAACTGAATTTCGCTATGAATATGGTATCTTTTATGCTTCCGTCTTTATCTGATAGGGTGCATCATCTTTGTGCGCTCATCCAGATGCCAGGTTTACTGCGGTTGCCTTTCCATAATTTCTGGCGCAACCATATGTATATATTAGAAAGACTGCAGAACAAAATGCCTGCAGTCCTTCTAATATCGTATTATTTTCTATCCGCAATCTCATCGAATGCTGCTTTCAGTTCCTTAACACTGCCTACCCGGATGCCTTCAAACCGGCCATTCTTTCCATTGATTCCGTTCAGCCATTTTACGCCCGTACCTCCGGCCGTTTCCCAGCGCTTAAGGTTTGGTGTATGGTCATCGACCAGGATGTCCATCTTTCCCAGTTTCCGATGCAGCATGGTTTCAACAAATTCCGCTTTATTTTCGCCATAAGGAACAAAGAGACAGTGCGAAGAGCTGATTCCCGGCAGGTACTTATCCAGCCATTTTTTCTTTTCCAGAAGCGCTCTGGTATCTGTATAGTATGAGGATAAGATATTCATATTCTCATCTGCTTTCAGGGCGGCACCTAAAAAGTCCAATAATTCTGTTTCCGGTTCCAGGTCTGTATAATATCCGGGTTTTCTGCTTTCCTCCACTGGAACATCGCGCCATTTTGCAATCGTCCCATCCATATCAAAATACACCCGCATATCACTTTTCAGTATCATTTTCTTCTGCATATATAATCAGTCCTTCTTTGTTTCCGGTTCCCAAAATTGAAGTTTCCGGAAATTGTTTTTCTATTTTTTTGCAAACATTTGTTCTCTATTCTAACAAATATACTCTGCCTGCGCAAGCCCTAGTAAAAAACTTCACAAAGACGACCTTGTATAGGCCATCCCTATGAAGTTTCTTAATAGAAAGGGTTCTGTAAAAATTATGAAATTGAAACCGCATGCTGCCGGTCAGTTCGTATCGGCTTTTACAAAGTTTCGATAAACCGTCCGAAAGCAATTCTTCCCTCTTTTGTATTCTTATATACACCGGCGCATTCCAGAACCCGGACAAACACTTTTCCTATTTCTTTCTGCAGAATGGAATGAATGTTACCCTCTGTAATTTCATAGGAGCCTATCCATGTATCCACCCAGTCTGCGTGCTTTTCGATCTGCGGATTGCTGCGGATATCCTGTTTTTCAAGGATATATTGTTCCAGAAGAGCCATTTCTTTTTTCAGCCGCGCTGGCAGAACAGCCAGTCCCATTACTTCGATCAGGCCGATGTTTTCCTTCTTTATATGGTGAAGGTCTGCAGACGGATGATATACACCCCACGGGCACTCATCCGTTGCTATTCAGGCATAAATATCTTTCATTATTTCATAATTTTTGTTCTATTTTAACTCCGATCCACCATATCCTTCACCCTGGCACGGAATATACATTTCTCTGCATCAATGGCTGCCACAAAGCAGGAATATTGCCCTCCAATCTTGATGATGATCGGCCCGCCTGTTGTCGGAGATAGACGGTTCGGGTAAAAACAGTATACAGAAATATTGGGAACTCCCGGAATTTTGCCGATCCAGTTCTTCCCCTGCATCTCCACACACTCAATGATAATGTTGCTATGCAGCGGGAAGCGTTCCTCAATACCGACCCATTCAGATTTTACACAATCTCTTCTAGAAACAAGGAACCGCGGCTCTTCTTCTGTGGACTTATTCGTGTAGCCTTTGATCTTCACATCAATGATTTTTCCTGAAACTGCCTGCTCCTTGATATTTGCCGCATATCCATGGATCCATTCCGAAAATGGAAGCACACCTGGTATTGAAAGCCCTAGAAGATCAACCACAATGTAATTCTGAAGTTCCCGGCACAGGACCACGATAGCTTTTACTTCTAACTCTTCCCCTGCCTCTATGGATTTTTTTATCTTCTCCAGAGCTGCCGGCCGGTATTCCGCCTGCGCGGCCCGGTAACTTAGGTAAACCGTCATTGTTTCCCGGTCAAATTTGGTGATCTTCACGTTGTAGCAGCGCTCCAGCAGATAGGTTGAACCGAAAATCCCTTTATACAGCGTGGATTCCTCTGTCGGCATGATCAGCTGAACATCCCCGTCATATGCCTGCAATCCCTTGTCCTTGATTTCCTGTGTAAACCGGATGTCCGTCAAAAGTTCTCCCTTTTCCATCAGGTATTCATACTGATCCAGTTTTTTCTGGGCTTCTGCCTCCTTAGATTTCGCGGTTCCTCCTAAAAATCCTAATAATTCTAATCCGGTTCCGTTCTCACTCATATATTTGTCCTCTCTTCTTAATTTAATAATATTCCGATTCCCCAGGTAAACAGGAGAAAAAATCCCGGAATTCCCACAATAAATGTCAAAAAAATCCTGCGAAACAACAGCTTGTCCCTCCGCACCAGTAATAGAAGCAAAAAACCAATGACCAGAGAAAAGCCACTCACCGGCAACGCCAGCATCCGCACCTTCCTGTAAAAATGTTCAAACAACGCAAACACCGTTTCCGTAACCCCTCCATAAGTGGGCCCACTATAATCCTCCAGTTCCGACATGACGCGGTCATACGCATCCTCCAGCTTCCGTTTCTTATCCCAGAGTTTTTCATTCATATCCGGAGCATGCAAAATAATTACCGGCCATGCTCTGATAAATTTTCCTGTAAAATACCTGCACCAGGGCTTAATCACCATCTGCACTCTCCACTCCTTCCATTCCAATATCCTCAAGATTTGCCAGATCAGGCAGATCATTATCACCATCTTGCGGATCCTGGAGCACCTGACCAGTGAATGCTTTCATAAGTGGCGTTCCAGCTTTGATCGGTATACTGGCGGCCACACTTCCCAAATCCGCAGCATTGATAAAGAAACTGTCATCAAATTCTGTCTGCACAATCTCCTTTTTAACCATATCTCCACTTATCAGCTGGCCGGCCGGAATGTCAGTTTGCGCATAATATACCTCATGCTCCAGGGCCTTTAATTCCTTTTCTTTCTTTTGCAGTTCATCTTCCGCCTGCCGGTTTTCTTCCTCAAGTCCTGTAATGAATGTATCTGCCTTCGTGACCATCCGGTTATACCTGTTGTTTGCGCTGCAGGCCGATACCATAAATCCCATACATGCCACTAACAGCGCTCCCGTCACTATCCGGAACCCAAATTTTTTAAAGTCCCGCGGCCGTTCTGAAAAACGCTGCTCAACAGAATCGCTCCTTTTATATTTTTCTTCCTTGTATGTACCATCCAGAAGTTTTAAAAAGATCTGCCTGCACGCTTTTCCTGGATAAAATGGATTGCTCTCATATGGAATTGCTGCAAGGACCGTATTCTCCGGCAAAAGTTCCTTTACATCTCCAAAGTCCGAACCGACACAGTGGGAACTGATCAGTACCTTGCACTCATCTTCCCCAGGCATTCCCTTTATATCTTTCAGAAGTTCTTTTAATTCATGCTGTTTCCATTCTGCCTTTGATGTTACAATGAAGCGGTTTTGCATCCTCGCATACACATGAAAAATCGTTTTCTGGTCCAGACACCCAAAATCATAGACAATAAAATCATATAAGGGCTTATAGTCCAGCTGGAATTTCTGAAGCGGAACATGGTAATAGTAATCCAGCGTTCCGATTGCAAACTTTGTGATCCCATCCACCTGCTCTTCCTCCCGCTCCTGGCGGCAGAGTTGCTCAAAGCATCCATCCGCATCATCCAGTTCAACGATCGCAGCGCGCTTTCCCTCATGTGCCAGTGTATTAGCAAGAAGAATGGAAATGGTTGTGCATCCAACCCCTATGTTGGTCGCCATAACCCCGATCTCACATGCCTGCCTCTTTGCCGGTTTACATTCTGTCTCTTTCTCCTGTTTTCTTCTTAAAAATCGCCGTATTGCCTTATTCTTCGGCTGCTCTTCCCCTGCCGTGTCCGCTTTTTCCCCTGCATCCTCTTTCTCTGGCTGACCGGAAGGCTTATAAAGGTATGCATACTGTTCTTCCGCCATCTGACAGATCAGGGCAAAGCGCGGCTCCCGTTTTAACATATCACATATAGGATCCGGGAGCTGGCAGACGATAGATGCCACCTGACTGGCCGGAATCCCATTTACCAGTACAGACATTCTCTGGATCAGGTCCGTGTACGATCCGTCATATTCCAAAAGATACTGGATACTGGCATTCACGTCCATGTTGCGATACTGGACCACATGGTCCCCTCCGGCGACCCCGTAATATGCCCGGGCCTCTTTTTTCGTCCGGCCGTTGCAGTACCATTCTGCGATTTTTTCAAAACTGGCATCTTCCTGATAGACGGCCGTATAAATTCCCAGGCTTTCAATTTCTTTCATATAGTCACTGCCACGCATCTCAGACACTACCACAAAAACCTGCAGATCACCTTCCGCCGTAGAGCAGATCTGATCAATGTCGCGCGGGGAAAGTTTTTCCTGATCCTGGTACTGGCTGAGTACCACCGCGTGTATTTGTGGATTGGCCCGGACAGACCGGATCACACTGTCTTTTCCAGAGCGAAATTCTATTCTGTGGACCGTGACTCCGCGTTTTGCAAATACACTCCGAAGTTCTTCTGCTACCGAATCGCCGTCTCCACTCATTTCCGTTGCGATCAGAAGGTCTAATTCCTTTTCCATACTCACCTCTTTCTGCCAAATAGTCTGCGCCAAAATCCCCCGGAACCCTTGTCTGGCTTCTCCGGTTCTTCATCTACCGCGACTGCTATCCTGGCAAGGGCTCTGATTTCTTTTGAAAACAGGGATCTTTTATCACTTGATGCTGCTTCCCCGACATTCGCAAAACTTCTGGCATCCTGATTTGTATGAATGATACAGGTCGGTTCCATATTAAGGATTCTGGCCACATGGGATATGCCAAGCTCACATTTTTTATCATCAAGCGGCACCTGGTTTATAACCATTCGGATATTTGATTTTTCTATCCGAAATTCACTGAGCGCATCCAGAAAATTGCGGGCATCCTGCACCGTGGAGGTGTCCAGTGAAAGGATCAGCAGGATCAGATCCGATTTTTCCAGTGGAATGACGGTCGTATCCTTTAAGGTGTTGCAATTGTCAACCAAGATCAGATCATAATCGCAGCGTCGCAGATTATCCATAATCACCTCTGCAATGCCACAATCCAGACGCGCCGCTTCCATTGCATTATCACTTCCGGCCAGGATATGAATCTGATCATCGTATTCGATTACATATCTGGATACGATGTCCACCGGCGAATAGGCCGGAATGTATCCCAGACACTCTCGGTCTTTACAGATCCGTTTTACCCAGTCCATTACATTAGGTGATGGGCAGATACCAAACGCACTGTCCACATCCCCAAATTCCCAGTCTGCATCAAGCACCAAAATTTTAAGCCGTCTTCCATTTCTCTTCATATCCGATAGGACATAGGCTAATTCCCTCACAATGGTAGATTTCCCTACGCCGCCTTTTGGGGAATATACAGAGATCATCTGCTGCTGCAGGGACACGTTTGTAACCGGCTGGCTTAAACCGATCTGTTTATAGGTCCTCCTAACTGCTCTGTTTATCGTATGCATTGGCGTTAGATTCTCTTCCACAGGCATACGTTTGATAACTGTCTGCGGTTCCCGTGTATCCGGAGCGGGTTCTACCGAAGCTTTTCTACCAGCAGCCACTGTGGGTTTGGGTTCCTGTGTCTGGGTATCCGGCAAAGGGTCTGGCATTTTTTCTGTTTTGGCCGCAGCTGGTTCTGGTCTTAACGCTTCCTCTGCTTTCTCTACTGCCTCTACAGAAATCTCTTTGCCCGTTTTTTCAGCAGTATTTTCGTTGACTGCCTGGGCAATTTCTTCTTCATCAGCTTTTTCTTCTGCTGCTTCTGAAACCGCCTGCGCTGCCCCATCGTCAGTCACAGTTGCAGGGGCCTTCAGCAAAATATCCGGCGACATATCCTGTTTTATCTGCTCTTTTATATGGACATCTTCACTATTAAACAGATCCTCAAATTCACCAAAAAAGTCATCCGGAAGGATCGCATCCAGTTTTTCCTGTACAGACGGCTCTTTTTCCTCTGCTTTCTCTATTACGGATTCATTTTCCTGAACAGGCGGTTGAGTGGCTGCCCTATTGACCGCCAATCTTTCCTGGTCTGCCATCCTGTCCAGATTTTCATGATCCACAGCCGTTTCCTTTAATAAGTTCGAAGTCCGAACTGGTCTTGCCATAATCTACCTCCAAAAAATTGCATTCAGAAACGGAAGATACTCCCGCAGCTGTGTGATCAGTGCGATCCCGATCTCCACCATTTCTTTGCGCGGTCTCGGGAAACATACGGATGCAAGCCCAAGCAGGCAGAACCCGACAAAAATAGTGGCTGCAAAAAACCGCACAATCTGCCCGGCTGCCTGGATCATAACGGAGAACGTATCGGGATGCTCCACAATGATGATATCCGTTGAATCCTCCAGGCCATGCTGTGCTTTTATTCGTTCTGTTTCCAGACTTTTTCGTTTCAACCGTTTCTGTTTCCTTATTTGTATCCTTTTTGTAAATATGTTCATACTCCTCCGTTAAAACAATAAATGTTTACTCCTTAAATATTTTTCTATCCGGCCGCGTTCATCTTCCCGCAGCCGATCTTCCACCGCCTGCTGATATGTGATCTGATCCACATGCTCCGGAGCATCCAGACTATCCAGTATCGTGTTCGTATACTGCATAAAAGCCGTCTCAATAATCTGCTCATTCGCAGCTTCGCGCTCCTCCTTTGTGGCATTTACCATGCTGTTTTTAAGACCTGAATAAACCTGCCTTGCACTCACCGCGCTGTCCGTATACGCATGGTGCATAGTTCTGCGAAATTCAGGCTTCTGGATTTCTGCCTCATAGAATTGCTGCATGATCGCTGCATCTTCATCTGAAACCGTTTCTGTATAAGTCACCTGCGGCCCAGACTGTGCTCCCGCATCTTTTCCTACTGCTTCCACTTCTGACTGATAGGACGGCTGTTCCTTTGATCCCGGCCCTGAAACCGTCTCTACGGATGACTGATTATTATCCTGTGACTGGGATACGGTCGTAACAGCCGGCTTTGATGAGGAATGCACATTTACTTCCAACATTTTTTGCGGCTCCTCTTCGTAAACATTCAGTCCTTCCGGATTGTTTCTGTAGGCTTCTGCCTTGTCTTTCAGGATCGTTGCTCCTTTCTGCAGAAGAGGGCCTCCCCTTCTTACAAGTTCGACACCGCCTTCATATACTGGCTCGGCCAGGACTTCGCCCAAAACACCTCCGGCATTTGCGCCCATTGCGCCGCCTATGGCCGTCATCTGCATCTTTGCTGCCGGAGCGCTGAATGCGGTCATGGCCATCCCGGCCGTTGCTCCAAAGGTCATCCCGGCCATGGTGCCTGCCGCGGTTGTCGCACCTCTCACCCTGGTCTTTGCGGCTCTTTCCCGGTACAGCGCCGCTTTCCGTTCAAGGGATATATTCTTAAATTGTGGTGACTCAAAATTATCAATGGTCGCATATTGATCCAGTATCTCCTGTTCTTCTTCCGAGATGCCATTTCCAATTCCGCTCACACCGCCTCCAAAGCTACTTCTGGATGGTGAAATCGCACTCCGGGCCCTGGCCGATAGAGCATCAATACGGCCAATTTCTTCCTTTGTCCGGGCATTCTCACCGCGGAGCCTGGACTGTTCTTCCATACGGACAGAGCGCGAATGCTCCGCTTCTCCAATTCCCTGATCCAGTTCCCGGATCCTCGCATATCCGTCCGCCGATGGGGTATCCCCTCGTTTTTTCTGTTCATTCTGCTCCGCCTGGATCGCCTGTTTTTCAGCCTTCATGGACGCGATCTGTTCATTATCCATGGCAATTTCTTCCCCAATGGACGCGATTTTGGAATCATTGGAACGAATATTTTCATTTAAAGAATCCTTCTTGCGCCCAAGTGCATCAATACCACTGGCAATATTCTGTGCGGTCGCTGCAGCCTGGGCATGCGGGCTTTTTTCATGCATCTCCTCTTTCGGTGTGGGCTGATAGCCAAAAGCAAAGGAAGTTTCCGCATCATCCATATCCAAATCCGGATTTTCTCCTATGATATCTTCCATTTCGCTCTGTAGCACCTCACCTTTGTTGACATCTTCCAGATCTTGCTTTTTCTGGACATCTGCCAGGTCATCCGTCATATCCGCGTTTTTCTTATCGGATTTTGCATCCGCAGATGCATGGGCCAGCGCACCGGCCGCCGCTCCAATTCCGCTTCCGATAGACCGCATCAGGCTTGTTGCCCCCATAATGGTTCCAAACCCGGCAAGTTCCATTCCCATGCCATTTCCAATATGTAAAAATCCACGAATGACGCCCCGCGCCGGTATAATACAGCCGCAGATAATGAGGGCGATCAGGGCATAACCTTTACTTTCCTGGGCCGTCCCGATGATCATAAAAAACATGGGGATAAGCAGCAGGCAGGAATCGATCACCGGGTTTAATAAAATTCCCAGCACCTGCCGCATCCAGTTGGATATCGTTCCCCGCTCGACCATTTCAAACAATGCGGCAAATGGAAACAGCAGAACCAAAACCACCATGCAGACGGCAGCGGAAATATAGCAGACGGCCAGATACGCCTGATAAACAACCGCACCTACATATAACATCGAATTGATAAACACGACCTTGCCGTTTGGTTTTGCCATTGCACGAAACTGGCTGATCAGGTTGTAGTCTCCTCCCGAACCAAAGAAAAAGGCATAGGAATTATCCCCCATGTTGACGCCGGAGCCAACACTATCCGCCACCTTAAGGATCAGCGACTGGCTTCCTGTCATGATCGCATGGAGCATGGCATCTCTCAGATATAACGCAATTCCAAGAAGCTGGGGGAACAGAATAAAACCAATACTGCTAGCAACAAATAGTTTTGTCATGCCCAGCAGCCGTTCCTTGACCCGCGGATTGCCATTTGAGTACTTTTCTGAGCTGATCCAGATCTCCGGCCTGTCCCACGGCACCGACGTCTGGACCGGCAACGCCGACGAGCTGATCCGCTCGGGCACCTGCACGATTGCGGAGGTCATCGGCTGCCGTGACAGCATCATGCTGTACCTGCTGCGCAAGGGACTGGAGCCGAAGATGTCGTTCGACATCATGGAGGCCGTGCGTAAGGGCAAGGTCGCCAAGGGCGGCTTCAAGCCCGGGTGGGAGGAGGCCATGCGTGAGCATGATGTGCCCGACTGGTATATCGAATCCTGCCGCAAGATCAAGTATATGTTCCCCAAGGCCCACGCCGTGGCCTACCTGATGGCGGCCATCCGCCTGATGTGGTTTAAGGTCTACCACCCGGCCATCTTCTACGCGGTGTACTTCACGGTGCGCGGCGCGGATATTGACTACGAGGCCGCCGTGGGCGGCGTCCGTGTGGCGAAGCAGCACCTGCGCGACAACGAAAAGATCCCCAAGGACGAGCGCACCGCCAAGGACGATGACGCGCTGGTCAGCCTGCAGCTGGAAAACGAGATGCTGCAGCGCGGCTGCCAGTTCCTGCCCATCGAACTGGGCAAGAGCTACGCCAGCAAGTACGTGGTCGAGGATGGCAAGGTCCGTCTGCCTTTCACCGCACTGCGCGGCCTGGGTGATGCCGCTGCCGTTGCGCTGGAAGAGGCCACCATCCACGGCCAGCAATACATCTCGGTTGAGGAGTTGCAGCAGGCCAGCGGCGTGGCGAACTCAGTATTCGATAAGCTGCGCTCTGTGGGTGCTTTGGGCAGCCTGCCCGAGACGAGCCAGGTCGACCTGTTCAGCCTGATGTAAAGACTGCCTATTTCATTTGTAAAAGATTGTGCTTTCCCTTGCTGACGGGGTGAAAAAAGGGTATAATAGTACCGTCCTAAAATTACGGAAAGTCAGGAGCTATTCAATGTCTGATTTTTATACCTACCGCAATGAAGTAGCCGGCAAAAAGCGCAAACGCAGCTTGATGCTGGCACTGCTCATTGTTTTAGCCGCAGCCTGCGCCGGTGTCGGCTGGTTCTGGATGCAGCGCGATGCTCAGCCCGCCGAGGGTGAAGCCGCCGCTGCCGAGCCTGTCTCCACTCCAGAAAGTACCGAGGCCGAGTCCGAAGCCCCCGTTGAAGCGGCCGCTCCCGCTGAGCCTGTCAGTACAGGAGACATGCGATTTCTGCATTAATCTCCTCAA
>OGXW01003484.1_pt1 | contig 10333 bp, 6 predicted proteins | sample 1576341 | NCBI WGS metagenome assembly OGXW01 (sample SAMEA3541592, study PRJEB24748) | human gut metagenome | biome: human gut; feature: human-associated habitat; material: faeces | place: China | collected 2012
GCAAGCAGATGGCGTGCAAAGTCGCCAGACGCTCTTTGTGCGGTATTGCCTCAAATCTTCTGTTATGCACTCTGACTGCTGCTGTCCATGTCGATCTTGAACGCATCGTACTTCTTGATCGCACTGTCGTTCTTCTCGACCTTCTGCTCGCCAGTCCAGCCGTCCAGCATATCCTCAAACGCATCACTATATGCCTGAGAGATCACAGTATTCTGCTGTGTTTCTGTCCACAGGTCGTCCTCTGTCATACGCTCCTTGATGTCACGGCACATTACGATATAGTAAGCCGTGTCATCTTCTACCACAGTTGCCACGCCATAGTTCTTCTGTCCGTCGCCGAATACATAGTCGTATACATTCTTGCACGGATTATAGGTCACATCTTCTTCCTTGGTGTTCTCTTTTGTAGTCACCTTTGCAATGATCTGTTCATTTGCATAGGGAGCAGTCGTGGTGGTAGTCACTTCAGAGCCGTTTTCATCAGTTTCCACAGCTGCTTCTGTCGTGGTAGTTTCTTCCGAAGCAGATTCTTCTGCCGCAGTCGTTTCCGCAGCTTCTTCTGCACCGGCAGTTTCTGTAGCAGCACTTTCCTCTGCGGCTGCGATAGTTTCTGTGGTAGTTTCAGCAGCGACAGTAGTTGCTTCTGTTGTTGCAGCGATCTCGTTGCCGTCTGCATCGGTTGCAGAAGTGGCTGTTGCTGCGGCAGCTTCTTCGGAAATGGAAGTCACATAAGCGTTATAGTCGCTCTGCACGTTGTCCATTTCGTCCTCCATTGCGTCCTCATCGCCCTTGAGTGCGTTGATCTCGCCCAGATAGTCCTCGACCTTTGCCTTCATTTCCTTCTTGCCGGCATCATCCAGAGCCTCGCCCTTTCCATCTGTCAGATCAAACTTGATGTAGCGGACACGGGCATTGTTTTCCTCATAGTACTGCTTCAGATCGTCCTCGGTAGTGCCTTCTTCGCCGTCAACGCCGTAATAATAGAGGAATACTTCGTTGGTCATATACGTATTTTCCAGAACGCTCTTGACAGAATTCTTGGAAATGCCGTTTTTCTCGTAGGTCTCGCCATTGGTATCCCAGAAAGAATCAATGGTGCTCTCCACGTCTTTGGACTCTTCTTCTGTCAGGGACAGATCCAGTTCGTCGAACTTCTTTTCAATTGCCACATACCGCTGGCAATATTCCAGTGCCTTGTTCTTGATCCATTCTTCCGAGCTGACACCGTCCATTTTCTGTTCTTTTACGACATTGTCGTCCTTTACGTCCAGTTCCGAATTCTGGGACTGCAAGGTCTGTGTCAGTTCCATGTACGATGCATAGGAATAGTAGATATAGATACCTGCATTGATCTGCTCGCCGTCGATTGTCATTGCATACGCAGAACCGCTGCCGACAGTGCAGCCTGCACCGGCAACAGTCATTGCGGCAGCCGCCAGAGCAGCGGCAGCCTTTTTCCATTTGAACATAGTTTTGATACCTCCGAATAAAATAAACGGTCCCGAAATGCCGGTTCAAACCGCATTCCAAGCCAGCAGCAGGACAAAGGAAACGCCGCCGAAAGCCGGAGCATTCCCCGAACTGTCTTGCCCGATACTTTTTTATTATACTATATTTTTTCGCATAAGTCCATACTTTCACGAAATTTTTTTCAGATTCTCAGAAAACTTTGATTTTCAATTGATTTCGACGGACATTTGTGGTATAGTAGGTATGTACAAAAGGGACACATACTAAAAAGCGTTTCCCGATCCTTAGAAAGGAGTTTTTTCTATGAAAGCACTCATCACCGGAGCAACCTCCGGCATCGGAAAAGCCATTGCACAGGAAATGAGCCGCCGCGGCATCTCGCTGATCCTGACCGGACGCAACGAAGAAGCCCTGCTCTGCATGCAGGAAACCCTGCCGGTGCACACCGAGATCATTGCACTGGATCTTGCGGAAAATCAGGCACCTTTTACACTGTATGAATTTTGCAGGGACAAGCACGTAGACATTCTGGTCAACAACGCCGGCTTCGGCGTTTTCGGAAAATTTTCCGAAACAGCATTACAGGAGGAACTGGAACTGCTGCAAGTCAACGTCAGAGCCTTGCACATTCTGACAAAGCTGTTTCTGCGGGACTTCAAGAAACGCAACTTCGGAAAGATCCTGAACGTTGCCTCCAGTGCCGGATTCCTGACCGGTCCCCTGTTCTCCTCTTATTATGCTTCGAAAAACTATGTGGTCCGGCTCTCGCTGGCGATTGCGGAAGAACTCCGCCGCGAAAAGAGCCGTGTCACGATCAGCATTCTCTGCCCCGGGCCAGTGAACACCGGCTTCAACGACCGTGCCGGCGTGCAGTTCCGTGTCAAGGCACTGACACCGGAAGCCGTTGCCAAAGAAGCAGTGTTCGGGCTGCTGACAGGAAAGCTGCTGATCATTCCGGGGCTGATGATGCGTGTAGGCGTTGCCGCATCAAAGCTGGTGCCGGAAAAACTGCTCTCCCGTATCCTCTACCATGTACAGGCAGCAAAACAGCCGGAACACAAGTAAGACACACACAACCACACCGCAAAGCGGCAGACGACCTCCCGTGTCATCTGCCGCTTTTTTGCAAATCTCCGAAAAATTGATTTCTACACCTTTTCACGTATAAAATATTGACAAAAAAGCGATGTAATGTTATAATGTATTTATTCACTATAACAACATGTGAAGTGAAACACAGAACCCACAAAAATCGGAAAGAAGGAATGAAATCAAATGAAATTCAAAAAACTCATGGCGGCAGTCACCACCGGTGTGCTTGCTGTCACCAGTCTGTCCCTTTCGGGACTGATCGGCTCCGCAGAGGTGCAGGAGCTGATGAACGACACGTTCGAAAGCGGCTACGGAGCATGGAAAGGCGTAGGCTCCTCGCTGTCCCTGTCCACGGAGCAAGCCCACAACGGCGGCACTTCCCTGTACTGCTATGACCGCACCGCCAACTGGGGTGCTCCCCGCTGCTCCCTGACCGGAATCGTGGCTGCCGGACAGAGCTACGAGATCTCTACCAGTGCCATGTACGAGGGCAGCGGTCAGCAGAACATGGCGATCAAAATGATCTACACCGATGCCAACGGCACAGACCACTACGATCAGGTTGCCGCCGCACAGGCAACTGCGGGACAGTGGGTGGAGATGAAGGGCAACTACACCGTTCCCTCCGGTGCCACTGGCATGATCCTTTATGTGGAGATGCCGGGTGCCAATACCGACCAGACCTATTATATTGACGACGTGGTCATCAAGGGCGAAAAGACAGAGATCCAGCTGGACGACAAGTTCGAATCTGACTTTGACAACAACTCCACTCAAAAGTGGAACGGCCGCGGCAGTGCCGAGATAGAACTCTCCACCAAGTACGCCCACAGCGGCACAACCAGCCTGTATGTTTCCGGCAGAACCCAGCTGTGGAACGGTGCCACCCGCAGTGCGTCCGACATCATGGAAGCCGGCGGCTACTACAAAGTCGGCACCTACGTGCTCTATGACGGCGACCAGTACACCGACACCCAGAAATTTTCCATCAACCTGCAATACGACCTGAACGGCAAGGAAAACTACTACACCATTGCCACCGAAACTGCAAACAAGGGCGAATGGAAATACGTGGGCAGCGAATTCACCGTGCCGGAGGGTGCGACCAACTTCTATATCTATGTACAGACCGGCTACACCAGTGCCCCCAAGGAACAGGATCTCATGAACTTCTACATGGACGATGCAGTCGGCGAACACCTGCCGGATCCTGCCATTCAGGATGACATCGCTTCCTTGAAAGATGCCTATTCCGACTACTTTAAGATCGGCTGTGCCTGTGCCGGTTCGGAATTCGCACAGGGTGCCACCAAGGATCTCATCAAAAAGCACTACAACAGCCTGACGCTGGGCAACGAACTGAAACCGGACAGCGTGCTGGATCTGGCACTGTCCCAGAAGTACGTGGCAGAAACCGGCGATGACTCCATGCCCCAGATCTCTCTGAACGAAGCAGACGAGATGCTGAAATTCGCCGGCGAAAACAAGATTCCGGTACGCGGTCATGTGCTGGTATGGCACAGCCAGACACCGGACTGGTTCTTCAAGGAAAACTTCGACCCCAACGGGGAATGGGTTTCCAAGGACAAGATGACCAAGCGTCTGGAAAACTACATCAAGACCGTCATGGAAACGCTGAAAAAGGATTACCCCGATGTGGAATTCTACGCATGGGACGTGGTGAATGAAGCCGCTTCCGATGCCGGCACCATTCGCGATGCGGGTTCCAACAACGAGGTGAACGGACAGTCTGCATGGGTTAAGGTCTATGGCGACCAGTCCTATATCCCGCTGGCGTTTGAGTTCGCCAAGAAGTACGCACCGGCAGGCTGCAAGCTGTTCTACAACGACTACAACGAGTACTCTCCCAACAAGCAGGCGTACATCATCAGCGACATTCTGAAACCGCTGGTGGAAAAGAACCTGATCGACGGCGTGGGCATGCAGTCCCACATCTCCATGAGTTATCCCACCATTGATCTGTACAAATCCGCCATGCAGCAGTATGCAGACCTGGGACTGGAAGTACAGGTCACCGAGCTGGACGTTTCCGAGAAGTCCAACGAATACGCCGACCAGCTGGCTCTGGCACAGCGGTATCAGGACGTATTCAAGATGTACAAGGAAATGAAGGATTCCGGCGTGAACCTGTCCGCCGTTGTCCTCTGGGGCATCACCGACTCCACCAGCTGGATCGGCGGCTATCCCCTGCTCTTTGACAAGGACTATCAGGCAAAGCCGTCCTATTACGCCGTGATCGACACCGACTCCGAAGTAGAAAAGCTCCAGACCATGACGGCATACCGCTATGACGGCACAGATGCCGATCTGGAACGGGCATTGGAAATCGGTACGGCACAGTATCTCAGCACCAAAACCAGCAGTACCAACACTTATTTCAAGGCAGCTTGGTCTGACGAAAACATGATCGTTCGCATCTACAATCCGGCAGTTTCAGCAGATGGCAAAAACTCCTATGTTGCAATTTACGGAAACCATGTGGATTCTATGGGAGGCTTCCCAATTGCCAGCCAAACCATTACTTCCGACACGGCATATATCGACCTGAAATGGAAATCCTACAGTAATGCTGGTTGGGAACCGAAAAGCGGCAGTACCGTGCACTTAGATGTATTCAACAATGATGCTGCATGGAATTGCATTGATCTGGCAAAAAGCTTTTTTGACATGATGAATGAAAGTGAACCGACTGGCGGCGGTGCATTGCCCAAGTGCGGTATTGTCACCCTCGCAGAACAGCCCAAGTATGCCGAGGCAACCAAGACTGAAACACCCATTACCATTGACGGGGACATCGATGCCGCATGGGCAGATGCCAACACCATTGATGTCAACACCTACTCCATGGGCAACGGTGCGACCGCCGTTTCCAAAATGCTCTGGGACGAGAATTACTTCTATGTGCTGACAGAAGTTACCGACCCCGTACTGAGCGTGGCAAGTGCCAACGCCTATGAGCAGGACACCGTGGAAGTATTTTTCGACGAGAACAATCACAAGACTTCCTCTTACGAAAGCGACGACATTCAGTGCCGCATCAACTACGAGAACGACAAGACCGTTACCGACGGACGTTCCACTGACGCATTCCTCTCCGGCACGAAAAAGACCGACAAGGGCTATATCGTCGAGGTGGCAATTCCGTACACTATCGGTTCGTTCCACGCTGACCAGATCGTAGGCTTTGACGTACAGGTCAACGATGACGGCACCGGCGACGGCAAGCGTACCAGCATGGCCAACTGGAACGACCTCACCGGTCAGGGCTATATCAACACCAGCGGTTTCGGCGTGTTGAAACTGGTTGGTGACGGCACAGTTACCACAGACACCACTGTAACGACCACCACTGGTACAACTTCCACCACAACAGAAACTGTCACCTCTGCCACCACCTCCGACAGCAGCACAAACACTTCGGAAAGCGGTGAAAGCGGACTGACACTGTACGGCGATGTCAACATGGACAGCCGTGTAGACATTACCGATGCGGTTCTGCTGAACAAGGCAGTGGCAAACGTTGTTACACTGGGAAGCACCCAGAAGAAGAATGCGGACTGCGATGCCGACAGCGAGATCAGCGGCAATGATGCTGTCGTTCTGCTGAAGTTCCTGGTATCCATTATCCACACCCTGCCCAGTGCAGAATAAGCGTAAACTGACAAGCTAAGGAAACACTGAATAAAGCCCGCCTGACGGCTTTGTACGCAATCTGCTTGCAGATTTTCCGTCATATTGCCCAGAAATCCCTTGCCATACGGCAGTATGCCTGCGGAATTTCTATGCAGTCTGCCGAAAAATCTGACTACGCATCTTACGCACAAGCTTTATTCAGTGTTTTCCTAACGATGTAACGGCTAAAACATCATATATCACAAAAAGCGGAGATTCCGGTGCGTGGAATCTCCGCTTTTTGTAATATACGATTATACGAATTTATTTATCCGATTCTTTGTTATAGAAAAACATGACCACTGCCATAGCAATGATGATACAGTACCCCAGAATGCTCAGCCAGTCGGGAATCTGTGCAAACAGCAAAAATCCCAAACCTGCGGCAAAAATGATCTGGGTGTAATCGTAAACGGAAATTTCCTTTGCCGGTGCATAGCAGTATGCCGAAGTGACACCGAACTGTCCGCCTGCCGCCGAAAGTCCTGCCATAACCAGACACAACAGCTGCTTCCACGTCATAGGCTCATAGCAGAACAGCAGATATGGCAATGTCACCACACAGGAAAAGGCGGAGAAGAAAAAGACGATATATGCCTTATTCTCCCCGATCTGCCCCAGACGGCGTACCATGGTATAGGCAACGCCTGCCCCGAAGCCGCCCAGCAGACCGATCAGGGACGGGAACAAATCCGCATTGGCAAAGGTGGGCTTGATGACACACAGTGCCCCCACAAATGCCCCCAACACGATCAGCCCCTGTTTCCAGTTCAGTTTTTCCCGCAGAAAGATCCACGAACAGAGAATTGCAAAAAACGGGGACATCTTATTCAGAATCGACGCGTCCGACAGTGCCAGATGATCGATCGCGTAAAAATTGCACAGGATCCCCAGCGTTCCCGCCGTGGCACGCAGTACCAGAAACGGCAGGGCTCCCTTTTTCGGCAGAAAGCAGCCGTGCTCCCGCAGAAGCATCGCCAGTGCAAACAATAGTGCCACCAGATTCCGGAAAAAGCTTTTCTGGATAAACGGCAGATCGCCGGAGAGCCGCACAAAGGCATTCATCCATGCAAAACAAAACGCCGACAAAATGATGCAGATCATGCCCTTCTGCCGGTCAGACAAAGAACGCTTTGACATGTTTTCATCTTCTTTCATTGACGTGTTTTATGGCTGACATAGCCGCCGGTGAACTTGGAGGACAGGAACGTCTGCTCCCCATACAGCCCGTAATAGCCGGAGAGCAGATAGCTGACAGCAATTGCCAGCAGATAATACGGAGCACCCGCCATACCGAACAGTTCAGATGCGATCATCATAGAAGCCAGCGGGCAGTTGGTCACGCCGCAGAACAGTGCCGCCATGCCTACCGCCGCACAGAGAGAGGGCGAAATTCCCAGCAAGTGCCCGAACAGACAGCCAAACGTTGCCCCAATGAAAAAGGAAGGCACGATCTCGCCGCCCTTGAAGCCGCCGCCCAATGTCACCGCCGTGAAGATCATCTTCGCCAGAAACGCATACCAGACCACCTGCCCTGCCACGGCACGCCGCATCACCTCGCCGCCAATGCCCAGATAGTCCTGATTATGTACCAGCAACGCCAGCACCCAGAGCACACCGCTTGCCGCCAGAATCCGCAGATATGGATTTTTGCAATACTTTTTCAGAAAGTGCTCCGTCTGGTGCAGCAGCACACAGAACAGAATGCTCACCGCCGCACAGCAAACGCCCAGCAGCAAAATTTTTAACGACGGCACCACCTGAAACGCCGGAATTTCCCCGATCGTATACTTCGCCAGCGGAATGCCGCATTTGCCCGCCAGCCACGAAGCCGTCAGAGAAGCAATGGTACAAGGCACCAGTGCCGCGTACCGCATGGCACCGACACACACCACTTCCATGGCGAAAACCGGTGCCGCAATGGGCGTGCGGAAAATTGCCGAAAACGCCGCCGACATGCCGCAGAGCATCAGCACTTGTTTATCCCGTTCCGCCAGACGGAACACCCGTCCCAGAACACTGCCCACGCTGCCGCCCAGCTGCAACGCCGCACCTTCCCGTCCGGCACTGCCGCCGCAGAAGTGGGTCACTACGGTGGAAATGAAAATCAGCGGTGCCATTTGCATAGGCAGTTCCGTTTCTGCCCGCAGCGAAGCCAGCACCATATTGGTGCCCTTGTCGTTCTGGTCGTGACTGATGCGGTACAGCCACACGATCAGCAGACCGCCGGCGGGAAGTGTCAGCACTGTCCACCAATGCCCCGTCCGGAATGTCGTCACCCACTGTATGGCATACACAAAAGCAATCCCGATAAATCCCACCAGAACGCCCATCAGCACAGAGTAAAACACCCACCGCAGCAGCAGCCGCAAATGGGAAAGAATGTGGATACCGCTGTGCAGCAGCCGTCCTTTCCAGTGGGAAAGAAAACGTTCCCTTGAACGCATACCATTCCTCCTGACACAAACGCAATCCTCCGGAAAGTCATGCTTTCCAGAGGATTTCCGTCCAATTTTATTTGCAAGGCAACACCGCACAAAGCTTGTGCGGTGTTGCCGCAAGGAAAGTAATTTTGCTTTCCTCAATAATTCTCAGCCTTGACCTGAAAATAGGACTGCGGGTGCTGACAAACCGGACAGACCTCCGGTGCCTTTTGACCTACGACAATGTGACCGCAGTTGGCACATTCCCAGATGACATCGCCGTCCTTGGAAAAGACGCAGTCGCCCTCGATATTGGCGAGCAGCTTGCGATAACGTGCTTCGTGTTCCTTCTCGATCGCACCCACTGCCTCAAACAGTGCTGCGATCTGTGTGAAGCCCTCTGCCTTTGCCTGCTCCGCGAACTCGACATACATATCTGTCCACTCGTAGTTTTCGCCGGCAGCTGCATCTTTCAGGTTCTTTGTTGTTTCCGGCATCACGCCGCCGTGCAGCAGCTTGAACCAGATCTTCGCGTGTTCCTTTTCATTGTTGGCAGTTTCCTCGAACAGCTTACCGATCTGCACATAACCGTCTTTCTTTGCCTTGGAAGCGTAGTAATTGTACTTGGTGAATGCCTGTGATTCGCCGGCAAATGCCGCCAGCAAGTTTTTTTCCGTCTGTGAACCTTTCAGTTCTGCCATGATATGACCTCCTTTTCATCTTGAAGAAAGCAAAACAAAACTGTTGCATACAAACAGGTTTTATTCTGCATTTTTCCTATGGCAAGACCGCACAAAGAGCGTCTGGCGACTTTGCACGCCATCTGCTTGCAAATTTCCCGTCATATTTCACAAAAATGCTCGTGAATACATCAAGTATTCACTCCGCTTTTTGTTTCATCTGACGAAAAATTTGACGACGCATCTGTCGCACAATCTTTGTGCGGTATTGCCCTATGTGATTCTTCGGTGGTTTGCAGTTGTGTCCGCTGTTCCGCCGCCTTTCGACAGGCGGGACACAATCCGGAAAAGACAATGTGATGGGATTCCACCAGAAAATCCTCGCAGCCTACGATCTTGCTGCACAGGTCGCTCTGATAGGGCATGTTCACATCGAACACCCGATTGCAGCTGCGGCATTCCAGATGATAGTGGGGCTTGGTGTTGAAATCGAAACAGTCTGCCCCGTCCGGAATGGGAATGTGCAGGATTTCGCCCTGCTCTGACAGGATCTTCAGATTCCGGTAGACCGTCGCCTTGCTGATCAGCGTGTTCTCTGCGGCGATCTCCCGAAAGATTTCGTCTGCCGTAGGGTGATTGTGCATTCGCCGTACCGTTTCCAGCACCAGACGACGCTGAAGCGTATTGCGATTTTTCATAAAAATCAATCCTTTAAGCCGAGCATATACAAGATATACTCTAATAGTATCAGTTCTTAATTAACATTATATACTATCTGATTTGACTTGTCAAGAGATTTTTCTAAAAAGGCAACACAACAACATCATTTCCCCTCTTTTATTGTCGCCGGTTTCCGGAAGATTATACAAAAAAGCCTGCCTTGACAAAAAGCAAGACAGGCTCGATACCACAAATTACGCTTTACGGCAATACCGCACAAAGATTGTGCGACAGATGCGTCGTCAAATTTTTCGT
>OGXW01003497.1_pt1 | contig 10306 bp, 5 predicted proteins | sample 1576341 | NCBI WGS metagenome assembly OGXW01 (sample SAMEA3541592, study PRJEB24748) | human gut metagenome | biome: human gut; feature: human-associated habitat; material: faeces | place: China | collected 2012
ATAGAGCTTTCCCTCCTCTCCGGGAAGCCGCAGATAGAGCGTCCTGTTTTGGGGAGGCTCCTGGGGTGCCTGGCGCGGCACTTCCGGCCTTTCCGGCTGGGCTGCGTAATCCGAAATGCGGCGGACCCGGTTGATCAGGATCTGGGGCTCCTTGTCATCCCGCAGGGACAGCCTGCCGGTGATGACCACCGCCGCGTTTTCTTTCAGCAGCTCCCCATACTGGCTCAGAACACTGGAAAAGGCAAGCATTTCAATGGCAGCCGTATCATCCTCCATGGTCACATAGGCCATGACGGAATTGTTCCGGGTGCTTTTGGTTTTCACGGTCTGGACAATACCTGCCACAGAGACCATCTGATTGTCCTCGTAGTGATTTTCCTCATCCATCAGCTCGCCAATGGGGATCACATGGGTGTTTTTCAGCAGCTTTCGGTAATCATCCATGGGATGTCCGGAAAGATAGATGCCGGTGGTCTCCTTCTCCATGGCCATAAGTTCGGCTTTGTCGAATTCCGCCCGCTTCGGGATGTCCATCTTTGCGGCGCTGTCGTTTTCCAGCATGGAAAACAGGCCCAGCTGACCCTCCAGGTTCTTTTTCCGGCTGGAGGAGATGGAGTCCATCATGGCATCGTACACGCCGATGAGCTCGCTTCTGTGGCAGCCCAGGCTGTCCATTGCCCCGCAGCGGATCAGATTCTCCACCGCCCGCTTGTTCAGCTCCCCATCGTCCATGCGCTCCAGGAAGTCCTGCAGCGAACGGAAGGGGCCGCCCTCCCGGCGCTTGGCAGCCATGCTGCGGATAAGCCCTCTGCCGATGTTTTTCACAGCCCCAAGGCCGAAACGAATGCCCCCCTCCTCTACGGAGAAATGGTCCTCGGAGTGGTTGATATCCGGCGGCAGCAGGGCAATGCCCAGCTCCCGGCACTCGGCAATATAGGCGGAGATTTTGACGGACGAATCCAGCACAGAGGTCATCAGCGCCGCCATATACTGCCTGGGATAGTGGCACTTCAAATAGGCCGTCTGATAGGAAACCACTGCATAGCACACGGCATGGGATTTGTTAAAAGCATAGTTGGCAAAATCCACGATTTCATCGTAAATCGACTGAGCCGCGCTTTCGCTGACGCCCTTGGCAATGGCACCGGAGATTCCCTGGGATGCATCGCCATAGACGAAAACCTTCCGCTCCGCCTCGATAACCTTCAGCTTCTTCTTGGAAATGGCCCGCCGGATGTTATCCGCCTGGCCCATGGTGTAGCCGCCCAAGCTGCGGAAGATTTCAATGACCTGCTCCTGGTAGACGATGCAGCCGTAGGTCACCCGCAGAATAGGCTCCAGCAGGGGCGTTTTATAGGTCACCTGGGCAGGATTCAGCTTGTTGGCAACAAATCTGGGAATGGAATCCATGGGACCGGGACGGTAAAGGGCCACAATAGCTGTGATGTCTTCAATGGAACTGGGGTGCATACTGATGCACACGCCGGTCATACCGGCAGACTCCATCTGGAACACGCCGGAGGTTTTTCCATCCGAGAGCATTTGAAAGGTCTCCGGGTCGTTGTCCGGAATGGATGCTATGGAGAAGCCGGGCTCCAGCCTCTGAATCTGCTTTTCCGCATCCTGGATCACCGTCAGGTTTCGCAGGCCCAGGAAGTCCATTTTGAGCAGGCCCAGCTCCTCAATGGTGGTCATGGTGTACTGGGTGACAATGGTATCATCATTCCGGGACAGGGGCACATAACTGCATACGGGGTTTGCCGTAATGACAACGCCCGCAGCATGGGTGGAAGAGTTCCGGGGCATTCCCTCCAGGCGCATTGCCGTATCGATCAGCTTTTTGACCCGCTCGTCCCCCTCATAAAGCTCCTTGAAGCGGGGGGATTCCCGAAGGGCATCCTTCAGCGTCACATGGGGACCGGCAGGGACCAGCTTTGCCACCACATCGGTTTCGGCAAAGGTGAAATTCAGTGCACGACCCACGTCACGGATGGCGCCCCGGGCGGCCATGGTGCCGAAGGTAACGATCTGGGCCACCCTGTCCGCGCCGTACTTTCTGTAGACATAGTCAATGACCTCGCCCCGGCGCTCCTGGCAGAAATCCGTATCGAAATCGGGCATACTCACCCGCTCGGGGTTCAGGAAGCGCTCGAAGATCAGGCCGTATTTCATGGGGTCTACTTCCGTAATATGGATGCAGTAGGCCAAAATGGAGCCCGCGCCGGAGCCACGGCCCGGGCCGACGGGAATGCCCACGCTTTTGGCATAGTGGATGAAATCCCAGACGATCAGATAGTAATTCACATAGCCCATGGAGCTGATGACATTGATCTCATACTCCATGCGCTCCCGGTATTCCTGGGGAGCATCCGGGTAGCGCTCCTGAAAGCCCTTCTCGCAGAGCATCCGGAAATACCCCTCGTTGGTGTAGCCCTCCGGCACCGGATAGGCCGGCAGATGGTACTCATGGAACGTAAAGTCCACATTGCACATCTGGGCAATCTTCACCGTATTGTCAAAGGCCTCGTCGCAGCCCGGGAACAGCTGGCGGAGCTCCTGCTCGCTTTTCAAATAGAATTCCTGGGTTTCAAAACGCATCCGGTTCAGATCGTCCACCGTCTTGCCGGTCTGGATGCACAGCAGCACATCCTGCATATCCGCATCCTCCCGGCGCAGATAGTGGGCATCGTTGGTGACCACCAACGGCAGCCCCGTTTCCCGCGCCAGACGCTGCAAGCCCTGGTTCACGGGGCGCTGCTTGTCAATGCCATGGTCCTGCATTTCCAAATAAAAATGCTCCGGGCCAAAAATACGGGAGAGCTCCAGGGCCATGCGCTTGGCCTCGTCATAGTTTTCATTCATAAGCGCCTGGGGGATGGCACCGGCCAGACAGGCGGACAGGGCGATGAGCCCTTCATGGTGCCCCTCCAGCAGCTCCAGGTCCACCCGGGGCTTTCCGTAGAAGCCGTGCAGGAAGGCCTCGGACACCAGATAACACAGGTTCTCATAGCCCTTCTGATTTTCGCACAGCAGAACCAGGTGGTAGGGGTCATTATCCAATCCGTGAACCCGGTCTGACATTTTTCTGCGGGCCATATAGACCTCGCAGCCGATAATGGGCTTAATGCCTGCGGCCTTGGCCGCCTTGTAGAAATCAATGCAGCCGTACATAACGCCGTGATCCGTAATGGCCACGGCCGTCTGGCCCAGCTCCTTCACCCGGTCCATCATGCCGTCAATGCGGCAGGCCCCGTCCAGCAAACTGTACTCGCTGTGGACGTGCAGATGTACAAAGCTCATTGCGTGACCTCCTTTGCCATGGAGACAATGCGCTGCAGCCGGTGGTTCATGGCCGGCTTGGTAATGGGCGGCTCCATCATGGCCGCCAGCTCCGAAAGAGAGGCTTCCGGGTTGTTCTCCCGGGCCTGGGCCGCCTGGGCAATCTTCTGGGGCAGCTTTTCCAGCAGGCCACGGTCCCGCAGAACGCGGATCGCCCCCAGCTGCTCCTGGGCTGCCTCCACCACCTTGGAGGTATTGGCATCGTCACAGTTGCAGCAGCGGTTCACCTTGTTGTTCAGCTCTTTTTCCAGCTTTGCCTCCATAATGCCCATGGCCGCCACAGGCGCACCCAGGAAGGTAAGGAAATCGGAAATAAGGTCGCTGTGCTTGAGATAGAGCACCTGGGCCCCGCCCCGGGCAGCCGCCTTGGCAGGGAAGCCCACGGTCTCATGGATCAGGGCCTCGCACTCCCGGGCGACGCTCTTATGGGTGGTGGTGAATTCCAGATGGTAGGCCTTGCTGGGGCTGGTGACGCTGCCCCCGGCCAGGAATGCCCCCCGCAGGAAGGCCGCCTTGCAGCAGTCCTCCTCCACAACCGGCAGGTTGATGTGCAGGGCCAGTGTATCCTTGGGTGCAAAGCCAAAGGATTCCATAATGGCGGCGATCTTCTGCCGATCTGTGATCTGAAACACCAGCTTTCCCTTGGTTTCCTCCCCCGGGAGGGTATCAAAGCTCACGCCGAAGGCCTTGCGGAAAAGCTTCGGCAGAAGCTTGGCAAAGTCCTGGCTCTCCGTAATAATCTTGATCAGGCTGTCCTGAAAGCAGTTGCAGAACAGCAGAATGCCGAAGCACTCCGCCAGGGCGCAGCAGCCGTCCTGGGGGTACTCCCGGCATATCTCTGCCTTGGCGGAAGCGGAAAAGGATTGCATGGCGTTCCCTCTTTCTCTTTACCAGATGCGAATTTCCGGCTCCAGACGAATGCCGGATTTCTCTTCAACAATATTGGCCACGTCTTCCAGCAGCTGCCGGACCTCTGCGGCAGTGGCTCCGCCCAGATTCACGGCAAAGCCTGCGTGCTTTTCGGAAATGGAGGCGTTGCCCACGCGGTAGCCCCGCAGTCCCGCCTGATCGATCAGCGCGGCAGCATAGCCCTGCTTCGGGCGCTTGAAGGCCGATCCCGCGCTGGGATAATTCAAGGGCTGGGATGCAGAGCGCTTGGCCTGCAGCTCCTTCATGCGGCCCTTGACGGCCTCCGGATCATCGGGAGTCAGGGCAAACAGGGCGCTGAGCACAATGTCGCCCGAATTCTCCAGGCAGCTGTGTCGGTAGGAAAAATCCATTTGGCCGCTCTGCAGGGTGTAGATTTCTCCCGCCGCAGTCATGAGCTCTGCGCTCTCACAGACGCGGCCCATCTCCCCGCCATAGGCCCCGGCGTTCATATACACACCGCCGCCGACGGAGCCGGGAATGCCATGGGCAAATTCCAGCCCGCTTAGGCCTTCCCGGGCTGCAAACATGGCAAGCCGCGTCATGGTGACTCCGGCCATGGCCCGGATATGGGTTTCGTCCACCCGGACAAGCCCGTCCAGGCAGTCCTTCAGGCAGATCACCAGCCCCCGCAGCCCCTCATCCGGGGCCAATACGTTGGTTCCTGCACCCAGAATAACCGGTTTGCAGTCCAATAAAACGGACTTATTCAAAAGCTGCCCCAATTCCCCGGAATTTTTTGGGAATGCCATCACCTCTGCCGGGCCGCCAATGCGGAAGGAGGTATGCTTTTCCAGGGGCTCCCAAAAGCGCAGGGAGATTCCGGGATAAATTTCTTCGGTTTTCCGCTGAAAATCAGTTAATTCAGTCATAAACGCCTCCGGGTGTAAACTCTTATACAGTATACCACAATTTATACTATTATGCAATGAGGATTTCTGCCCAGTCTGCGTAAGCGTTGCAGCACAACCCAACGTGGTGGGTTCCTCCGCTCCGCCATCGCTGCGGTCGGAATGACATACGTTTTTGCGTTGGTTGTTACAAATTCAAATGTACCTCGAATGGCCTTGCGGCCAATGGCGGCAGATTGCCGCCGCTGCATGCGCAATCCCTCTGCGCCCATTGTTCCCGTAATGTTTCCCGCCGCCCCGCCACCCTAAAATTTAAAGTTATGAGAGAACTATCATAGATTATTGTGTCAAAAAGAAGCGGAATCTGACACTTTCTAAGAATTGCACAAAAGTATTCTCCCCATTTTGTAAGGACTTCCAAAATTGAAAAGAGCCTTGCAATCCCGGGCTTTTGTTTGTTATACTTATAGTGTACAAGACAAGCCCCCCTTTCGGCGTAAGGAGGAATATTTATGATATTTATGAAAAAACTCACGACACGGCTGCTGTCCCTGGTGCTGCTGGGGGCCTTTATCCCCAGCTTCGTTTTGGCGGATACATGGTATCTGGATAAGGGCGATATTACCGTCAATGCTACGGGCACGATCCAGACTGTTACCCAGGGAGCTGCACCAGTAGAAGATCCAAATCCCGTCATCACCAGCAACGGGAAGACAGAGAACACCGTCATCATCAATGCGGGGGAAAACGCTACCGCCAACGTGACCCTGGAGAATGTGAATATTGACGTAAGCTCAAAGTCTGAAGCCGCCATCACCACACAGGGCCAGGGCGACGTGACCCTGAATCTCTTGGGGAACAACAGCGTTCAGAGCGGCACCTATCACGCCGGTGTACACAAGGAAAATACCGGGAATCTGACCGTCACCGCCCCAGAGGGCGGCACCGGCAGCCTGAATGCCACCGGCGGTCAAGGCGGTGCGGGCATCGGCGGCGATTCGAGTGGTGGTAACGGCAACAATATCACCATCTCCGGCGGTACTGTCGTCGCCAAAGGCGGCGAATACAGTGCCGGTATCGGCGGCGGCGGTAACAGCAGCCACAAAGATGCCAGCAAAATTACAATTTCCGGCGGCGATGTCAAAGCCACCGGCGCCGGAAGCGCTGCGGGAATCGGCGGCGGCAACGGCGGAAGCGGCGCGGATATTGAGATCACAGGCGGCAAGGTCACGGCCACAGGCGGTGAGCAAGGAGCCGGCATCGGCGGTGGCAACGGTGGCAACGGCAGCAGAATCACCGTCTCCGGCGGTGAGGTCAACGCTGCAGGCAAAGATAACTATGATGGTGGCGGTGCGGGCATTGGCGGCGGCAGCGGCGGCAACGGCAGTAATATTACCGTCTCCAAAGGTATCGTTAACGCCACCGGCGGTGATTATTCCGCAGGCATCGGCGGCGGTAAAAACGGCAGCGGCAGCGACATTACCGTCTCCGGCGGCAAGGTAAAAGCCATCGGCGGCTCCCTTGGGGCAGGTATCGGCGGCGGTAAAGACGGCAGCGGCAGTAACATTGCCATCGAGGGCGGCAAGGTAGAAGCCAGCAGCGTCGGCGGCGGTGCAGGTATCGGCGGCGGATCCCTTGGCAGCGGCAGTAACATTGCCGTATCCGGCGGCGAGGTAACGGCCCAGGGCGGCGTCGGCGGTGCCGGTATCGGCGGCGGTCAAGGAGGCAGCGGCAGTAAGATTACCATCTCCGACGGCAAGGTAACCGCCACTGGTGCCGGTGCTGGTGCCGGTATCGGCGGCGGCTACGCAGGCAGCGGCGAAGGCATTACCATCGAGGGCGGCGAGGTTACAGCCCGGGGCGACGCCGGCGGTGCCGGTATCGGCGGCGGAATTAGCGGTACCGGCAGCGATGTCACGATTTCCGGTGACGCGCAGGTGAAGGTACAGGGCGGCACGACAGGTAGAGACTGGCACAAAGGTGCCGCTATCGGCAACGGCGGCACCCCTACGACGGATGGAAATGAGGTCTCCCCCAATACCTCTGATTTGAAAGTTGGCGGATTCATCCAGATATACGAGCCCGGTAAGAATATCAATACGGACACACCTGACAGAACCATCGAAGGCCAAAAGGGCGATCATTCCTGGAACGCTGGTGAGGTGACCACCGCCGAGACGGTGCCGGAGAGCAAGGCGGCGGCCTACTGGGTCTCCGACTCTCAGGGCCAGAGTATCCCCTACCAGGCGCAGCAAAAGGACGGCGTACTCACCGTGACCGTCCAGGCGGACACCGCCTCCCTCCGGGGCACCACCGGAAGCCTGGGGCAGCTGGAGGCCCAGGGCATTGCGGAGATCCGGTTCGTCACCAACGGGGCCCAGTCCGCATTCACCCTCTCCGATCTCCTGACCTCCGGCACCGGCAGCTTCGCCCTGACCCATGACGGCGACAAGGTCACATTCACCCTGGAAAGCACAGACATCAGCGGGATTCTCAAGTAATGGATTCCATACAAAAAATCGGCGGCAAAATTGCCGCCGATTTTTTGCCTTCCGCTCTTGCCGATTTCACCAGAGCTTCCCTAGTTTTCCGACATGGGTCCGTCCTCCGGCATGTCGCCGTTGCGGGCGGCCCACTGCTCCTTGGTGATGAGGATATCCCGGGGCTTGGAGCCCTGGAAAGGGCCTACAATGCCCTTTTCCTCCATCTCGTCCACGATTCTGGCAGCTCTGGCATAGCCCAGCTTTAACCTGCGCTGGAGCATGGAAACAGAGGCCTGTCCGGTTTCCAGTATGACCTCTACGGCGGCGGGAAGCATTTCATCTCCCTCCAGCTCGGCGTCGTTGGGTTCCGGGTCGGCGGCAGCGCCCTTGCCGCTCTTTCCGGTCTGCTGGGCCTTCTTCTCGATTTCCTCCAGAACCTGCTGGTTGTAGTCAGCCGTATAATTGTCCTTCACGAAGCTGGCAACCGCCTCCACCTCGCTGTCCGTGACGAAGCAGCCCTGGACACGCAGCGGCTTGCCGCAGCCGATGGGGGCATAGAGCATATCGCCCTTGCCAACCAGCTTCTCCGCGCCCTGGGTGTCCAGAATGATCCGGGATTCCATGGCGGAGGCCACGGAGAAGGCAATTCTGGAGGGAATGTTGGCCTTCATCAGGCCGGTGATCACGTCTGCGGAGGGACGCTGGGTGGCGATGATCAGGTGCATTCCGGAAGCACGGCCCATCTGGGCAATGCGGCAGATGGAATCCTCCACCTCCTTGGCGGCTACCAGCATCAAGTCCGCCAGCTCATCGATGATGACAATGATCTGGGGCAGCTTCTGACCGCCCTCCTCATTGGCAACGATGCTGTTGTAGGACTCCAGATCTCTTACACCGGCATCGGACATGAGCTTGTAGCGGCGCAGCATTTCCGTCACGGCCCACTGGAGGGAACCTGCGGCCTTCTTGGGATCTGTGACCACGGGGATCAGCAGCTGGGGAATGCCGTTATAAATGCCCAGCTCCACCATTTTGGGGTCTACCATAATGAGCTTCACATCCTCGGGGCCGGCCTTATAGAGCAGGCTGATGATGATGGAGTTCATACACACGGATTTACCGGAACCGGTGGTACCGGCGATGAGCATATGGGGCATCTTCGCAATGTTGCCCACAATGCAGTTGCCTGCAATATCCTTGCCCACGGAGAAGGAGGACTTGCCCTTGGCCTGGGCAAAGGCCGGGGAATCGATGACCTCCCGCAGGGACACGGTGGTCACCGTCCGGTTGGGCACCTCAATGCCCACAATGGAGATTTTCCCGGGCACGGCGGCAATTCGCACACCGGAAGCGCCCAGGCTCAGGGCGATGTCATCGGCGCAGCCGGTGAGCTTGCTCAGCCGGACGCCCTTGTCCAGCTCCACTTCATACCGGGTAACGCTGGGGCCACGGGTCACATTGATAATATGGGCATCGATGTGGAAGGAAGCCAGGGTCTCGTTGAGCCGCCGGGAGTTCTCCCGCATTTCCTCGGTGCCGTCGGCACTGGTTCCGGCGGGACGGCGCAGCAGTTCAATGGGCGGAAACCGGTAGGCCGTCTGTTCGGCGGCGCTGCCCTGGGCAATCTCGGCGGCGACCTGCTTGGCAGACTCCGCCGCCTCCTTGGTGGTCACCTTGCCGGGCTTCTCTCCGGTATTCTCCGGAGGGACAATGGGCTTGGCAGGCCGCCCCGGCTGCTCCGGCTTCACAAGCTTTGGCATCTTCTCCGGAATCGGGGGCTGCTCCGGCTCCCGTTTGAGCTCCTGCTTTTTCCGCTTCTCCGACTCTTCCGGGGTCTTCTCCACGGGAATGCCCCGGGTAACCGGCTGGGCGGGCGCACCATATATGGGGGTATCAATATCCAGGTCAATGGTGTTCATCACGTCCGCAGCCCGGGCAGGTGTTCCGGAAGCTGGAAAAATGCAGACGGTATTACACTTAAAGATATTGAAAGCGATGAAACAAAATGAAACTAATGTTATTGCGAATCGGATGAGAATTGAATGTGACTTTGTTTAAGTTTACGAATGAAATTCTTGGAGTATAGGAGCAAGATGGATATGTGGAATGACATATATAAGCCTGATTCGATTGGAAGTGAGGGCGGTACGATTATTGCAGATGAGGAATATAAAGAATCGTGCAGGATAACCTTGGAAAGATGTGAAAGGTATGATGCAATTACATGTGGTGTATATGGAAGTATGATGCATACAACTTTTTGTGATAAAAGTCATAGTCAGGAAGTATTTGATAACATGAAAAGAGATCTACAGGAATTTATTGATAAGGATACAACAGCTGAGGAAGAAGATATTTTCTATGAAGAGTTTATAAGTAAATATTGATTGGAAGATTGGTTTGATGACAGGAAAATGGAACAGATTCTGCATCAGAAACCGGTTCAGCTGAAGCGAGAGGCAGAATACGAACAGCAGAGCTTATTCTTATAATGGTTCAGAGGAGAAATAGAAAGATGCAAATATTTGTTGATGCAGATGCCTGCCCAGTGGTTGCGATCATTGAAAAGATTGCAAAAGATAATAGTGTTCCGGTAATGTTGTTGTGTGATACAAACCATGTTCTGTCATCGACTTATAGTAAAGTTGTTGTTGTCGGTGCAGGAGCAGATGCAGTAGATTATAAACTGATTAGTATCTGCCATAA
>OGXW01003500.1_pt1 | contig 10294 bp, 10 predicted proteins | sample 1576341 | NCBI WGS metagenome assembly OGXW01 (sample SAMEA3541592, study PRJEB24748) | human gut metagenome | biome: human gut; feature: human-associated habitat; material: faeces | place: China | collected 2012
CCCTCCCGTATCTGTTATATGGTTTCTTGATTATTCCTCATTATACAATAATTTGGACGGGATTGACAGTGATAAAAAATGAAATATGTATAAATAGAACATTGTATTCTACAGCCGATACATCTCTCTTGCATTTTTCTCCGTCTGTTCGACTACCTCTTCATACGTAATGCCCTTTAATTCCGCAATCTTCTCTGCCACATAACGGATATAAGCAGAATTATTGCGTTTTCCACGGTTTGGTTCCGGTGCCATATACGGGCAGTCCGTCTCGAGTACAATTGATGTCAGCGGAATATTTTCCACTACTTCTTTCAGCTTCTTCGCATTCTTGAACGTTACCACTCCGCCAACGCCGATATAGAATCCCATCTTGATATATTCCTGTGCCATCTCTTTAGAATACGAATAACAATGGATCACACCGCTTAGTCCTTTCGCATGCTCCTTCATAATCTCCATGGTATCTGCCGCTGCCTCCCGGCTGTGGATCAGAACCGGAAGATCCAGCTCCCCTGCCAGTTCCAGCTGCCGTATGAACCATTTTTTCTGCACTTCTCTTGGCTCATTGTCCCAGTAATAATCCAGACCGATCTCGCCTACCGCAACCACTTTCTCCTCTTTAAACAGCTCTTTCATCTGTGCAAAGTTCTCTTCATTCAGGCAGCCGACCTCATCCGGATGAATCCCGACTGCCGCATATACAAATGGATATTCCTTTGCAAGTGCAATAACCTTCCTGCAGGAATTATATGCTGCACTGACATTTACAATTGTGCCAACGCCCTGCTCTTCCATCGAATTCAGTAATTCTACTCTGTCTTCATTAAACTGCTCATCATCATAATGTGCATGTGTATCAAATATCATATATCCTCCGTTTCAAATCAAAAATGTCCTGTCCCTAGTATCCCAATATTTATCCCATCTTTTCCACACGTTATCCCAAGGAATTTCACGGTTATCCCACCCTTATCCCAAGGTTTTCCACATACTTATCCACATCATGTGGATAACTTGCATGACAGATACTGTATATAGATGTCGGATATTGAAAGATAATGAAGTTCTATATCAAACAAGGACGGTGATTTTCCAAATCCTCCGTCCTCATTTTTATTCTTTCTATACTTACTATACTTACATTAGCAGATCTCTGCACCGGCCGGCATATTCTTCTCCGGTGTCATAAGTGCCAGATTACCTTCTGCGTCTTCCGCGCACAGTAACATACCCTCAGATAATACTCCGGCAAGTTTTGCAGGTTTTAAGTTCACAAGAACCATAACCTTCTTGCCTACCATCTCTTCTGCAGAGTAATGTTTCTTAATTCCGGATACGATCTGTTTTACTTCGCTTCCGATCTTAACCTGTGAGCAGAGAAGTTTCTTAGATTTTTTCACTTCTTCGCAGGCAATGATCTCACCAACCTGGAACTGCATCTTTCCAAAGTCATCGAATGTGATCTCTGGTTTTGCTTCGATGTCGATCACTTCTTCGTCAGCTTCTTCTTTTGCCTCTTCCTTCTCTTCTACATGTGGGTGAAGTTCTTCTACTTTTTTCATTACTTCATTGACATCCAGTCTTGCGAAAAGGATCTCCGGTTTTTCTGTTACTTTTCCGTCTCCAAGCTGAGCAAGGATCTTCTCTGAAGTCTCCGGCATGAAGGATTCCAGAAGTTTTGCTCCTGCTTTGATGCTCTCGATCAGGTTGTAGAGAACGGTCTCCAGACGATCTTTCTTTGCCTCATCTTTTGCAAGTGCCCACGGCATTGTCTCGTCGATGTATTTGTTGCAGCGTTTGAACAGTACGAAGATCTCTGTGATTGCATCTGCGACACGCAGTTCATCCATCTTCGCATCGACTCTCTTCGGAGTATCTTCTGTGACAGCCTTAAGATCTGCATCGACAGCCTTTTCTTCTTCTGTCTCGGCAACACCCTTATCTGTTACAACACCGCCGAAGTATTTATTTGTCATGGAAATAGTTCTGTTTACCAGGTTTCCAAGTGTATTTGCAAGGTCAGAGTTCATACGCTCTACCATCAGCTCCCATGAGATCACGCCATCATTTTCAAATGGCATCTCGTGAAGTACGAAGTAACGTACGGCATCTACTCCGAAGAAATCAACCAGCTCATCTGCGTAAAGTACATTTCCTTTGGACTTACTCATCTTACCGTCGCCCTGCAGAAGCCATGGATGTCCGAATACCTGCTTTGGAAGCGGCAGATCCAGTGCCATCAGGAAGATTGGCCAGTAAATGGTATGGAAACGGATAATATCTTTTCCGATCAGGTGAAGGTCTGCAGGCCAGTTCTTATTAAACAGTTCTGTGCTGTTACCGTCGCAGTCATATCCGATTCCTGTGATATAGTTGGTCAGCGCATCGAGCCATACGTATACGACATGTTTTGGATCGAAGTCTACCGGGATTCCCCATTTGAAGGATGTTCTGGATACACACAGATCCTGAAGTCCCGGAAGCAGGAAGTTATTCATCATTTCATTCTTACGTGAAACCGGCTGAATGAATTCCGGATGCTCATTGATGTGGTTGATCAGTCTGTCCGCGTATTTGCTCATCTTGAAGAAATATGCTTCTTCTTTCGCAGGCTTACACTCACGTCCGCAGTCCGGACATTTACCGTCTACTAACTGAGACTCTGTCCAGAAAGACTCGCATGGAGTACAGTACATTCCTTCATAAGATCCTTTGTAAATGTCTCCCTGATCGTACAGTTTTTTGAAAATCTTCTTAACCTGTGCTTCGTGATCTTCGTCTGTTGTACGGATGAATTTGTCATAAGAAGTATTCATCAGATCCCAGATCCTCTTGATCTCGCCTGATGCATTGTCAACGAATTCCTTTGGTGTAACACCTGCTTCGTCTGCCTTCAGCTCGATCTTCTGTCCATGTTCATCTGTTCCTGTCTGGAAGAATACATCGTATCCCTGACTTCTTTTATATCTTGCGATGGCATCTGCCAGCACGATCTCATACGTGTTACCGATGTGCGGTTTGCCTGATGCATAAGCGATTGCTGTTGTAATATAATATTTTCCTTTATTACATTTTTCACACATGTTTTTTCTCTCTCCTTCTATGTTTACCGGATATATGAAATATAGAATGTGCCCTGGCACATTCTCGCGCTGAGCGCGGTCGCTTGCGACATCCTACTTCTTCGCGCGAATGCGCATCCTGCCGGAGGCTTTTTATATAACAGGAAACTCAGTTTCCTGTTATATAAAAAATCTCCCCTGCATTCACTCCTCATAACTTCTGTTACAATTCGTAAATCCCAGGGAAGACGAAAATCCGTGTTACCACTTCCATTCACTATCAGTCTCGCAACCGACAGTCTCTGCGGGTGAAGTCACCTCTCCACCTCTCCGCTGTAAAGGGCGGAACCCTTCGTGAACTTACATTTTCCATGCTCATCCACACCGCTCAGTAAGCCATCTTCTGTAACGTTCCACCTGTCCCTCTCAGCATCACACTGCAGTATTCTCACCTGCAGTTCACGGGATTCTCTGTAAGATTTCCTGTTACATACTCTCTTCATCAATGCGTTTGTCATATATCCATTCGTATTGTAAATCGTAGCATATAAGCGGGCGGGATGTCAAGGTCTACAGGCTGTACGTATCAATCTTCTGCAATTAAATTCCTTAACTATCAATCAAGTACTTCCTTAAAATCAAACTGCTCCATAAATTTTGTATATTCTGCAGAATCTTTGAATACCGGTTTGTAATTTTTAACCAGTTCTTTACTTCTTGCAGCTTTCTCTTTCAGCAATCCATATGCTGCCAATGCAAACATTTTCGCTGTATCAATATAAGCCTCTTCTTCATTCGTCACTTCAAAGTTAATCTGATGAAGTCCGCCTTTTACACCGCCTGTATTGAATGTATAAACAGGCATCAGATGCTGCACATCACCTACATCTGTAGAACCGCCGGAATGTCCCGCGGCCTCTCTTACAGGTACTTCCGGTGCTGCAAGTTCTGCAGCTCTCTTCAACTCCGGCAAAGCCTGTTCTGCAAGTGTCGGAAGGTATCCCGGCAGTGTAGTAATCTCTACTTTTGCTCCCATCGCCACTGCACCTGCCTGAAAAGAACGATCTGTTTTCTTTGCCGCATCCGTAAATGCTTCAATTGTTTTCGCTCTTACCAGTGTCTCGATCACAATTTCATCCGGAATAACATTAACCAGATTTCCACCTTTCGTAATGATCGGATGAATACGGACGCAGTCTTCGTCACGAAAAGTCTCACGGTTGAGCCCTAATGCCTGAAGGCCAAGAGAAGCTGCGGAAAGTGCATTCACTCCCTTGTCAGGTGCTCCGGCTGCATGAGCTGCTTTTCCTAAATAGCGGATTACTTTTGATACAAATCCATTTCCTGTTCCGCTTCCGACTTGAATTTCATCTCCCGGCTGAATATGATGCGCCAGGCAGAGATCAATATCATCAAACGCTCCTGTACGGATCAATTCACATTTTCCACCTCCATAGCGAATCTTGCCCTGCTCACGCAGCTGATTCTTAAATTCAATCTCACCATACTCTTCTGCAGGTGTGGCAAAAAATACTACCTGTCCACCCAGTTTTTCTGCAATCTCAGGTACTGTAAGTGCAAGTGCCGCACCAAATATGCCTGCCATCTGTGCATGATGTCCGCAGCAGTGAGCCGCATCTGTTTCAGGATTTACATAGGCATGTTCCGGGATTCTCAGAGCATCCAACTCTCCTAAAAGTGCAAGACTTGCATTCTCCTTCTTCTCTTCATTCAGGTATGCTTTTACACCTGTGATGGCAAATCCTGTTTCTGTGTGAAGTCCTAATTCTTTCATCTTATTTACAAATTTCTGTGAGGTACGGAATTCTTTATAGCCAAGTTCCGCATGTGTATAAATATCTCTTGCAAACTCAATAATTTCATCTCTATGTTGATCAATTATATCTATAATTAACTTTTCCGTCTGATCCATGGCTTCTACCTCGCTTTCTTTAACTCCGCTCAGAACCACTTACTGAAGTTCTTCTGGGATCCACCATAATCCATCATTATTTTTTTTCATATATTCTTTGAATTCATCAGAATGATATGCATCTACGATTGCCTGTGCCCATGCTGCATCTTTGTTCTCTTTTTTTACTACAACCTGAAGTACAAGGTAATCTTGGATATCTTCGTTTGCAAGTGCTGTAGAAGCATCGATTCCTGCATTGTATACAACACTTCCTGTAATTGCTACATAATCAAAATCAGCCATTGTAGCCGGGATTGTCATACTGTTCATCTCTGTAAACTTAATGTTATGTGGGTTCTCAGTGATATCATCCTGTGTTATTGCGGATGGATCTGCATTCTCATCCAGTTTGATCCAGCCGATCTTCTGAAGCATCAGATAACACCGTGCTGTGTTAGATGCATCGTTTGGAACTGCCACTTTTGCACCGTTCGGAATATCGTCGATTGAATCATATTTATCAGAATATACACCTGCCGGCACTGTCGGGATCGGGCTGATTGCTACCAGATCTCCGTTATAACTCTTGTTGAAATTTTCCATGTAAGCTGTATGCTGCTCAACGTTAACATCAACATCTCCGTCATTTAATGCAACGTCTGCTGTCTGAAGATCAGAAAGATCAACGCCCTTTACTGTGTATCCCTCTTTTTCAAGAATCGGAACAATGGCATCTTCAAAAAGCTCTGTATATGGTCCCTGAGATTTTCCATAGACGATTTCCTTCTTATCTGTGTTTTTTGCTGATGAATCACTCTTTGCAGAATCGCCTGATCCTGAGTTTCCGCATGCCACAAGACCAAATGCTGTTGCCGCTACTAATACACTTGCAATAATTTTTTTCATTTTCATAATCTAAATCTCCCTATTCTCATTCTTTTTATCTATCTCATGTCCGGCTGTCGTTACACAGTGACTGTAAACACTCACAACTATTATTACCAGGCTTGTTGTCCTGTCTTTTTTGTTTCTTACAGAACTCTGATATTTATTTATGCTGTCTTAATTTTCTTGAAATTGTATTTCCTGCAAACTGAAGAATCTGTACAAAGATAACCAGTACTACAACTGTGAAAATCATCAGTGGTGTGTTCATTCTCTGGTATCCATAAGTCAGTGCCAAATCTCCGACACCGCCTCCACCTACATATCCTGCCATCGCAGATGCTCCGAGAAGTCCGATTGTACCAGTTGTCAGTGCCAGAACAATAGATCCCAGTGTCTCAGGAAGAAGGAAGTAACGAATAGTCTGCCATGTTGTAGCTCCCATCGCTTCTGCTGCTTCCAGAATACCCGGATTAATTTCCAACAAACTGTTCTCCATCAATCGTGCCAGATATGGACTGATGTAAATAACAAGTGGTACCAACGATGCCGTACTTCCAATCGTAGTTCCAACAATTGTTCTTGTCAGTGGCATGATTGCTACAAGAAGGATTACAAATGGAATGCTTCTTACAATGTTAATGTAGATACTTACGATATTGTAGAGAATCCGATTCTCTGCAAGTCCGCCCTTGCGACAAAGCACAAGGATCAATGCCAGAATGATTCCTATGATGGTTCCGATGATCAATGACCATGCCACCATATATAAAGTCTGTCCTCCACTGGTCAGTAATTTCTCCAGTGAAACTCCAAAATACTGCTGATCCATTAAATCACCTCTACCCTTTCTCTGATTACTCCGTTTTCGTCAATCTGTTTCTCTGCTTTCAGAATCTTCTCTTCAGATCCTAGCAACTGTAAAATGAACACACACATTATGTTGTCCTGAAGCTCTTGAACGGTTGCTCCTAAGATATTTACTACAATTCCTTCTACATGACAAATATCTGAGATAACCGGGCGTTTTACGCTGCTTCCGATAAATTTCAATCGTTCTACACGGAAATGTTCTTTCTGCTCTTTTACAAGACTTATGATGCTTTCAGGAATCTGATCATTCACAACAGTCTGAACAAATCTCTTTGTAACTGGTGCCTGCGGTTTTCCGAATACATCCAGTACACTTCCCGCCTCGACTACCTGACCTTTCTCCATGACTGCTACTTTATTACAGATCATCTGAACCACCTGCATCTGATGTGTGATCAGAAGGATTGTAACCCCCATCTCACGATTAATCTTCTTAAGCAGTTTCAGAATTGCCTCTGTTGTCTGTGGATCCAAGGCACTGGTTGCCTCATCACAAAGCAGGATATCCGGTGTTGTTGTCAATGCTCTTGCAATTCCGACTCTCTGTTTCTGTCCACCGGAAAGCTGGCTGACATACACGTCTTTCTTGTCTTCCAGTTCTACAAACTGAAGAACTTCTTTGACTTTCTTGTCAATCTCAGCCTTCGGTACTTTCTCAAGAATCAGCGGCAATGCTATATTATGATAAACTGTTTTGGATTCCAGAAGGTTGAACTGCTGGAATACCATTCCAATTTTTCTTCTTAATTTACGAAGCTGCGGTTTCTTCAGACTTCCAAGTTCTTCTCCATGAACCGTTACAGTTCCGCTATCCAGTGTTTCAAGTCCATTTACAAGACGAATCAATGTGGATTTACCGGCTCCGGAGAATCCGATGATTCCGTAAATGTCTCCCTTTTCTACATGGATGCTTACATCCTGCAAGGCATGTACCTTACCGTATTTTCCGGAAAAGGTTTTGTTTGCGTGTTCTACTTTTATCATACTCATCACTCCATCTATGTGTGTTTTTCGTATCTCAGATTCGATATGCGTATGATACTGCTTTTACCCTACCTTGTCAATAGGTTTTGTATGTTTTGTATGTTTTCCACTAATTCGGCAGCTATTTTGAATTATTTCTATTCATTTTTTTATTCGTTTACATAGTATACTGTTATCTTTGTTCTCAATCTCTCCCATCTTCCACTTTTCACATCATTGACGCAACCAATCAGAGCGCTTATAATATTCTCGTTATTTACAGAAACTATACATAAGATTGGGGAATTTATTATGACCAGAAGACAATATTTCACCGCCGGTTTCAAGGACGGAATACCGATCTGTCTTGGATACATAGCGGTTTCATTTACATTTGGGATCATGGCAAAAAAAGTCGGAATTTCGATCTTTGATGCGGTTCTGATCTCTCTGACAAATGTGACCAGCGCCGGACAGTTTGCAGGGCTGTCGCTGATCGCATCGACCGCTTCTTATATAGAGATGGCCATCACACAGCTTATCATCAACTTAAGATACTGTCTGATGTCCTGCGCACTTTCGCAGAAGATTGATCCGGAAGCACCACTGATCCACCGGTTTTTCATTGCTTATGGTGTAACCGATGAGATCTTCGGTGTCACAGTCTGTAAGGGTGGGAAGCTGAGTCCGTTTTATTCTTACGGGGTTATATTTATCTCTGTATTCGGATGGGTGTTCGGTACATTTCTTGGCATCCTGTCCGGAAATATATTGCCGGCGCGTGTTGTCAGCGCATTAAGCGTTGCTCTTTACGGCATGTTCCTCGCGATCATTATTCCGCCGGCACGTAATAACCGTGTGCTTGCGGGTGTTGTTGTCATTTCCATGGCAGCCAGCTTATTATTTGATAAGACACCGGGACTTCGGAACATTTCATCCGGATTCCGTATTATCATCATTACTCTGATCATTGCCGGAATTGCGGCTTATTTCTTCCCGGTAAAGGAGGCACACCATGAATCATAATATTTACATTTACATATTTGTAATGGCGGCAGTCACCTACCTGATCCGTATGCTTCCGCTGACGCTGATCCGCAAAGAGATTAAAAGCACGTATATCAAATCATTTTTATACTATGTCCCTTATGTGACGCTTGCTGCTATGACATTCCCGGCAATCCTCAGTGCCACTGCGAATATCTGGTCTGCACTTGCCGGATTTATCATCGCCGTATTTCTGGCCTACCGTGGCAAGAGCCTGCTGAAGGTATCCTTGTTCGCATGTCTCGGCGTCTTTATTGTTGAGCTGATTACCGGATTATAAGTCATATAAGTTACCGGAAGTTTATGATATTGGCTTCCGGTTATAAACAATGAATACATATTTGCGGGAAATCCCCATATAAATGATACAAATGATTTATATGGGGATTTTTATGCAAAAATTTCTCGAAAAATTTAAACGGAAGCCATTACTCTTTTTGCTTCCGTCTGCATCCGTACTTCTACTCCTTTTTCTTCTGTTCTTTCATTCTCAACAGGATGCGGATCAGGCATTTTCGAAATATACTTCTGAACTTTTCCGACAGGAAATCAGTGGAAATACAATTACTCTCCACTACACCTTAAAAAATCCCGAAAAATATGGCATAAAAAATGCGCCCATTTCTTATGGACAATGTACCACCGATCCCGAACTGGTCCGGTCTAGTGTCGATGCGGAACGGACCAGACTTCGCTCCTATAACAGAACATCTCTTTCCAAAGACAACCGTCTTACTTATGATGTGCTGAATGACTATCTGAATTCTGCCTATGATCTCTCCCCTTATACACTCTACGACGAACCACTTGCACCTCTCACAGGAACTCAGTCACAGCTTCCGGTCATCTTATCAGAATACCGTTTTTATGAGATCTCCGATATTGAAAACTATCTGCAACTTCTTACTAAAACACCGGAGCGGCATCGCGCACAAAGCGTTCCAGTTCGGCTTCCCGGCGGTGGTATTCCTCCGGTGGGGCAATGTTGGGGTTATAATATAAAATGGTAACGTCAAAATGGTCGGCCAGACGTTCCAACGTGGCGCTGGAACAGGGCGCGCAGCAGGCGTGCAGCAGCAGCTGCGGGCGCTGGCCATCGCGCTCTAATGCGGCGATGGTTTCTTCCATCACGCGCTCATAATTGATTCGGTTTGCCAATGGTGTTTTCCCTCCTGCATGGCAGCGGCTGCTGCCGCAATCTAACCCCATTATAGCGTATTGCTGGGCAAATTTACACCCCGCACAGGAAGAATAGCCGCCACAGCCTTTGAAATATGGAAAATTGCGCGGCGTTTTTTGCAAAATGTTGAATTTTTTATCACGAATTGTTCACATCTATCGGGTATTCTATAGTTGTTCCCAAAAGGAACGGTGCCAGGGAACAGGGACCCGAACACCGTTGGGGCATTGCCAAATGCTCAGGGGAACAACGCAGACTTTTTTCATCCACTCCTCTTTCTCTTTTTTCTTCTTTTCAAGGAAAAACCGCCGCACAGGAACAGGGACCTGTGTGGCGGCTTTTCTTTTTGAATTTGGGTTTGATGAA
>OGXW01003503.1_pt1 | contig 10291 bp, 8 predicted proteins | sample 1576341 | NCBI WGS metagenome assembly OGXW01 (sample SAMEA3541592, study PRJEB24748) | human gut metagenome | biome: human gut; feature: human-associated habitat; material: faeces | place: China | collected 2012
ACAATAGACCGATTGGCAGGGTTAAATATGCGCTAAACTAATTCCGCCAACAGGTTTGAATTAATAATGATGCTCATGAAAAGAATGAATAAAATGTTGTTGGTTGCTGCCTTGGCGGCAACCACACTTTCTGCTCAGGCAGAACAGAAGAAGGGACCGGCTTGGTTGAGTGATGCACTTTTCTATCAGATTTATCCATCTTCCTATATGGATACTGATGGCAATGGTATTGGTGACCTGCCGGGTATCACTTCCAAGTTGGATTACATCAAGTCGCTGGGTGTGAACGCCCTCTGGCTCAATCCGATCTTTGAGTCGGGATGGTTTGATGGTGGCTATGATGTCATCGATTTCTACAAGGTAGATCCTCGATTCGGTACCAATACCGATTTGGTTACATTGGTCAATGAGGCCCATAAGCGTGGCATGAAGGTTTGTCTCGACCTGGTGGCAGGACATTCCAGCACCAAGTGTGCCTGGTTTAAGGAGTCTTCCGAGAAAGATCCTAACCAGCGTTACAGCGACTATTATATCTGGATGAACGATATTCCTGAGAGCGAGAAGAAAGAAATAGAAGCCCGTCATCAGGAGGCAAGTCCGGAGTCTAGTACCCGAGGCAGATATGTGGAGGCGAATGCTCCTCGTGCCAAGTATTATGAGAAGAATTTCTTCGAGTGCCAGCCAGCCTTGAACTATGGCTTTGCTCATCCAGACCCAAATCATCCTTGGGAGCAGAGCGTAGATGCGCCTGGACCACAGGCTGTTCGCAGGGAGATACGTAATATCATGGCATTCTGGTTTGATAAGGGTGTGGATGGATTCCGTGTTGATATGGCGTCATCGCTCATCAAGAACGACCCCGACAAGAAGGAGGTTTCCAAACTCTGGAATGAGATGCGTGCATGGAAGGACAAGTACTATCCTGAGACTGTCCTGATTTCAGAGTGGGCTAATCCTCAGCAAGCCATTCCTGCCGGCTTCAACATCGATTTCTACATCCATTTCGGTCTTAAGGGCTATGCCTCTCTGTTCTTCGACCGCAAGACTCCATGGGGCAAGTGGGAGCAGAGCTATCAGAACTGCTATTTCGACAAGCAGGGCAAGGGTTCGCTCAAGGAATTTAGCGAGAACTATACCAAGGCATATAATGCCACCAAGAATCTCGGCTACATTGCTGTTCCATCTGCTAACCACGATTACCAGCGTCCTAACATCGGTACCCGCAATACGCCAGACCAGCTGAAGGTGGCGATGACCTTCTTCCTTACCATGCCAGGTATTCCATTTATCTATTATGGTGATGAGATTGGTATGAAGTATCAGATGAATCTCCCTAACAAGGAGGGTAGCAATGAGCGTTCTGGTACCCGTACTCCGATGCAGTGGACCAAGGGCAAGAATGCCGGCTTCTCAACGAGTGCGCCTGATAAACTCTACTTCCCTGTAGATACGGAAAACGGAAAGTTGACCGTTGAGGCTCAGCAAGGAGATCAGAATTCTCTGTTGTCATATACTCGTAAGCTGACCGCTTTGCGTCATTCTGCTAAGGCTCTTGACAATGAGGGAGATTGGAAGCTCCTGAACCAGAAGGGTCAGGAATATCCGATGGTATATGAGCGCACTTTGGGTGAGGAGAAGTATGTTGTTGTCGTAAATCCTGGTGCCAAGGCAGCCTCTCTCAATATCAGCTCCGTTGGTGGTAAGGCTGTTTCTGTTCTTTCTACAGGCAAGGTTGTATATAAATCAGGCAAGAAGACCGATGCCATCAAAGCTTCAGGCATTAGTGCCGCCGTATTCAAGGTGGCTAAGTAACCTGTGAGCATGATTATTGCTAGCTTTATTAAATATCAGAATCCGCATGGCTCTCTGGGCTGTGCGGATTTTTTATACCGATTTTTCTTTTTAACAACTAAAGATATTTAAATATTTAACCCTATATTTGGTGATAAATAAAGAAATAACTATATTTGCAGCATGATTACGGAATATGGTATAGAGGCAAAGTCTAATTCTGAGATTATATCAGAATTGGGAGGACGATTCAAGCAATATCGTCTGTTCAGCAATCTCACTCAGAAAGAGGTGGCTGTAAAGGCTGGTGTGAGCATTTTCACCATTAGCCAGTTTGAAAAAGGCGAAGCTAAGAACATAGGTTTTGGCACTATTCTTTCTCTGTTGAGGAGCATTGGATTCCTGCAGGAAGCAGAGAAACTCTTGCCGCCGCTGCCAATGTTGCCTAGCCAAGTGAAGAAAATGAATGAAAAGAAGGAAAGGGTAAGACATGAAAGATAATGTTGTGCAGGTGAATTTGTGGGATAAGAATGTGGGCTTGTTGTCTTGGAATGACAAGCGGGGCTGCTCTGTTTTCCAATTCGACAAGGATTTTATGCAATATGGATGGAATATTGCACCATTGGTAGCGCCGTTGGATTCTGTTTATGTTCAAAGAACTTTCCCTATGTCTGGAAACAGAGAAAAACTTTATGCAGGTTTGCCTGAGTTCATAGCAGATTCTCTGCCTGACAATTGGGGAAATGTGGTCTTCCAGAAATGGATGGAAGCCAATCATCTGCAATCCAAAATGGTAAATGCAGTGGATAGACTGTCTTTTATCGGTAAGAGAGCAATGGGAGCCTTGGAGTTTCAACCTGCTCATATCCAGGAGGATGCATCTGTAAATATCGAATTGGCTTCACTTTATGAACTTGCTAATAAATTATTTCTGGATAGGCAGGATGTGAACATTGATATGAGCAACAGTCTTATTCTGGAAGATTTGTACAAGGTGGGAACTTCCGCTGGTGGTCAGCGTCCTAAGGCGATTATCGGCATGGATGAAACTACAGGTATTATTCGTTCAGGTCAAGCCGATTTGCCAACCAACTTTAAGCACTATATATTGAAGTTTGATACAAGCAGAAAAAATGAACTTCCTTTTACCAGGGTAGAGATGGCTTATTATCTGATGGCCAAGGATGCCGGTATCAATATGATGCCTTCTCGTTTGGTAGAGATTGAAGGAACCCAGAATTTTCTGACCCAACGCTTTGATAGAGTGGAGGGTAGAAAAATATATACTCAGACTTTAGCTGCCATGAGTTCCTTGGCTGATACTTACGAAGATTTGTTTGTGGTGGGTAGAAAACTGAATTTGTCTGCTGAAGAGCAAACCCAGCAGTATAGAAGAATGGTGTTTAATGTTCTTGCAGAGAATGTAGATGACCATACTAAGAACTTCTCATTTGTGATGTACCCCAATGGAGAATGGCATATATCGCCAGCTTACGACATCGTGTTTTCCGCCGATCCTGATTCACATTTCTATCGTAACCATGAACTTACGGTTCTTGGCAAGCGAAAGAATATAACGAAGCAGGATTTGATGCTTTTCGCACAAAGACAGGATATCAGAAATGCTTCTAGTATCATAGAAGAAGTGGAAGACGTGGTGATGAACTTCAAGTCTTATGCCGAAAAAGTGGAAATCGATGAGCACTGGATACGTAAAATAGAACGGGTTTTGGAAGAAAACCGTAAGTAAGCGATTTCATCAGGCAATATTTTTAGCCCCCTTACTCCTTTATCTCTTTCATGTTTGCAGGATTATAGGGAGTCAACTGCTGCATCTCCTGCTCTGTTGCTTCAGGCAAGGAAGGTATCTTGTTTCTGATGCAGAAATCGGTAATGGCGGCAGCTGATTCTTTGGGAGTAGAAGAGTCCGGTTTGATGGATTGCTTCTTTTCTACATACTCCTTTTCCGTGATATATAGCTCGGTAATCACATGGATGAGTTGCTGTTGCTTGTCTTTCTTATGAGAGAAAAGATAGCTGTTGTCAGATTTCTGGAAGAGCAGGTCCTTGAAGGAATAGTAATCTTCAGAACTTATCTGATAGGCTTCCACCACATGGTCGTAGATATCTGTCTGGGTATATCCGAAAAGCTGATGCGTCAGATTCTTGTAGGTAGGAAGCTGGTTGATTTCTATCTGACAGATATTCCGGCTGCTGTCCGTTTGAATACTGCCTATTGTCTGCTGATTGAGCAGAACGAGTTGAGAGCCCAGTGAATCTTTCAGCTGATATTTCTTTCGATATTGCTCAATAAGTGTCTTCTCTTCCGGCCAAGGTCTGAAGGTTCCTTCGTCGCTGACCATGAATGTTCGCTTTTTGTCTTCGGAAATGAGTCGGCTGTTGTGAAGATTTCTTTTGGAATAGGCATTGAGAGCCGTCTTTCCATTCTTCAGGTTGATGTAATACTCCACGATGCCGTCGTTGAAGTATTTCATTACAGAGTCGTTGGTCTGGTAACTGCGATAATATCCCTTGAGTCTGATGAAGTGATGACGGTTCCCTGTTACGTTCACATCCTCCAGTTTCTGTATTTTTGTGATATGTCCAGGCATCTTCTCTTCCTTGTTCTGTGCCATGAGACTGGTAGGAAGGAAGAGGAGAAGTACAAACAGATATTTCATATAATGATGATGTCTCATATTGATGATGCTTTAAAAAACTACTTAATGATGTGCAAAAGTAAGAATAATCAGTTAGATGCGCAAAGAAAATCAGTTATTATTAGGTTAAAACTGTAAGTAAGTAAACGATTTCATATAATTATAATAAGGAATCGTGTGGTTATTGCTTTTCTTTTTGTATCTTTGCAGCCGTTTGGCAATTGTGGGTACCAAATCATACATAAAGGAAAAATATCTAATAATAAATAAGAAGTAATGACTACACTTACAATTTCTATTATTGTCGTTTTCGTGCTCGGCTATGCTCTCATTGCTACCGAAAGCTTGACAAAGGTTAACAAGGCTGCGATAGCCTTGTTGATGTTGGTAGGTTGTTGGACCCTCTACATGGTGGATCCAATGCAGTATCTCCAGTTGATGCACCCTGATTATACAGGCGGCGCAGCAGGAATGGTGGAGAAGGTGACTGGAATCATCCAGGAACACCTGGGCGATACCGCCACAACTCTCTTCTTCCTGATGGGTGCGATGACCATCGTGGAAATCGTTGACCAGAACGGCGGATTCAACTGGGTTCGCAAGGTGATGAAGACCAAGTCGAAGCGTGCGCTCCTCTGGCGTATCGCTATCCTTACCTTCTTCCTCTCTGCCATCCTCGACAATCTGACCACCAGTATCGTGATGATCATGATTCTCCGAAAGCTCGTCACCGACCACAAGGATCGCATGGTTTATGCATCCCTCGTCATCATCGCAGCCAATTCGGGTGGTGCCTTCTCACCAATCGGCGATGTTACCACCATCATGCTCTGGAACAAGGGACTGATTACTGCTGCCGGCGTTATCGCCGAAATCTTCATCCCGTCTGTGGTTTCCATGGTGATTCCTGCCCTCATCCTTCAGACCATGTTGAAGGGCGAACTCGTGATGCCTGAGGTTTCTGCCCAGCAGAATGCATCGGTCAGCGATTTCACCGAAGGTCAGCGCAAGGCTGTGTTCTGGTTGGGAGTAGGCGGTTTGATCTTCGTTCCTATCTTCAAGAGTATCACCCACTTGCCTCCATTCGTAGGAATCCTTCTGGTATTGGGCGTTCTCTGGACTGCTACCGAAGTTTTCTATCGCGGTTTGCATCGTGGAGCTGATGCCGAGGGTACTCAGAAGCGAGTAACCAAGTTGCTTTCTCGTGTTGATATGAGTACCATCCTCTTCTTCCTCGGTATTCTGATGGCAGTATCCTGCCTGGCTGAGATTGGCGTATTGACTGCTTTGGGTCAGGGCTTGAACGTCGTATTCGATGGCAACCACTACCTCGTAACTGGTATCATCGGTGTGCTTTCAAGTATTGTTGATAATGTGCCTCTTGTAGCCGGATGTATGGGAATGTATCCTGTGGCAGCCGCTGGTGATATGGCTGTGGATGGTGTCTTCTGGCAGTTGCTTGCCTACTGTGCCGGTGTCGGTGGTTCTATGCTGATTATCGGTAGTGCCGCAGGTGTGGTAGTAATGGGCTTGGAGAAGATAACCTTCGGCTGGTATATGAAGCACATCTCCTGGATTGCTTTCGTAGGTTACATCGCAGGTATCATCAGCTACTGGTTCATCCGCACCTTCCTTTATGCTATCTAAAGGATAATACTTTTCTCTTACGTGAAAAAAAGTTTTTTTGAGAAAAAAGTCTCAAAGTCTCATTTTCTATTGGAAATACCGATTTAAAGACTTGATAGATAATAAGATAAAGAGAATGAGACTTCTCGGTTTTGGTGCCGAGAAGTCTCATTAAAGTCTCATAGAAGTATCATTATTTCACTTTTTCTTTACAAGATACTTCATTCCATCTGCAAATCTCTTATGTTTTAACTCTCTCATATTCGCCAGTTTCCTGCCGAATCCCATCAAACTGTTCACCTTGAGCGATGAACCTATCTGCTTCTTCAGATAGTCGAAAATCTCGGCGGCAGTCAGATATTCACCCTCTTTCTCATTCTCAACCAAATCAAAATAGAGCTGGAAATACTGGTCTATCGGCTCAGCCACCTCAAATTGGCAGTTGTTCTTCATGATCAACTTCACCTGTTCCGCATCAAAATAACTCTTCTCGCCATTGTGCAAAGCAGTCAGCGCCTGGGCGAAAAGTTGCTGATAGTTCGGACGCACACTCACATCGATCGGTCCCGTCAGTTCCACGCCTATGAATCTTCGGTTGCCGGATGGATCGGAGAGAATATCCTTCATGTTGCTCGTGGCGATGAACGAGGCGAGACGAGGAAATTCCATGACATGACTGCCATACGGAGGCTTGTATTTCAGCGTAGGCAACTGGATGAGATTCTTCAGAAATCCCTGCTGCACCTGTGGAGAAATCTGGTTGAACTCATCAAGATTGATGACCATAAATTGCGCCATCGCCTGATAAACCTGACGCTTTTCTGACAGAATCAAATTATCGTTATATCCCCATTGCAGCTCCGGTGGTAACAGCCGGCGACAGAAAGTACTCTTGTTGTAACCCTGCTTGGAAATCAGAAGCGGAGCCACCGAGTTGCCATACTGACGATGGGTAAAGCCGCGCCACTGGTCAACCATTCCCAGAAACCAGGTGTAAAACCAGTCTTCCCAATGAGGATTGTTGGTGGGTACGGTTCGTGCCAGGGCACGGATGCGGTCCTTGCCGTCCCATTTTCCCAGACAGTCATAGAGATAGAACTCTATCGGACTGTAGTTTCTGATGCGGTCTGACTCTAGAAAATTCCTTACATCCTTGATGCTTACGTGGATGTCGGCTATCTGAACATCCAGCGTCATGCTTTTCTGCACACGGGCATCCACCGGTCTGAAATCGCCAACCCATGAATTGTTCGGGCGGTATTCGGTATATTTCATCACGGTATTGTAACGGAACTGGTACCGGCTCTCCAGGTATCTGATCATCTGCAGAATATCGGCACGGCCTTTTCTGCCTGAGGCTGATTTCTCCGTCTTCCTGTCTTTGGAATGGGTATCGTAAGCGGTGCCCACTATCTGGCGGAGTTTCTCTTCTGTCACATGTCCCCAGTTGTTGCGGCGGATATGGATGAAAGCTTCTTCTTCGCTGAGGCCCATGTTGCAGAGCTTGATGGCGATGGCTGAGAAACCGGCAAGGAACCGGTCTTCATCGTTCTGCCATGAGATGTTGGCTTTTTTCATCTCTTCCTTCGTCTCTTCTGCTGCCTTGCGGTAAAGAAACTCATAGTCATCGTATGTCTTTAAATCGTCTACATTCTTAGGGGCTGAGGCTACCTTCTTCATATTTTGAGAGATGCGCATCGCCACTGCCTTACTGTTATAATAAGGAGAGGCATCCAGCGTAAGCATGAAGTTGGATGACAATGATGGCTTTTCGGGTTTGATGGCTGCTTGTACCTGCGACTGGTAGAGCGTTTTTACCTGTTCGTAGGCAGACTGGTAGAGTAATTCGGCGTCGGCTTCTTTTGTCGGGATTTTTCCTTCTTCGTTGCAGATGCTTACGAGCACGATGAGGCTTCTGCCGTCGGCTCCTTCGAAGGCAGCGAAGGTCATCGGCAGCAGACTGACCGTCTTCTTGACGGCATCTTTTTCCTGGTCCGACATGAGGTTGATGAAGTGGAGCATCACCAGCCCGTTTGATTTCTGGAAGACGAGATTGCCGCTTTCATCCTTGTTGAATTCTGCGGCTGGATAAACGTGCTGCCATTCCTTGATGCCTTTGTAGTACTGGTAGTCGGCCTCCATGAGCGGCACACTCATTCTGAAATTGGTGACACTCAGCTTGGCATCATCTTTAGCGATGCGCTCCAGAAACCGTTCTACGGTTTTCGAACTGACCATCAGCTTGTTCTGTTTGTTGATTCTTGTAATAGTAAACTTCATATTTCTGCTAATTTGTTGATAGGGTGATACTTAGGGTTGTCGATGACTTTGCCCAGCTTTGCCCGAAGCGTTGGGCAAATGTGCCCGGCTACGCCGGTCATTCGTGACCTTCGTGTCGGTCATCCGTGCTCAATTGAAGCAATAGTTCCATGAGTTGTAAACATCTCCTTTAGCGAAGTAGAGTCTGATTAAATCTGCTTGTGTCATAGGTTTTTGGAATTAAAATTATATAAAAAGTGGTTTCACAGGAGTCGTAAGCTTCTAGGTGGAATCGGCAGGAATTTTTCCTGTTGGTTGCAAAAATACAAAAAAATGTTCGAAACCGCAAGCCTTTTTCTCCACTTTTTTAATGTTTTTCTGCGAAAACAATCAGTATTCCTCTGCTTTTTCGCTGAGAATTCCCCGCTTTTCGCCCGAGTGTGGCAATAGGTGGCAATAGGTGATAATAGAAAATGCCCTTATTGCAACGCTTAAATAGCTAAAAACCAATTGGTTAACTTGGAGCGTGGCAATAGTGGCATTAGTTTGAGGAAAATCTTTCTCATACATAGGCTTTCCTCTTTTACTAATAAATGTTATATTCCCGCCATTCCTTTTCCAAATCATTTGTTTTCTCCTGAATTTACAGTACTTTTGCAGTAAGTATGTGGTTAAAGATTAAAAGTGCGATTTAAAATAAGGTGTAGATTATGCAATACAAGAATATCATATTTGATTTAGGTAATGTCCTGGTGAAACTCAATCCGGAAGGATGCATCGGGGCTTTCAAGGCGATAGGAATGGGGGAACTGGCTAATCCGAATCCCCAGAGTGAGGGGATGAAGCTGATGAGCAAACTGGGTGTGGGAATGATTAACACCGAAGCATTCTGCGATGCAGCCCGTGAGTTGACTGGAGCTGATGTGACGAATGAAGAGATCATCGATGCTGCCAACAAGATGCTGGTGGAGATTCCTGATGAGAAAAAGGAGCGAATCCTGCAGTTGAAGAAGGCTGGTTACCGCCTCTTCCTCTTGAGCAATACCATTGATATACACTGGAATTATTGCGTGGAGCATCTCTTCCCTTATCAGAACCATGGGGTAGAGGATTATTTCGAGCACTGTTTCCTCTCTCAGCGAATGCATCTGGCAAAACCTGATGCCCACATCTATGAGGAGGTAATCAGGCAGGCGAACATCAATCCTGATGAAACTCTCTTCATCGATGATCTGAAGGAAAACTGCGAGGCTGCCGAGAAACTGGGCATCCATACCTTCCAGAACGTGAAGTTCGATGATTGGCTTTCACTTCGATTCTGACGGATATGTCAGAATCGAAGTGATTCGAAAAAAATATGAATTTCTTCGCTTTTTCCAATAAAATGTTATACCTTTGCCAACTCATAATAACTAACATAACATTATCAAAATGAATTTTTACAAGACATTAGGACTGAAAAACAGTCGTATTGACGTGGCTGATGCCTTGAGAGGATTGGCCGTAGCAGGTATTATTCTCTATCACTCTGTGGAGCATTTCAATATGTACGATGGAAGCATAGCGCATGCTTATACGCTGGGTTGTGATGATTGGATGGCAGATGTGCTGGCTTTGCTGCTGTCGGGAAAGATGTATGGCATCTTTGCCCTGCTCTTCGGATTGAGCTTCTTTATTATGAATGATAACCAGCAGCAGCGGGGAAATTGCTTTTCTGGAAGATTCGCCTGGCGAATGTTCCTCCTGGCAATGCTCGGTATCGTGAACACCGCCTTCTTTGATGGCGACATCCTCTTCTCCTATGCCATCTATGGACTGGTTCTCATCCCATTGAGTTATCTTCCTACCAAATGGCTCTGGTGGGTGGTTGCCTTTCTCTTTATCCAGCCGATAGAAATCTACTCCCTCATTACCGGATGGCAGGTAGGCGGTATCATCCCCGGCATCATCATGGG
>OGXW01003504.1_pt1 | contig 10290 bp, 14 predicted proteins | sample 1576341 | NCBI WGS metagenome assembly OGXW01 (sample SAMEA3541592, study PRJEB24748) | human gut metagenome | biome: human gut; feature: human-associated habitat; material: faeces | place: China | collected 2012
TTTAATTGTGTTTTTTAGACATTGTGAATGATCGTAAACTAAAAAGTATAAAGTGAGTAGGAGATATTAGCCGATTGGGCTCCTCCACATGCGCAGTTCGCTTGACCTTGACATATGTGGCTTTCAAACCTCCTTGAGTGATTCCAGAAAGAACCTTGTTGTGAGACCTTAAACGACCTTTAAGGTTGACTTTCAGATGTATTTGAAATGCGTTTGTGTACCCTTCACAAGGAGCTTGATGGACAATCTTGAACGACCTGTAAGATTGACTTTCAGATGTCTTTGAAATTAGTCACCATGAATGTTCTTCTAGGCTGCCAAGGTGGGGGGTAGTTTAACATTGTGTATATAAAGCGACTTTCATGGAAACGTATTCAGATATAGAATCTCTTGTAAAGTAACAAGTCGTGTGTATACATTCCAAAGAAACATTGTGTGGTGTATTCAAAAGTGTTTGAAGGTATATTGCGTAAAAGTTTTTTCAAATATTTATTACATTTTTTTTAAAATGAGTATTTCAAAGAATACATTTGAACAAATTAATAAAAAGCTTGAAGAAATTGAATTAGTCGAACGTAAATCCATATCATCGTTGACAGTGGGAAAAATATATATTATTAAAAATATGGTGTCGATGACAACACGTTTTGGAAAAACAATTCTAGCAACATTACACGATAAAACAAGTAACTTAACATTCCAATCATTTCTACCAAAACGTGTTGTTCAGACTTTCACAGATGATCTAGTACAGCTCATAAATAAATTCGATGATAAATATTATTTATGTTATTTAGGGCAGAGTTCGGTATTAGCTGGTGGAAATACTAGAGCCCTCCTTAATTTTGGTGTGTTGGAGTAAACATTTATTAATATAATATTAAAAAAAAATGTAATAAAATGTTAAGTAACTTGTAATAATTACATTCATTGAATACTCACACATGTATTCTTGTTAAAGATGTGCGACGTTGTCACTGAAAAGTATGATTCTAATGCATATGATGAAGGCCAAATGTTACACGTTTATAAATTAGCTGTACAATTGAGAAAAATATGTGGCGACACCCTGAAATTCCTAAATCTTCTTGGAGACAATGATGATGATGAGAAATATATTAAATACCTTAAAACCTCAATAAACTATCGTATTGGAGCACATTTGTGTGAAAAGTATGTGTATGGTAGCATTAGTCTGGATACATTTTGCTCTGAAATGGTGGAGGAAGATTTAAGAAGTTTTTTACTTAGAATTCCACATATCCCAGATGATATTTCTGAGAAATATCTCCTCTATGAAGAGACATTTTCTGCAACCATCAATCCAGCATTACAAAAAGACGGAACCAGTAGTGTCTCGAACGATGTTGACACAGTAGATAACATGGAAGTCGATGTAGCAGCTAGCCTAGGCTAATACATTTTATACCTACACATTATATATTTACCATGAAAAACAAATTGTAAAACGTCATCAATAAATATGTACTACTACTATCACCCTGTTTTTTTTTATTATATATATTTATATAAATAAGAACAATTACTGAAAATATTTTAGTTATAGTTGAATATGGCTCCTGTTAACAATACAGTTGACAAGTTTGGACGCAAAAGAAATAATATCAAAGTGCGTACAATACGTGGTGCTGCTGGAATAGGATTTAAATTAACATCCAGTGGAGATTACGACATAACTCAAAAACGTTTAACGAATGTCGCTCATCCTAGAGATAAGACAGATGCTATAACAAAACAATATATTGACAAGGAACTTGTTCAATTGAACAAAGCATTTGCAAATATATTGAATAATGATGTGGAAGAGAAAATGATGAACGCGATAAAAAAAACTGTGGAAGAAAAAACGCGAGAATACATCCAAAGGATTATCGTGTTAGAAAAAAGAGTAAATCATATTATTAAAACTGAACAACAGGGGGGTGTTACTCCACTTAATAATAAATTCATATAATAATAGTACTTCCGTAGAAAACAGTTTAGTTCAGAGATGGCGACTAACAAAACAATTGATAAATTCGGTCGTAAGAATATTCATGATACTGTAGAAGTGTTGCGCAGCATGCCAGGAATTGGATATAAATTAACACCCAGTGGTGACTATAACATTCAAGGAAAACGAAGAATGTACCTTAGTGAGCCAATAGATAAGGTTGATGCAGTTGCAATGCAATATGCAGATGATAAAATACATAAAACAGTTGAAGTGTTGCGCAGCATACCCGGAATTGGATATAAATTAACACCCAGTGGCGACTATAACATTCAAGAAAAACGAATAATAAACCTTAGTGAGCCAATAGATAAGGCTGATGCAGTTACAATGCAATATGCAGATTATAAAATACATAAATTACAAGACCTTTATACTCGTATAATAACTAAGGATTTTATGACTCTAATATTGGCAAAGTTGGAATCTGAGATAGAACACAATAAGCCCAAATACGTGACGAGGATTGCAATTCTGGAAGACCAGCTGAATAAGTTTAAGGATACTAGGCGTTTGACGGATATCTCTGAACATATATTGGCAAATGTGAAATAAAAAAATATAGTAATAAATGTAGGTTTATTTAAATAAAATACGATTTAAAAAAAAATGTGTTGATTTTTTAATAGTACAAAGTAAACATATTATAAATTTTAAATAATATCAGAAGAATCAATCCATGAGTTAAACCTGGATGGAAAGCCTAACCACTTTACATAAAATTGCTTAACTTTATTTTTCTGTCGGTTACGCAGTATTCTTTCAACTAGATAAATACCCGGGGACTTTGTCTTCTGTAATTCGGCCTCATAAAAACATCCCTTAATTGGTTGACCTTCTACTGATTCTAGGATGTATGTCGGTGGCTGGGTGATGTTAACTTTTGCAACTTTAAACTGTTCAGTTGACCATGACGGAGTATATCCCTTATCAAAAATACTTTTGAATTTGCTTATTCGAACCACATCACCTAATCGAAATTTAAATTTTTTAGGTACAATTTTTATGTGATTGTAAGCGTCAATACGTGTGTTAGGATTAACATCAACCGGTTTCATTTGGGTGGTGCGGTGTTTCTTATTATTATACGTCTTCGTTACAGTAGGTAAAAGTTGTAGCCATTGGTATGAACCTCTAGCTGAAAACTCCTTATATAAATAATTCTTAAGTGTTCTTATTACTCGTTCTACAATTGCAGCTTTTTTGGTACTGAATGTAAAATAATGATTAATATTGTATTCTTCAACCATAGCTTGAAAAGTTCTATTGAAAAATTCCTTTCCTTGGTCGCTTTGTAGATTACTTGGTGCATACCCTGCTTCTGTAATAATATCCCTCATCGCCCTGGTAACTTCAACTCCAGTTTTATTCTTGACAGGTCTAGTGTACATATATTTAGAATAGCAATTTATACACACTAATATGTAACGATAACCATTATTTTCACTACTATATTGTTGCATTTCAGCCAAATCTATTTGCCACAAATCGCTATATCCCTTAATTATTGTACGCCTCCTTGGAAAATTTTTTCTAGCAGGTCTATGAAGTTCATTGACAATTTTTAACTTTTCAGGGCTAACCTCCATATTTCTAAAAGACGTATCTTGGAGAACTGATGAAAATTGCTACTTGCTTTTCTTAATAAATTATTCGTTCTTCCCGGAGTTCTTCAATTATAGATATTATTTCGTTATCATGTCCGGTGTGTCCCGCCATCTTTGAACTCCAGAGTAATCGTAAACGATCTATTAACTCTTTCGGTTTATTCCAATATACATAATTCACATTTTCCGAAATGACACGTTTTTGGAGGGGTAAGCTACCTTTTGAATTATTTTTCTGAATCCCAGTACCTAATCGAGTTCCTTGCATTAGAGGTTTTATGATACTTGTATACTTTCTCCACCTTGTAGCTCTCAACCCATACTTTTTATTATAGTCTGTATACGGTGCTTCTGTCAACTGCAAAATTGATTTATAATTTTCGATAACTTCGGGATCCATTTCACCTTCATTACCCAATGCTGGTGGATTTCTCAAGAAAAGTAGGTCGTAAAGTTCAGAGTTCCCTTGAAATTCACTAATTTTATTATTTTTGTCCACAAGAACAACATTACCGGGTGGAAAACGTATTTCCATTTTACCCATATACATCACATATTTGTTCTTCTTTTCACGTCGAACCCCATAAATATTGTCAAATAAAGATGGTTTAGCCGTAAATTCGTTTAGATAAGATTGAATTACACTGTCCGGAGATTCCACTGAGTAGTCACTAGATGTCATTGCAGAAGTATTTGAGGGTGGTGGTGTAACAAACCTTTCATCAAGCGTGTGTCTATGTATACTCGATTCATCCCAGAGAGGCTTCCGTGGTTTTATCAATGGAGTTGACGTTTCTTTTGGTGCACGCTCCGTAAATGCTGTCTGTGTGGGTGTACTTACACTTTCAGTTGATGTACCCATACTTATTTGATCGTATTTTGGTTTCAAACTTTTTTGTTTTTTAATAACATTGGATATAGATGTTAACGGTGTACTAATCGGTTCGTAAAATTTCTCCAATTCAATTTTATCGTGTACGCTTGCAGATTTAATTTGTTTAAATTTTTTTCGAACAGCATCTGTAGCTTCGACTAATTTGCGTTTCAAATCAATTTCCTCGTTCATTTTGGCTGTGGCCTACTACTATATCGTTTAGTTGTCAAATGAGCTTTAATTAAGATTACTCTATTAATATATAGCTATCGAACCCTACACGATATCTTCCAGAGTTTAAATCACTATCTTTATCGATAACTAAAAAACCATACTTATCGTTCCAACATTTTGCACACATCTCTTGAAATTGATTAAATGTTACATCAGGCGAAACATGGTCCGAATAAATATGACGTAGATTCATTTCATCCTGTTTAAACATAATAATTAAATTGGCATTATCGCGCACTAATTGTTTGGGAACTCGTGAGTATGTCTGGGCTAGGTAAAATGAATCCACATAATTGTGACGACCCATACTAAAATATGAGCGTATAACATCCTGTTTTTCACACATTACATCGTCGAATATAAAGATAGAATTTGGTTTAGCATCAGATGGTTCTAAAATACTGTTTGCATCACTAAATGTGTAGTAACCCAAACCCTTAATAGGTGTAAAAACTTTCTGCAGATACTCATATTTCGGTTGATACAACGACTTGGAATATATGTAAACATTTTCAAAACACAATCCCAACGGATGAGTAAGTAAGGTAATCATAACATTAGTTTTTCCACAGTTTGATGGTCCTATTAACAATCCACGAATCGATAAAGGGAGTAGCGGACCATGACGCCTTCTATATTTTGAAGTGTAACTGGACCCCACCTTTTTATCAATATTTTCGATATCTAGTTTCTGTTTAAGTTTTACAATCTTCATTTTTTTCTTCTAATAAAAAAAATAGTAGGTACATTAAAGTGAACGCCTGGGTTTAATGTTCATTCAGATGTCGCTCGTCAAACGAACTGGACGCTCTCGATATTCAAATAAAACTGGTAGTGGTATAGTTAATTCGTTAATTAATAAGTTACCGTTTGAGTTACATCTTCCCGGATATCAGTACTGTGGACCCGGTACAAAACTAAAAAAGCGTCTAGCGAGGGGCGATTTAGGTATTAACCCCTTGGATGCAGCTTGTAAGAAACACGATATAGTATATTCGCAAAATCTTAATAATTTGGGTGAACGTCATAAAGCAGATAGCGAACTTGAGCAACGTGCTTGGGAGAGAGTTAAATCTAAGGACTCTACTGCAAGTGAAAAAGCTTCAGCTTGGTTAGTAACAAATATTATGAAGGCAAAACAACGCTTTGGGATGGGGTATAGAGCGAGATCAAATAAGGGTAAAAGTATCAAAAAAGGAAAACGACTCCCAGCTAAATCTTTGAAAGGTGTGCGTAAACGTAAAAGATTACCCAAACTTGCTTTTGGAAAAGCGCTGAGACGACCGATTCAAGCCGAATTACGCAAAGCCGGAGGTAAAAAAATTGCTGAAAAAGACATTCTAAACGCTTCTCGAATAGCCTTAGCTGCAGCACGGAAATTCTTGCGAAAATCCGGTGGTAAAAGAAGAATTTGCACTCCTAGAATAATACCTATTCCAAAAGTGGGTGGCTTATTACCATTAATACCAATATTTGCCGGTCTTTCAGCTTTGGGATCACTGGCTGGAGGAGTTGGAGGTATCGTTCGTGCTATAAAGACGGCAAAAAATGAGAATTCTCAAAAGACAGGCGGCCGCCTAACTTTGAATTCAAAGGGGAATGGTATATATTTAAAACCATACCGATCAGGTTTAGGACTTTTTATGAACAAATCAAAAAACTCATAGGATCCCTGCCCCAAAGACCACTATCCAATATCGACATAAGCAAGTATGCATTTCAAATGAAAATACCAAATTTTAGAGGGGTTTATATGAGGGATACTCTTCCATGGCGTGGTCCAAAATGCTATGAATGTGCTATTGTTAACTTAGATAGTAGCAAGGGGTTAGGGACACATTGGGTGGCATACAAAAAGGTAAATTCACAAGTTATTTACTATGACAGTTTTGGTAATTTATCACCCCCTATAGAATTGCTAGAATATCTACGACGAGGTTCCAAAGCTGCCACTAATATTTACTATACATACGATCGTCAACAGAAGTTTGGAACAGTCTGGTGCGGACATTTGTGTTTAAAGTTTCTCTCAGAATCATAATATGTCTTTGACACCTCAGATGGATCGAGATCATTATAAAAAAATGGCTTTATCGCTTAAAGTCTACTATCGCCATGGTAGTTTACTAGAATTAACTTCTGAACAGTTAGAAAACATGCCAAAAGAAGTTATGATTACCTGTAAACCGAATGAAATTGCATTAGTATGGGATAAGTTACCGGAACACATGAAAAACGACATTGATATCCTTAAGTATCAATATTCTAGTGAACAATACAACAATTTATATGAAGAAGAAGAGAGTGACGTATCAACACCTAGAAAACTATATTGTTGCTATTGTAAAATGAGGGATGTAAATATTACCAATGAAAAAATAGAGCAAGGTAAACGTCGGTTCAGCTTTAACCCACTAAAATGCTGCAAACAACAATAAAAACCATGTTGAAGTTAATTTACCATCAGTTATGTCTTACACATTTACCTTAACGGGACGCTCTAGCGTCTTAAGTGCAAACTTTTATCCACCTATAGAACTGAATGCTACAGATAGATATGGACTTGCACTTGTTGGCTTCTATACGTACAACTCAATTTTTAACATAGACGAAAGTAACAATCGTTTCTCTTATAAGAAAACCGAAAAATCTAAATCTGTAAATATGATAATTCCACCTGGTGTTTACGAAATATACGAAATTGAAAAAGCTATGCTCACCGCATTAAAGGAGTCTACTAAAGAAAACGAGGATAATTTATTTTCACTGTTGGCCAACAACAACACACTAAAATGTGAGATTAAATCAAAATATATAATCGACTTCACGGAAGAAAAGAGTGTCGGAAAAATGCTCGGATTTGGTCGTGTTCTGCTAAAAAATGGTATAAAACACGAATCGACATTTCAAGTGGACATTATGAAAGTACGTATAATACGAGTAGATAGCAATATAACTTCGGGAGCATATCTTAATTCAAACGAATGCCATATATTGTTCGAATTCGATATAGAATCTGAGCCTGGCTTTAAAATCACAAAGGAGCCTTCAAATCCTATTTATTTACCATTAAGACCAGACGGGCGCCAGTTCTTAGATAACATCACACTACGCATCTTGGATGACAACGGTGATTTGATCAATTTCCAAAAAGAAAAGATTATAGTTAAGCTGGAATTGAAAAAGTTGACATAAATATGGGCTTCCGCTATAATTGTCAACCGCAAATTGTGCTTTCTTCTAGACTAGCAACGTATCCCAATAAAAGCAAGCGACCACCTAAACCAGAATCCATTTATAAACCAAACTTAAGGTGTGAAGGACGTCTACCACGACTCTCTACCAGAGATTATAAATTTCTACAATTTATTGGATTGAAAGTACGTAAACAATCAAAATGATGACAACTAGCGAAAAAATTGAAGTTTTTACAGAACCTATTCTCGATAATTCTATTGTTAGCTTGCAAGAACACACGTATAAACCATATGGATCTCCAAAATTTCAAAATTCCGACGAAATTCGAATTCCAGTTCATTTTCAGGATATTATTTTGGACATATCCGAAAGTTATATCTACATTGAGGGCACATTTGAGACTACCGACGCAACTAAAAAATGTTATTTATCAAATAATTCACTAGCTTTCCTTTTTGATGAAATCCGATACGAGATGGGTGGTGAAAAAGTTGCAGCAGTCAGAAAACCTGGGATAACTACAGCTTTAAAAACGATGGTTTCCTTTGGTACCGCACATACCAAACCGCTTCTAACATGTGGCTGGGGTCTAAACGAAAAGAAACAAGATATTTTAGATCTCTCCAGCAATATTTTTTCGGGTAAATTACCTTTAAAATATTTAATGGGTTTTGCCGAAGATTACACAAAGGGAATTTTTAATGTAAAGCAGGAATTGATTATAATAATCGCTCGTACCTTTAGCAATTGCTATATTGGTGAAGTGGAAGCTAATATAAAAATTAATAAAATTGAGTGGAAAATTCGCCATATAATCCCAGAAGATCGACAAAAACTTAAAATATTGTCTCGTATCAATAAAGGTAGTAATAGTGCAAATATTCATATGACTTTTCGAACGTGGGACCTTTACGAACTGCCTGCTTTAAGAGAGACTTCGTCAGATGTTTGGGCCATTAGAACTAGCACAAGTTTGGAGAAACCTCGTTATATTATCATCGGATTTCAAGATAATAATAATTCGGAAAATTTTAAGAATAACGCAACCCAGTTTACTTCTGCCAACGTTAGTGATATTAGAGTGTATCTTAACTCAACTGTTTTCCCTTACGAGAGATGGAACCTAGATTTTACAAAAAAACTGTACGCTGCAGCCTATTACAATTATGAAAATTTCCAAAGAAGCTATTATGGACGCGAATTTAATGATCCTATGATGCATTTCGGCGAATACACAAAAAATCCAGTATTCCTAGTCGATTGCGTTCACCAGACAGAGAATGTGAAATCTTCAACCGTAGATGTGAAAATCGAGTTCCAAACACGAGATAGCAAATTTCCAAAAGACACAAAAGTATACGCCTTAATAATACATGACTCAATAATTAATTATAATATTTTAAATGGTTCGGTGTCGAACCAATCTGTATTCTAATGTTAAGGAATAATTTTTTGACACAAAAAAAAAATAATGTTTTAATAGTGCATTATTGTTATTTTAATTATAACATTTTACATTGTTCGAGTTCGACCAAGTTGTATTTTAACTTTAAGGTTTACTGTTTTACACGATAATTTTTTTATATGATATATTAAATAGTTCGGTGTCGAATAAACCTGTTTTTTAATTTTAAGTTGTTTTTAATTATCGATCTAGTGTCTAGTAAAAAGTTTTATTAAAATAAATAGATATATAAATACATTTGGTTTTTATTCTTTTTTTTATAATTCTTATTGTGGTTCTAAAAAGAACCGATTTTATTATATCTAGTGGATCGACGATTATTTATGGGGTAGTTGAGTCTGCTTCTCCATCGTCATCATCATCCTCAACGATTTCTGGAACCCACATCCAAGAGCTGTCAGCTGGTCCAGCTAATTCGTCCGGTGGTTGACATGGAGTCCACCAACTTGAGGAATCAGGTAAAGTGTCCTCCTCCGAATCGGTTTCTTGATTGTATTCTTCCAAGTCAATCTCGATGCGTTGACCTTCCTCAAAAAATTCGGTTTCTTCCGAGGAATTCGAGTCGGGTGACGCTGGGCGCTCCACTCTTTCAGTTTCTAGACTGAATACAAACGAAGAGGAATCTGACATGATGGTTACTGATCCCAAGAATGTGAGCTTTGAGCTATTTATTTCCCGAACAGTGTTGCCGTTTCACAAATATTTTCCGAAAAAATACTTAACAAACATGCGCATAATAATTTAGTTATATTTAGTTATATTAATAAATTTAGTTATATTTATACAGCTTTTTTTACTAATAAAAAAAAAGTTTTACGATCAAGTAGGCTTTGAACCCCCACGAAAATCGTGTCATTGTCGGTCAAAAAAAAAAAAAAAAGGTTCTTGGGATTCATTT
>OGXW01003505.1_pt1 | contig 10289 bp, 10 predicted proteins | sample 1576341 | NCBI WGS metagenome assembly OGXW01 (sample SAMEA3541592, study PRJEB24748) | human gut metagenome | biome: human gut; feature: human-associated habitat; material: faeces | place: China | collected 2012
CAATAGGACAGCTCCAGAGAAATGCAAAGCACATATTGGGATTTATCTTAAAGTCACCAGCCATGCTATATGAGATGGACGCAATCAGCCAAGAGGAGCTGGAGGAGATTAAAGCTGTAAAGGATGATGACGGAGAGATTGAAATCACAGCCTATATAGAGACTGATGAAAAAGGTCTGGCTTCTATTGATACATCAGAGCTTGAAGTATCTCAGGGCAGTACCGTGGCATATGGCTTAGTGACGGATAAGTTTGGCGATTATGATATAGAAATCACAGCCAAATCTTCACTTGATGAGCTGGCTCAGCTTCCGGTAACAGTCTATCTGGACAATAAGCTGGTTGAAACCATTGTGTTCAGGGGCAGTCAGGGAAAATCTGTTATAGAAACCAGAAAGCTAGGCAATATATTTGGAAAAACACATTTTGTAAAGCTGTATTTTGGAGCAGCCGGACTTAAGCCGGAGAAAATTGAGGTTAAATACAAGGAGAACAAAGATGGAAAATAGATTTATAACAATGGGTGAGATAATGTTAAGGCTCACACCGCCTAACTATGAAAAAATCAGAATGAGCCATTCCTTCGAGGCAAGCTACGGCGGAGCCGAGGCAAATATCGCCTTAGCCTTGGCTAACCTCGGCATAGATTCTACATTTTTTACAGTAGTGCCTGATAACAGCCTGGGAAAAAGTGCAATCAGGATGCTGCGGGCAAATGATGTGCATTGCAGCCCGATTATTCTCTCCACACCAGAGGAGACACCGACCCACAGGCTGGGAAGTTATTATCTGGAAACAGGCTTTGGAATCCGTCCAAGTCAGGTAATCTATGATAGAAAGCACAGCGCAATCACAGAGTATGATTTTTCAAAGATAGATTTGAAGGAGCTTCTGGCACCATACACATGGCTGCATTTAAGCGGAATCACACCAGCTTTGGCACCAAACTGCAGGGAGCTGATAATGAACACCCTAAAGGTGGCAAAGGAGCTGGGAATAATAGTGAGCTTTGATGGCAATTTCCGTAGTACCCTGTGGTCATGGGAAGAAGCAAGAGATTTCTGCACCCAGTGTCTGCCATATGTCAATGTGCTTATTGGAATAGAGCCATATCACTTATATAAAAATCCTGAAAAGCCAGAGCTTGGAGATGTGAAGGATGGTATACCACTACATCTGAGCTATGAGCAGGAGGATGCCATTTTTGCAGAGTTTGCAAAGCAGTATCCGAATATCACCTGTATGGCGCGCCATGTCCGCTATGCCCACAGTGGCAGTGAGAACAGCCTTAAGGCATATCTGTGGTATGATGGCAAAACCTACGAGAGCAGGATGTTTACCTTTACCATACTCGACAGGGTAGGAGGAGGAGATGCCTTTGCATCCGGGCTGATTTATGCATTGATGAATAACTATGACCCAACAGACACAGTTAATTTTGCAGTGGCAAGCAGTGCCATAAAGCACACCATAAGGGGCGATGCAAATATCACAGATGATGTGGAATCAATCAAGAATCTTATGAATATGAACTACGATATCAAGAGATAAGCTAATCTTATCAAGGTGTACAGGGCAGTCAGCAGATATGGCAAAAGGGTATCATAATGTACACATAACCTGAATTTGGCATATTGCAGGGGCAGGGGTAAATATTTGTGACTGTGGAGAATATTAGATTTTTTTAATGTTCTGTACAAAATCCAGCAACTCGGCAACAGGACGTTGCCGAGAGCGAGACCTGAGCCAAGGATGGCGAATGTCTCGCGTTTGCGTCAAACAGTCAAAACTTTCATCAGAACATTTAGAAAATCTTATGTTCGGAACCCGGAACAAATATTTACCCCTGCCCCTGCGATATGCCATTCACGCTCTCAAGAGTACATTATGATACCAAACACAGCCTGAAAAAACTGCCCGAGAAACACTATCCATTTCGCCAGTTCTGGCACTTAACCCAGCAATTCCTCCACAAAGGCATTGTAGTCCTCCATAGTAGTACACTTAGGCGCATAATCGCCCAACAACCTGTTATGCTCCTGAGCTTCCTTGACCTTAACACATTCACGAATCTTGGCATCAAAGACCTTAGTCCCAGTCTCAGCAGCAAAAGCCTCAAGCTTATCCAGCACCTGCCTGTCCAGATTAGACCTGCCCGAATACTTAACAAGCAAAAGCCCTGCAATCTTCAAATCACGATTCTGGCGCTTCTGCACAGATTTAATCGTGTCATACAACTGCGTAAGTCCCTGAAGCGAGTAAGCATCTGCTGTCACAGGGATTATGACCTCATCGGCTGCAATGAGACAGTTGTAGAGAATCACGCTGAGGGATGGTGCAGTGTCGATTACGATATAATCATAGCCACTCAGCTCGTTGATGGCATCCTGTAAGTGATAGAGTCCATCAATATCACCATCAAGCATTTTTTCTGATTTTGCCAGTAATGGGTCAGATGCTACAATATCTCCATTTGGCATATGCTGGACTGCCTCATCCAGTGGCAGGTGATCAGAGTCAATTATTACATCATATAATGTAGGGCAGTCATCCACCTGGGCCTGATATGTAGAAGTGCTGTTGCACTGCTGGTCAGCATCAATCAATAGAGTTTTTCCCTTTTTTGCAAGGATTCCAGCCAGTGTAGTAGCGGTGGTTGTTTTACCAATTCCACCTTTTTGATTAGCAATTACAAATGTTTTAGACATTATATTCCCTCCAGTTAGAAATCTATTTTACCATCAAAAGTCTGATTTATCACATAGTATACAGCCTGTTCCTCAGGCTTGATGTAGACATTTACCTCTTCGATATCCTCGTCATTTACGCCATGGGATAAGGCATCTTTTTTGATGAGGTTTAAAAGATTTTCCTCAGAACGTTCCCTGCCATTATACTGAATATTGATGTGTTTCTTTGCAGTAGCGAAACCGCCGGTTTTCTGTGAAGCTCTCTCCACGCTGCATTTTCTTGCCATAACATTCTCCTCACTTTCGTATGAAACACTCAGATACATGAGTTGTTTTATAAAATCTTATTTTATAAAATAGAGTTTAGCACATTAACGCAATAGTGGCAACTGGCAGCCGTCCCTGCATATTTTTCAATAAAAAAGGCAGGGATTATCTCTCCCCGCCAATCTGAACCATCTTGAAGCCCTCGCCGTGGACTTCATTTGATTCCAGCACAATCATAAATGACTGTGGGTCAGCATCCTTTACAGCCTGCTGGACTGCGTACATTTCCTTGTTACTGCAGGCACACATTACAACCTGCTTTTTGTCCCCCTGGTAACCGCCCTCGCCGTGGAGAATAGTGCTTCCTCGCTGGCAGCAGTCATCTATGACCTGACATACCTTCTGCCCCTGTTCGGTGACAATAAGGGTCATTTTGCCGGAATTCATGCCGTACATGATTTTATCTGCAACGATTGCAATTATATAATTAACAATCATACCGTAGATGATGCCATCCACATCCTTAAAAAGGATTCCACCAAGCAGGATGATTCCTATATCTGAGCAGAAAGCTATCTTTCCCACAGACAGGTGGGGCTTCAAGGCTTTTACTGCCATGATGATGAAGTCAGAGCCGCCGGTAGATGAGTTTCTGGTGTATATGAGGGCGTAGCCGGCTCCTGCAAAAATTCCGGTACACAGGGCAGCCAAGAGCCTGCTTCCAGTGTATACAGGAAAAAGTGGTGCCACATAATCTATAACCACAGATGAGATGAACATACATCTTAGGGAGCTTATGAAAAATTTCCTGCCCAGAAGCTTGTAGCAGATGGCAGCAAGTGGAATGTTCATAAGGATTGTGGATAAACCGATTGGAATATTAAAAAGCTGGTACAAAATAATGGATATTCCCGAAAAGCCCGTCATTGGAAAGGCTGCCTGCACAGCAAAGTTATATATTCCTATTGCAATCAGAACGCTTCCACCAAGCTCCCAGAGAAGCTGTATTATTAGTTCATGAAATTTATTTTTGTAATGCTTCATTTTGAAACCTCCTTTATGTATGCCAAAGCATGCAGTAAAAGCTGCGGTGACAGGTTCTATGTATGCCAAAGCATGCAATAAAAGCTGCCGGTTGGTGGCAGGTTTTATTGTATAGCGATAAAAAACGGACGCGTATTATAAAAATATAATACGCATCCGCTCTTCTCTGTGAACGAATTTAGCACGATTGCCCGTGGCTGTCAAGAGGCTTCTATCAGCCCAGTGCCAAAAGCAGCATGGCCACATAGTAGGTACCAAGATTGAAGCCCTGGACAGCCTTTTCCATATTTTTGTTCCTGAAATGATAAAAGTAATAAAAGAGCAGGGAAAAATCAGACAGCCAGAAGAGAACACCGGCGTATCCTATCCTTAGGCTTCCACTGGTAAGCATGATGCTTACAGCCTTAACCATAAAAGCACTCACAAAGACAGAGTATACCAGCGCAGCGTATCTGAGCCTGCCCAGGTGCAGATGGAAAGAGTTCATGAGCACCAGTCCCAGCAGACAGAGTAAAAGGGGAAGGACGGCCTGCATATAGCTAAGGTCAGGGTAGAGTGCAAATAAGTATATGAGGAATACAACATGGGCAAGCAGGAAAAGAAGCATGCCAAGTCCAATGTATTTTTTCTTCCTGTATCTGTTGTATAAGCCCATGAACAAGTCACCGGCAAAGCAGAAGCAAAAGCCAATAATTGCAAGGGACAGGCTGTGCAAAAGCCCAATAATTACAAAGAGGGCAGAACACAGCATTTTGCAGGGGATATAGTGTTTTTTGTCTGGCTCGAACATGGCAATCAGTATCAGGATGGTTACCAGAATGAGGTAAATTATTGCAAAGAACATAGACGTTTCCTCTCTTACAATATCTTTTCTTAATTATACCCCATTATTGAGATTTAAAACTATAAAATTAAGTAAATTAATAATGCATAAGTACTATATTTTTTATGTAAAATATGATATAAATTAAGAAGATATATAGAAAACGAAATAACAAGGAGGCAAACTTATGAAACTTGCAAATATTGATAATCCACAGGAATTACTTGATGTAGTAGACCAGTGTACAGGAACTGTAGAGCTTGTAACCCCAGAAGGGGACAGACTTAACTTAAAGTCTAAGCTCTGCCAGTATATAACACTCACAAGTATTTTTGATTCGGCTGCAAAGATTCCAGAGCTTGAGATTGTCGCTCATGAGGCTGAGGATGTAAAGAGACTTATGAATTATATGATGAAGGGCTGATTATTTATAAGTATTTTTACAAATTGATGCGACTTATATTAGTAAAACTAATAGATAAGTTAATAATATATAATTGGAAAAACAGACCATGCGAAGTTATACTATTGTTAGTATGACTTCGCTTTTTTTATACCAAAGTATGCAATAATAGCAGCCAGTGGCAGATTTTATGCATGTATGGTCAGGTTTTCAGTATGCGTTGTCAGAAGCGGAAAAACTAATTATTTTTATTTGATTACAGGAGGAATAATAATGGATTACAAGAATTCTGGTGTTGATATTGAGGCAGGATATGAGTCAGTAGAGCTTATGAAAAAATATGTCAAAGGAACAATGCGTCCAGAGGTACTTGGAGGTCTCGGCGGCTTCTCAGGTGCGTTTTCACTTGCCTCTATCAAGGATATGGAAGACCCGGTTCTCTTATCCGGAACAGATGGATGTGGAACAAAGGTAAAGCTGGCATTCATTCTTGATAAGCATGATACAATCGGAATCGACGCTGTGGCAATGTGTGTAAACGATGTTGCGTGTGCAGGTGGAGAACCATTATTTTTCCTTGATTATATAGCTTGCGGCAAGAATTATCCTGAGAAAATTGCCACAATCGTAAGCGGTGTGGCTGAGGGCTGCAAACAGTCTGGCTGTGCTCTTGTAGGTGGAGAGACAGCAGAGCATCCTGGACTTATGCCAGAGGATGAGTATGACCTTGCCGGCTTTGCAGTAGGTGTGGTTGACAGAAAAGACATTATAACAGGCGAGGATTTAAAGGATGGAGATGTGCTGATTGGAATGGCTTCAACAGGAGTACACTCAAACGGATTTTCACTTGTCCGTAAGATTTTCAAGATGGACAAGGAGACCTTAAATACTTACCATGAGGAGCTTGGAACAACACTTGGCGAGGCACTTATTGCTCCAACAAGAATCTATGTAAAGGCTCTTAAGTCTGTAAAGGATGCAGGCATCAGAGTAAAGGCATGCAGCCACATCACAGGTGGCGGTTTCTATGAAAATATACCTCGTATGCTTCCGGAAGGAAAGCGCGCAGTAGTAGAGAAAAACAGTTATCCGATTCCTCCAATCTTTACAATGATGGCCCGTGAGGGACAGGTTGAGGAACAGATGATGTACAACACCTACAACATGGGACTTGGAATGATTGTTGCAGTAGACCCTGCAGATGTTGACAAGACAATGGAAGCTATGAAGGCAGCAGGGGACACACCTTACGTAGTGGGCAAAATCATTAACGGCGAGAAGGGTGTAGACCTGGTATAAGCTGCTGCGAAAGCATACTGTACTGTTATTGCTGGAGCAAAAGAAATAGTAAGCACCTATATGTACACAGAAGAGTAATGAAATATACAGTTGTGCATAAGTGCAGAAATGCCTACGCTTAAATTGGCTGAATGTGAAAATTTAAATATGAGAGGAAAACAGATGAAAATTGCTGTATGTGTATCAGGTGGCGGAACTAATCTTCAGGCTATCATAGATGCAATTGATAACGGAACAATTACTAATACAGAGATAGCAGTAGTAATAAGTAATAATGCAGATGCTTATGCCTTGGAGCGTGCAAAAAAAGCCGGCATAAAGGGCATATGCATTTCTCCAAAGAGCTATGAGACAAGGGAAGCCTTTAATGAGGATTTTTTGAAGCGGCTTAACTCTTATAATGTAGACTTGGTGGTACTTGCAGGATTTTTGGTGGTTATTCCTCCACAGATGATTGCAGAGTACAGAAACAGAATTATAAATATTCATCCATCACTGATTCCATCATTCTGCGGTAAGGGATATTATGGTCTCAAGGTGCATGAGGGAGTGCTGGAAAGAGGTGTCAAGGTTACTGGTGCTACCTGTCATTTCGTGGATGAGGGCACAGATACAGGACCTATTATCTTACAGAAGGCAGTTGAAGTACAGCAGGGAGACACACCGGAGGTACTTCAGAGAAGAGTTATGGAACAGGCTGAGTGGATTATCATGCCAAAGGCAATCGACCTTATTGCAAATGGCAGGGTACGTGTTGTGGATGGTAAGACTCTTATAGATGAAAAATAATTGTCTGCACTGTGTATAATGGCAGGCAATATAGAAAAACTGGAGGAAACAAGATGAAAGTATTAGTTGTAGGTAGTGGCGGAAGAGAGCATGCAATCTGTACAGCAGTTGCCAAAAGCCCACGAGTAGATAAAATATACTGCGCACCGGGAAATGCCGGAATCGCATCAATAGCGGAGTGCGTTGCAATCGGAGCCATGGAATTTGACAAGCTGGTTGCCTTTGCCAAGGACAATGCAATCGACTTTACAATAATTGGAATGGACGATCCGCTTGTAGGTGGTATCGTTGATGAATTTGAAAAAGCGGGGCTTAAATGCTTCGGACCAAAGAAAAATGCTGCAATCCTTGAGGGCTCAAAGGCTTTCTCAAAGGATTTGATGAAGAAATACAATATTCCTACAGCAGCATATGAAAACTTCACAGACCCAGAGGCAGCTCTTAAATATCTCGAGACAGCCAAATTTCCAATCGTATTAAAGGCAGATGGACTTGCACTTGGCAAGGGTGTGCTTATCTGTAATAATCTTGAGGAAGCTCAGGCTGGCGTAAAAGAGATTATGGAGGATAAGAAATTTGGAACTGCTGGTAACACTATGGTTATTGAGGAGTTTATGACAGGACGAGAGGTTTCTGTACTTTCCTTTGTAGATGGCAGGACAATTCAGATAATGGATTCAGCTCAGGATCACAAGAGAGCCGGAGATGGAGATACAGGCTTAAATACAGGAGGAATGGGTAACTTTTCACCAAGCCCATTCTATACAGCTGAGGTAGATGAGTTCTGCAGGAAGCACATATATCAGGCAACAGTAGACGCTATGGCAGCAGAGGGAAGACCATTCACAGGAGTTATCTTCTTTGGACTTATGCTGACAGAGGACGGACCAAAGGTGCTTGAGTACAATGCCAGATTTGGAGATCCGGAGGCACAGGTAGTACTTCCAAGACTCAAGAATGACATCATAGATGTAATGGAAGCTTGTGTAGACGGTAAGCTTGACACAATAGACCTTCAGTTTGAGGACAGAGCAACAGTATGCGTAGTCCTTGCATCAGACGGCTATCCGGTAGCTTACGAAAAAGGCAAGAAGATAACAGGACTTGAGAACTTTGAGGGAAAGAAAGACTATTATTGTTTCCATGCCGGCACAAAGTTTGATGAAAACGGCGATATCGTCACAAATGGAGGACGAGTACTTGGAATCACAGCTACAGCAGACACCTTAAAGGAAGCCCGTGCAAAGGCTTATGAGGCAACAGAGTGGGTACAGTTTGAGAACAAGTATATGAGACACGATATTGGAAAAGCTATTGATGAGGTTTAGCAATTATGAGTGGATTTTTTGGTGTAGCAGCAAAGGAAGACTGCGTATTTGACTTATTTTTTGGAGTAGATTATCACTCTCACCTTGGAACCAGACGAGGTGGAATGGTTGTATATGGTGATGAGGATGGCTTCAATAGGGCAATCCATAACATATCTAATGCACCCTTCAGAACCAAGTTTGACAAGGACGTACAGGAAATGCACGGACGTATAGGAATAGGATGTATCTCAGATTACGAGCCACAGCCACTTTTGTTCCGTTCGCATCATGGTTCCTTTGCCCTTACAACAGTCAGCAAAATCAATAATATTGATGAGCTTGTGAATGATTTATTTACAAATGGATTTTCCCAGTTCGGTGAGATGAGCAGTGGAGAAATCAATGCTACAGAGCTGGTTGCAGCCCTTATCAATCAGAAGGAAAACCTGATTGAGGGTATTAAGTATGCCCTTGATGTGGTTGATGGTTCTCTGTCTCTTCTGCTTTTGACACCAGCAGGAATCTATTGCGCCAGAGACAAGCAGGGCAGGACACCTATTCAGATAGGAAAGAAGCATGACGCTTTCTGTGCCGCCTTTGAGAGCTTTTCTTATAAGAACCTTGGATATAAAGATTACAAGGAGCTGGGACCGGGAGAAATCTGCGTAATCACAGATTCAAACTGTGTGACACTTGTAAATCCAAACTCAGATATGAAGATTTGTACCTTCCTCTGGGTATATTATGGCTATCCATCAAGCTCATACGAGGGTATCAGCGTAGAGAAAATGCGTTACAACTGCGGAGCTGCCATGGCAAAAAGAGATAATGTGAAGCCTGATATTGTAGCCGGAGTGCCGGATTCAGGAACAGCCCATGCAGTTGGATATTCAAATGAGTCGGGAGTTCCATTCTCAAGGCCATTTATCAAGTATACACCAACCTGGCCTAGATCCTTTATGCCGACCATGCAGTCACAGCGTAACCTCATTGCCAAGATGAAGCTGATTGCAGTGGAGGACTTAATCAAGGACAAGAGTCTGCTGCTTATAGATGATTCTATTGTCAGGGGCACACAGCTTCGTGAGACAACAGAATTTTTATATGAAAGTGGGGCAAAGGAAGTCCACATCAGACCAGCCTGCCCACCACTTTTATATGGCTGTAAGTACTTAAACTTCTCCCGCTCTAATTCAGAGATGGATTTGATTACAAGAAGGGTTATAGCCCGTCTTGAAAATGGCAATGTGACAGATGAGATACTTGAAGAGTATGCAAATCCTGACTCGCCAAAATATGAGCAGATGGTAGAGGAAATCAGGAAGGAGCTTCACTTTACATCACTTAGATTTAACCGTCTGGATGACATGCTTGACGCAGTTGGCATTGATCACTGCAAGCTGTGTACATACTGTTGGGATGGAAAAGAATAAATTCATAAATCATTTTATAGAATACCCCGTAGAGGTTTTGGAAAATCTCTACGGGGTATTTTTATATCAAAGTATGCAAGAAAAGCTGCCAGTGGCATGTTCTCTGTATGCCAAAGCATGCAATAAAAGCTGCCGGTTGCCGGTTCGGATGCTGGCGGTTTTTCAGAATTGCATACTGCTCACATGGAGCATTTTTAAAATATCTCAAAAATTTTATATAAAAATATTGAC
>OGXW01003507.1_pt1 | contig 10286 bp, 5 predicted proteins | sample 1576341 | NCBI WGS metagenome assembly OGXW01 (sample SAMEA3541592, study PRJEB24748) | human gut metagenome | biome: human gut; feature: human-associated habitat; material: faeces | place: China | collected 2012
TTAACTGGACTTTAGAAAGGTAATACTTTTTATAATCAATGGATTTGGAAGAAAACGGGTACGTACAGAAACGTATCCGTTTTTTTATGGGTTTAAACTTTATCACTTTAAGTTTAAAATAAAACGTTTTTTATGGATGTGTTAGTAAATGAACTCCTTATGAGAAATATTCAACTTCCATTTCTTGTTTAGTACGTAATTTCGCTTATCGAAGTATTGGAATTTGTATCAATACAATATGAATAACTTTCTATTTTATAAACTAATACTATTATCATGAAAAGAAAAAGAGTCCTTTTGCTGCTTTGCATTCTCAGTTGCACTTTGCAGCTCTTCGCACAACAAATTAATGTGCAGGGTATCGTTTATGATCCTTCTGGAGAAACGGTTCCGGGTGCTAATGTCAGTATGAAAAGTAATCCGGCTGTGGGTACTGTGACGGATATTGATGGGAATTTCAGTCTGAAAGCTTCTGTGGGTGATGTGTTGGTCTTCACCTTTATCGGTTATGAGCCTATTGAGTATAAACTGACTGCTGCAGATACAAATCTGAAAGTCCGTTTTACTGATTCTTCTGAGTTGCTGGACGAGGTAGTTGTAGTAGGCTATGGTGTACAAAAGAAGAGTGTACTTTCGTCTGCTGTGAGCCGTGTTACCAGTGAAGAGTTGGATAAAGGTAATCCTACAAATATTCAGAATGCTTTGAAAGGTAAAGTTTCCGGTGTACAGATTATCTCTAATTCAGGTCAGCCCGGTGCGGAATCAAAGATTCGTATTCGGGGTACCGGTACGGTCAACAACTCCGATCCGCTTTATATAGTAGACGGCATGCCGTCTGAAAGTGGTATCAGTCATTTGAATCCTTCTGATATTGAGTCTATTGAAGTGTTGAAAGACGCAGCTTCCGCCGCTATTTACGGAGCCCGTGGTGCTAACGGTGTTGTGCTGATAACTACGAAGAAGGGTACTAAAGGGAAGGCTACTTTGAACTATGAATTTACGTACGGTATTCAGAATCCTTCCAAGAAGGTGGATTTGCTGGGTAGTGCGGATTATCAGATGTTGATGAATGAAATGGCTGCCAACGCAGGTAAGGACCCTTATTTCCCGACTGTTTCCAGCGTCAATACCGACTGGCAAAAGGAACTGCAGAACAAGAATGCTCCTATTATGAACCACAAGGTTTCGTTGAGTGGAGGTACGGACAACTCTACCTATTATGCTTCTTTCGGTTATGTAAAGCAAGAAGGTATTTATGCCAAAGGACATGCTGATTATGAACGCTACAATGTACGCTTGAATTACAATAATGTATTACTGGACACGAAATCACGAAATTGGTTGAATAAGATTAGTTTTGGTGCAATTGCAAGCTATTCCAAGTCAATCCAGACTGGTAATACTATTGGCAATAGTGAAGCTGCAGGCTTGATTACTTCCATGAATATGTTGCCTCCTACCGAGCCGGTTTATCAGACCGACCCTGCTATACTGGAGCAATATGCCGTAACTTATCCAAATCATGTCATTGCTCCCAACGGCCTGGCATACAATATCATCGAGATGCGTGAAATAACCAATCCGCTGGCAGCCATGCAGGTCAGTCATAACCAGAGGACTATGCCTCAGAATTTCGGTGCGAACTTTAACCTTGATGTCGACTTGTTGCCAGGCTTGAAGTTCAAGACTACCTATGGTGCGGAATGGGTGTTCAATTCCATTAAGAATGTAACTCCAGTCTACGAGCTAAATGCTACCAGTAAGAATGCCACTTCCAAGGTAGAGGATAAGAAAAGGGAGTCTTCCTATTGGCAGTGGGAAAATGTACTGTCGTATACAAAGTCTTTCGGCCGTCATAATATAGGTGCACTGTTCGGTACAAGTATGTCTTCCTACCATTACTCCAATTTGGAAGCGGAAGATTATAATCTGCTGGTGGTGGATATAGACAAGGGATATATAGACACGGCCACAGCGCCCGAAGAACAGTCCAAAGTATGGGGTGGGGCGGAAGATCACCGCATTGCATCCATATTCGGACGTATCAATTATAATTATGATGAAAAGTATTTGTTCGAAGCGGTAGTGAGACGGGACGGTTCGTCAAACTTCAGTCGCGAGCACCAATATGCTACATTCCCTTCGGTTTCTTTGGGTTGGGTGTTGACTCGTGAGAAGTTCATGGAAAACAGACCTTCCTGGTTGGATTTTGCCAAGATACGTCTAAGCTGGGGACAGAATGGTAACGAACGTATTGGCTCCTTTGCCTATACAAGTATGATGAGTCAGGGTAAGAATGCAGTCATAAATGGAAAGGTATATACGGGCATGCTGCCCAGTGGCTATGCCAATGCTGATTTGAAATGGGAGACCTCCGAACAGACCGACTTGGGTATTGACTTGCGTTTCTTCAACAGTGCATTGACATTCTCTGCCGACTATTTCGTGAAGAAGACGAAGGACATGCTGCTTTCCATGCCGATTCCTTTTTATACCAGTTATGGCAGTATGACGGTCAATTCGGGTACAGTGAAGAACGAAGGTATCGAGTTCGAAGCGTCCTATCGCTTTAAGGTGGGTGAAGTGAATCTGGGTATCAATGGAAATGCTTCTTATGTGAAGAATACCGTAACAGACCAGGGCCCCGACCGTGTCGGTCTCAATAATATCGGCGGTGGTATGGGCGGCCAGGTCAGTTGGAGAGAGAACGGGCGTCCGTACGGCTTCTTCTACGGTTACTTGCATGATGGTATTTTCCAGAATCAGCAGGAGATAGATAGCTATACCTACGTAGATTCTAACGGAAAGACTCAGCTGATACAGCCGAATGCCAAGCCTGGAGATATTCGTTTTAAAGATTTGGATGGTGAAAATGGGTTGAATGGTGATGACCGTACCATGATAGGCAAGCCGAACCCTGACTGGACATATGGATTCACTCTTTCTGCCGATTGGAAAGGAGTTGATTTCAGTGCATTCTTCCAGGGAAGTATCGGAAACGACATTTATAAACTGTACAGACGTTCCAATGTGACTTTTGGTAACTACGACAAATCTTGGCTGAACCGTTGGCATGGTGAAGGCACTTCCAATTGGGTGCCACGTGTGATAGATGGTGACAACAATAACTATCAGGTTTCAAACTTTTTTGTGGAAGATGGTTCGTATATGCGTTTGAAAGTGTTGCAGATTGGCTATAGTCTGCCCGGACAGATGTTGCAGCGTGTCGGCGTCAAGGGGCTGCGTTTCTTTGTGCAGGGCGAAAATCTGTTTACAATTACCAACTACAGCGGTTATGATCCTGAAGTGGGAACACGTGATGGATTTGACGGGGGAACATATCCGCAAGCACGTACTTATACTATCGGTGCGAATATTACATTTTGATTAACCTAAAAATTAGATACAATGAATAAGATATTAAAGGTATTGGCTTTGGGTGCGATGGCTTTGTCGACCACAGCTTGTTCAGATTTTCTGGAAGTGAATCCGAGAACTCAGGTGTCAGAAACCGAATTCTATAAGACGGAAGACGATATGATGAAGGGCTTGTATGCCGTGATGAATGAAATGCAGACCCGTATGCCGGAGGTTTGGTCTTACTCTTCTTTGCTGGGTGATGAGTCCGAAACCGGTGGTGGTATCGGTGAGGGGTCTTACAAGACGAAATGGGATACTTTTACCTATGACGCGACTTCTTGTTTCGGTGCATGGGGATATGGTTCTTGGTGGAATGAGTGGGATTTTGGCTTGTTCAATGGAGTCATTGCTGCCAATCTGTTGATTGACAAATTGGCCGGATGCAACCTCAGTGCAGACTTTGTCAATTCCATTTCTGCCGAAGCGCGCTTTTACCGTGCCATTTTCTATTACCATCTGTTTATGGGGTATGAGCAATTCCCGCTTATCAAACATTATCTGGCAGCCAGTGAAATGTATAGCGTTGCCAAAGGAACCCGTGAAGAAATTTATGAGTTTATGATGGGTGACTTGGATGACGAAGTGACTAAGTATCTGCCCCAGCGCAGTGCTACACAGCAGGGACGCGTTTGCCGGGATGCTGCCAAGCTGCTTCGTGCCAAAATTATTTTGTTCCATCGTGATGAGACTAAATATCAGGTGGCATTGAATGACATGAAAGAAATAATCACCAGTGGAAGATACCGGTTGAACCCTGATTATCAAAACTTATGGGTGAAAGACGGAGAATGGTGTGCGGAATCTATCTTTGAGGTATGTTATGCCGGCAATAACTCCGGTGAAGGGTTTGGTCTTGCACGTTCTTTGGGTGGTCGTAACATTGTTGACCCGAGAAGTGCCGAGCAGGGCGGCTTGGGCGAAGGTTATGGGCAGAATACCATGCCGAGTACTGTTTACAACATGTTTAAGGAAGGTGATACGCGCCGTGAGGGAACAGTCATTGTCTATGCGGACGAGGCTAAAAAAGTGGCAGAAATGGTGGCCAAAGGTGAACTACCGGCAGGAAGTGCTTTCCAAGTCAGTGACCAGCAGGAAAATTACGAGGGTCTGGGGCACTATAAGATTCATCCGAGAAAGGAGACGACGTCTACGGTGAATCCTACGGATAACTATTATAACTCTTGGCGTATTTACCGTTATGCCGATGTTTTGCTGCTGGCTGTGGAGCTTGATGTACGCATCAACGGAACTGCCAGTGCCGATGCGCAAGGCTGGTTCGACCAGGTCAGAGACCGCGCTTTCAAAGACAAAGAGCATCGTATCAACTTGGCCGGAAAGAGCAAGCAGGAGCTGTTGGATATTCTTTTTGAAGAGCGTGGGTATGAGTTTATGGATGAAATGCAGCGTTGGTTTGATATTCTGCGTTTCGATAAAGGAACAGAGATTTTAGGTAACAAAGGTTGGACGGAGAAGTTCAGATACTTTCCAATTGACCAGTCGGAAATGGATAGAGCTAAAGGTGGCTTGACACAGAACCCTGGCTGGTTATAAGTTTTGATTGTTTTTTTCTGAAGAGTCCCCGGTATTTCCTTGTGAATAATACCGGGGATTTTTTGTTCCTTCACAAAGTTTGTTTTGGCAAAACATCTGTCATGCTATCACGCAAATGGGTGTATTGTTTTGATTATAAATCAATTAAAGCGTGATAGATACCCGTGACAGATAAAAAACGTTACAACCATCTATCACGCTTTCCAATCTTTCTAAAAGATGATGCCTCCTATTTATTGGGTGAATCGTAAAAGTGGCTATTGTCTTAGTTCTCAACATGAAACTTTTAGTTTTGAGACTAAATACGAGAAGTTTTGATTGGGAAAATAATTGGTTTCATTAAGGGAAACCTTTAGTTTCCTTTCGTAAAACTAAAAGTTTCAGCAAGTGAAACTTTTGGTTTCAACAATATGAAACTGTCATTCCGGCCCGTTGGGAACCGGCAAGGGTATCTATATAAAACGACCGAAACAGATACTTTTCGAAGGAAAAGTATCTGTTTCGGCATAAAAACGTAGTGTTAACATAGGAAATAGGGGAATTATCCCCTATTTATTCTCTTGATTGCTGTTATGGAAACCGTTTTATTTGAGGAACGGGTTGCCGCTTTTGTCTTTGCTCACTACCCAGCGGAAAGCATTAACCAATAGCAGGTTCTGTGTACCGTCGATAAACTCTTCGTCACCATGCCCCATATTCAGGTAAATCATTCTGTAATTCTTGTTGGACCATACGATGGGGAAGTCGCCAAAATTCACTACATCCTTGATACCCAGTGGATAGTTCTTGGGAGATAGGGACAAGAGTACCTCTACGTCCTTGTTCTGGCGGGGGCTGGGAGTCCATTGGTACCATTCGCTGGCGGGAGCCACGAATGATGCAGGCAGATTCTTGGTAACGGGATGTTCTTCGTTGTCGACTTCGACCAATACCGGCTGGGGAGGCCAGTTGTTGCAATAGAACACCCCACCACCAAGAAACTTAACGAACCAGGGCCAATGCGTGTTTTTGTCGTTGTAGGCTGCTGCGTGGAAACCTACCCAACCGCCTCCGTTTTCCATGTATTGCTCAAAAGCATCGCGTTCGGCCTTGGTGTTGGGGGATGTGTTAAGCATGATAATGACATTGTATTCTTTCAGTTTCTCGTATGGGTATTTTGAAAAATCGGTAGTAATATCCAGAACAAAGCCGTCACCGTAATTGAGCTTCTTGAAGAAAGTGGTTGCTTGTTCTGCAAATTGTACGTGTGCTTCTTCCGCATGTTGCGTGTAATAAATCAAGGCCTTGAAGCGAGGAGCTTTGGCATAGTTTGCCGGATAACCTTCGGGGACTTGTGCGTACGTCAGCAGGGTGCAAGCCGTAAACAATAAAATAAACAGATGTTTCATAATTTGTAATTTATAATTTATAAGTTATTAATTCTCCATTATCTAATATTCCGCAATCAGAGACAGCCATTTGCCTGCCGAGGTAATCCATACCTCTTTATAACAGGCATTGTTGGTTTGCGGCCAATAGGGGACATCGTCGTTACCCAGGGTACGGATACCAACGGGCATCTCTCCTGTCATTTCTCCCGAAGAGAAGGTATTCAGTTGCGGATAGTTGTGTCCTTCTCCATAAATCAAGGATTGTCCGAAAGGATTCTTGCCTACGGTCCAGTACAACTGTTCCAGACCGATGTTGAGCAGTTCCTTGTCCTTCAGGAAGTTTCCGCAGATGGCGGCGGACTTTCCGTTGGAAAGATGGATGGCGGTATTGCCGTTGAAAATGTTGAACCACACGGGGAAACGTTTCATGTAGTGCTCTTTGTCCAGTTGTACTCCTCGTTTAATCTGTTCCGTGTACAGTTCCTTGGCATTGGCAGGGGGAAACAGATGGAGGGCGTAGAAGTTGGTGGTATCCTTATATTCCTCTGCATGGTAAACACCGCTTGGAATCATACCGTAGGGATGGGTATACTTCATCATTCCTTTCAGATAGTCTCCATATAGTTGTATGGAATTCACCCATTTAGGGTAATCGGGGTGCTCCTTCTGGGTTTCGCAAAGCATCACCATAGCCTGCATATAGACCTGCTCGCGCGACTGGTGTATGTAATGTACGATGGATTTGCGGGATTTGTCCCGGTAGAAGAATCCGCGTGTCCCGTCTTTGTCTTTCAGCGGTTCCGTGCGCTGGCAGTCGAGGGTGTAGCGGATGTATTCGGCGGCGATGTCCGCATAAGAAGGTTTTCCGGTCAGCTTGTATAATTGGCTTGCCGACCAGGAGATGGTAGCCATATACTGACTTTTCGAAGTGTTGTAACTGTGTTCGTAAGGCTGGACGAACTGGTCGAAGCCATCTTTTTTGAACTTCTCCATAGCAAAAGCGAAATCTTCTTCGGCCACGCGCAATAGGTATTCCTGCAGCATCGGGTCGTTGTCCAGCGTCATGGAGGCGTAAGCTTCGTATCCGGCATAGAGAAAGTTGTCAAATGCCATGTTCTGTACACGTACGGAAGATATGTCGTCCAATGTATTGAACACACCGTCTTGCCAGATAAGCAATCCCATGCTGCTGGCGCGGTAACCATCGCCGTAGCGGTTCTTTAGGATGAACTCTACTCCCCATTCCGCCTCTTCACGCAGGCGGGCGGCGAGGGCTGGGTTGATATTTCTTTGTTTATTATAGGCTTCGAGCAGAGCAAAGGTCACGTCTCCCGTCTGCAAGGTTTGCTGGGACAAGTCTCCTGCATCGTGCCATCCGCCGGAGTAGGAGATGCTGCGTCCGTCATGTCGGGACATGAGGTCTACGTGGCAGGTGGAATGCTTGCCGGGAACCGGATGTCCACAGCGCTGGCAGAAGATGAAGTTCAGCACTTTCCATTGTGAATCTTCCCAAAGTCTTTCTCCAATCCGGAAGGTGGGAGTTAGCGATGTTCCGACCTTCAGCTGATACTCTCCGGGATTATTGAAGGAGGTGAAATCAATAAGGCCAAATTCTCCGAGAGTGGTTTTCTCTTTTCGGATGTCTCCTTCGTAAGCTATTTCTCCGGTTGGGGTAAGCAGTTGGAAGCGCTTTCCGGCGTCTATGGTGAGGTTTGTGTTGATGAGGGCGGTTTTGGGGTGGTTGACGGCATAGCCGGTTGTCGAGTAGGAGATTTTTCCATCGGCAGGTATCCATCCGCTGACTTTCTCAGGGGCTTTCACCGTTTGCAGTTGTAGATTGTCCAGGTAGTAGATAGCTGAATCTCCTGTAGTCCGGTCTTTGCCTTTGAGGGCTGTGCTGAAGGTGATGGATATCACCTTGTCGCGCTGATACTCGTCTATTTCGAGGAAGCATTGGTTCCACTCCTTATTAATAAGGTTAATGAGGTGTGAACCCGAAGGCTGATTATATCCTTTCTTGGCAGGAGTATCTGCATTGCGAAACGTGAGGTTCATGTTGACGATGCGCGCGCCGTCGCAATCGGGATAGATGGAGAATACGATGCGGTTGTACTTCTCCAGATTGGCGCCGTCTAGATGATAGGTAACACTGCTGTTTCCGTAGGTGGCATAGTCTGGGTCGGAAGGAGAGCCGGTCGCCCTTTTCCCGGTGAATGTGGGGAATTGCAGTTTGATGCTGCCTTTGCCGGAAACGGTCTTTTCCGTACTGAAGGACATGCTTCCTGCGCCGGAATGACTCCATCCCTCTGTACCTGCCGAGCGGGTGAGAGGAGCGCTTTGCAAGACCTCCTTTTTCCATCCGTTGGTTTCGAAAGAGTTTTCAATATCCAGGGGGAGGGGTTGATGTATCAGTCCGCTTTCGTGGAGTTGTCGTTCCAGTTTGGGGGCTTGGGTCAGACGTGTCTGACCGTATGCGGCAATACTGCCGAGAGATAAAAGGTATAAAAATAATAATGTCTTTCTCATGTTGATGTCAACCTTTGGTTTCGGTTGCAATGTTAGCCATTATTAGGCAGAAGGAGGTTTGAAAACTGCCATAAAAGCTTTAAAAGCTATCCGAAGTAGAGGAAATATGAATTTCGGTAGATGTATAATCCCTATGATGTACGACTTATAATGCCAAAGAAAATACTAAAATCGTATTTTCATAACAGAAGAAAATTGTAACTTTGCGAAGTTATGTCACAATGTTAACCTATGATGCGTATCTTGATTTTAATAATAATGCTGTTGCCATGTTCGCTTGGTATGTATGCATCTGCAATAGATAGCCTTTTGTCTGTTCTGGATAAGACTATCGTGATGCGTAGACAATACGAGGAAGAAAAAGAACGGTATATTTCTTTGATAAAGGATGAGTTGAAGCAAGGGAGGCTTACTGACATGGAGCGTTATCTGATACAAAATCGTCTTTTTGCCGAATATAATTCTTATATTAGTGATTCTGCATTACATTATATAAATGAAAATATTCTTATTGCCACACGGCTAAATAATAGGCAATGGATAAATAGTTCTATATTAAATAAAGTACATATTCTAAATACTTCGGGCCTTTTTGTTGAAGCAATGGAATTGCTGAAATCGCTTCCTCGTAACACGTTGGAGGGTGAAAATATAGTGGACTATTATGTATGTTTTGAAAACCTATATCTCTATCAGGCAGAGTACGCCACTGATCGGAACTACGTGAACAATTATCTTCGGATAGCAAATTTGTATAGGGATTCTATAATCAGCCTAGTACCGGAAGATACTTATAGATATGTAGTCGTGCATGCACCTCAGCTCATTGACCAGGGAAAAAGTCACACCTTCAAAATAACAAACATATATCTTCAAAAAACACAAACAACGTATAATTTTTTCATCTGCAAAAACGAGTTTGTTTCTGTGTATATGTTCTGTAAACATACTACAGAATTTTTGGTGCATGATGTACCGTTGATACATTCCTTTTTTCTGTGCTTACAGATACTATTGGCAAGATTCTATCAGTAAGCACAATGCGCCGTAATACTCAAGTGGCTGACGAGGGTGAGCTTGAACCTCACTAATGAGAAATCATTCGCAGGTTCGAATCCTGCTTACGGCGTTAATTGCACTATTGGTCTAATGGTTATGATAACAGACTTCCAATCTGTAGATACGAGTTCGATTCTCGTATAGTGCTTAGTGTCGATACTCCGTATAGGGGGAATGGCACTGACTATATCCTTTCTATTCTTAATAGTGCAAGCGTCAGGTAAATGATGGTCTTATTCATATTATATATGAACCCCTTTCATGATTCCTGCCATCCTGTTATCAGACGCTTGCATACTCTTGGGTCCAGAATGACCATCGGTTTCACCAGTGATGACAGGACATTTGAGCAGGTGAAAA
>OGXW01003509.1_pt1 | contig 10284 bp, 25 predicted proteins | sample 1576341 | NCBI WGS metagenome assembly OGXW01 (sample SAMEA3541592, study PRJEB24748) | human gut metagenome | biome: human gut; feature: human-associated habitat; material: faeces | place: China | collected 2012
TGTTTATCTATAAATTTATCATTATAATAATTATTGTAGTCTGCGTAATACAGTCTTTTTCCATTGGCTTTCATAAATAGAAATTCATTTTTAATATCATAATACTTTTCAAAAATAGGCTTAATACGTGGATGGATAGGGATTTCTCTATTTATACCATTAGTGGTTTTCAAACCTCCGATAAAATAGTTTTCTTCTAAATGTATATTTTTAGTATATATAAAACATAATTCTTCTGCACGACAACCAGTATAGATTGCGAGTAATAAAAGGTCTCTTACTAATTCTTCTTTATCATCTTCGCTATGTATATTCCACAAATATTCTATTTGCTTATAACTGAATGGCGTTCTTTTAGAAGCACTATCGATACGAGGTCTTTTTATGACTTGTGCATAGCACTTGTCTATAATATCTTCTTGAAATGCATAAGTATCCATAGCTTTATATAATTGAATCATTTGTTTTACCGCGTTAGGAGATTTATTAGATTTTTTTATATAATTTTTAAAATCAGATGTTTTTAATTCACTATATATTTTATCATACAATCCTTTGGAATTATTAAATGCAGTTATTAGATTTCTACTATTATGATATGCGTATTTATTTTTTGGCTTTATATGTTCTTCAAGTTCTTTTTTTATTTCTTCTTTAGTCGGAAAAAACTCTTCATATATTTCTTCAAACAATTGCTTAAATGTATAATATTTTTTGCTTTTTCTATTTATAGAAGAAGATATATCTTCTACGGGAACTAAAGGGTAAGGTGTATTAGTGTTAGGAAAGCAGGTGAAAATTTCAATACGATCATATCTCTTTTTGGTAATTTTGAGAGGATACGGTTCTTTTATCCAATTTTCCAAACACACCAGGGCATCGATTTGCGTTTCAAATTTATTAATATCGTAATAGATTATTTTTCCATCAACATCTTTTCCGTACACTGATTCTTGCAGCGTATGGCTTGCTTCTACCATTTCCTAAATAGACAACGGTTCCTTTTTTATTTGCTCTTCTTTTTAAATTCATAATAAAATACCTCCATTTTTTAATAATTTTTTTTCACAAACTATTGAAAATGAAAGTATTTTTTGATATTATTATACCAACACTTCAATAGTAAGTGGGGAGGAAAATAAATGTATCGGATTGTGGTAAATTAGATGACATCTATTTTCCTTATTTTTTTTATTTTTTTTATTTTTTAAAGTTTCTTATAGATTTTTCAACTACACCTATAATTTTAACAGGTAAATCTTTTATCTCTTCTTTAGTAAAAATCCTAGGTGGATAGTAAGGGTTTATGGCTTTTAATTCAATTCCAGTATTTCCTCTATACACTTTTTTTATAGTAGCCTCATCTCCATTTATAAGTACAACACAATTATCTCCATTATCAAAGTCATCTTGTTTATGTACTATAACAGTATCTCCATTATCAAAAAGCGGAGTCATACTATCGCCAATAACATTTAAAGCATAATAATTTTCTTTATCAGCACCATCAACTTGGAAAGAAATATAATCTATTATATTCTCTTCTGCTAAATAGTCATATCCTGCTTTTACGGTTCCTAAAACGGGGATTTTTGTTGTTTCTATATTAGATAAGGGAATAGCACCAATCTTTTTTAAAAGATCATTTTTTTCGTTTTCAATTAAGTCTATATAGCCCGCTTTTTCGTATAAATCGATATAGTCTAAATTATATAACTTGGCAAGATTTTTTAATAATGCGGGGGAAACATTTCGCTTACCGTTTTCTACCATATTAAGATATGAATAAGAAATGCCTGTTAATTTATCAACATCTCTTAGTGATATTCTTTTTTGATTTCTAGCATTTTTTAAATATTTTCCTAGTTCTTTATTTGAAAGCATCTTAAAACCTCCTATGTTCACATTATAACATATATGTTCACAAAAGTAAAACTTTTTTTGAAAAAAATTGAAAAAAGCGTTGACAAAATAAAAACATATATGTATAATGTTCACAAAGAAATAACAAAAAGAGAGGTGAACGAAAAATTGATAGTAGTTAAAGAACCACAATTATTGAAACAGGCATTAACAAGCGATGGCAGAACGATGACATCAGTAGCTCAAAAATTAGGATATTCGAAAGCCTATATAAGCTCGATAGTAGCTGGGACCAGGAATCCGAACGAAAAAGTTGCCATTGGAATATGTGAACTTCTAAAAAAACAATTTGAAGAATTTTTTTATATCAGAAGTGTTCACAAAAATATAACAAAATAACCACAATCCGATACAAAAAAAGAAAAGAGGTGAGAAGTTTGAAAAAAATGGAACGAATAACACCGCAACAGGTTGGAATAATTTTAGGAACGACTGCAGAAACAATAAGAGCAGGATTAAGAGCAAATAAATTCCCATTTCGGAGTTGCAATACCACCAAAAGAGAACAAAACAAAATGGACGTACATAATAATAAAAAGTAAATTTTTAAAATTTTTAGAAAGTAATGAGGTAAATAGAAATGAAGAAGAACAAAAGTAAAAAAGTAAGAAAAGTAAATTTAGAGACAGCAATGTTAATAGGATTAAATGCATTTGCGATCGGAATGTTTTTGCAAAAAGTATTAATATGCGGGACAAGCTGGTTAAGCACAATTGGATATTTAAGGTAGGAGGAAAAGAGAATGGAGATAAAATGTACACCACAAGAATTAAAAGAATTAATTGAAAACAAAAAAGAAACACCAATTACTGTAACAATCGATGTTTCTAAAAATGCAATTAGTTCAAAGTACCCATTGAAAAACCAATTATTTGGTCAACAAATATGAATACAAATGGCATATGAATGTTTTTTATACCTGCAATAATGTCTACATCTTCAAGTACTATAGCAATAGGATTTTCGGGTATTTCAATATCTTTTTTTGAACTATCTGAATTTTCATAATTTTCTAACGAAGAAAGATATTGTTTTTCATAACAAGTTAAAATATCATCATCGTCTTTTATAGTGTAATCATCAAGGTGTGGTTGTTTTCTAAGTGTACCTTGATATATACAATCAGCAGTATGGATTATTAACTTGTTTTTAGCAGAACCATTAGCATTACAAGCAGTTAGTATTGAATTAAGAGTTTGTATTTTAGAGACTTTTTTAGAAAAATATGTATTCAATAATATCACCTCGCTTTCGAGGTAATTATATCAGAAATATACAAAAAGTAAAGGAGGGAATAGCAATGCCAAAGAGACTAAAAACACTTTATATAAAAGTAAGTGACGAAGAGATAATACAAGTCAAAGAAAACAAAATAAAAGCAACAATAGCTAATATATCAGAAAAATATCATAACATTTTAAATAAATACAAAAAAGAGCTAGCAGACGGCAATCTAACTAACTCGAATCACTAATCATACATAAATGTACTCTTTACTAATTATATCAAATTTTAGAAAAGAGTGCAAGAGAGGAAAGAAAAAATATGAAAGATTTAAAAATAGAAGTAGATTTGTTAACAAAATGTCGCAATAACTTAGAAGATTTTAAAAATAATGCAGTAGATTGTGACAATGTAACGGAAGAAGAATTTAATTTTGTATCAGATTTAGCAGAAAAATTAAATGAAAGATTAATTAATAAACAAATAGAATTGGAGGCAATGGAAGAGAATGAATAATTTAAGTTTATATCAAATAACAAGTGCATTTCCGTCTTTGATGGAAAATGACGAAATAAATGAAGAAGATAAAAAGCAAATAGAGCAGGAACTAACATTATTATTACAACAAAAAAGTCAAAATATTATAGGTTATTTTAGAAATATAGAATTAACAATAAATGCAATGAAAGAAGAAGAAAACAGAATTGCAACTGGAAGAAAGAGTTTGGAAAATAGGTTGTCTAAGTTCAAACAATACGTAAAAGAGTGTATGGAAAGTAACAATATAAAAAAAATTGAAACAGGATTGGGGACTTTAAGTATTGCACAAAGTCCAATATCTGTTGAAGTTGTTAATGAAGATGAAGTACCTAGCGAATATAAAACAGAGATTGTCACAGTGAAAGTAGATAAAACAAAAATTAAAGATAATTTTAAAGAAACAGGAGAAATACCAGCAGGTGTAAATATTTACAGCAATAATACAAGTTTGAGGATTAAATAAGGAGGATAATTTTATGGGACTAGCAAAAAAAGCAACATTAGAAGATGCAAATTTAAAAATAATGGTATGGGGAGAAAGTGGAAGCGGAAAGAGTAGGTTTGCTTTATCAGCTCCAAACCCAATCGTGATTGATTTAGAGGGAAGTACAAGATTATACGCAAACGAATTTGATTTTTATAAGGCAGAAGTAGACAAGACAGAAAAAAGGGCAAATAATCCAGCAACATTAACTGTAAACCTTATAACTGAGATTTTAGAAGGACAATATCCAGACAGAAAAACCTTAATAATAGACCCAGTTACAGACTTATTAGATTGTATTGAAGATGTCAGTGCAAAAAAATATGAAGAAATTATAGGAAAAAAAGTTCAGGAATTGAATCAACTACAAAAAACGAAATGGTATGCATACAGAAGAGAGATGTCAAGAACAGTATTAAATCAATTAAAAGATGTACCGATGAATCTGATTTTAGTTGCGAGAGCCAAAAATGTATGGGACACAAAAGACGGTAAAATGCAACCTGTAGGGCTTACATATGATGCCTTGGATATCGTTGAATACTTAATGGATATAGTAATTCAATTAGAAAAAAGTGGAGATGAAACTAAAGCTATTGTTAAAAAATCAAGAATAGGTAATTTACCAAAAATTTTAGATGTTAAAAATTATAGCTCAATAGAAAATGCATTAAACGAAGGGAACGCAAAACAATTAGCAAAGGATAGTAAAGAATGATAGGAACAAGTAATAAAATAATAACTTATTTACTAGAGCAGAACAAAGACAAGAAATTTGAAATAAAAGAATACAAGAAGAAAAGAAGTTTAAACGCAAATAATTATTTCTGGGAACTTACAACTGAATTAGCAAATGTAATGAGAATGGACAAAGAAGAGATGTATTTCAGATTATTGCAAAAATATGGTCAAAGCGAGATGGTAAGTGTAGTTGCAGATATAGATGTAAAACCGTATTTTAAATATTACGCAGAAGCCGGAGAATCGATTTTGAACGGAAAAACATTCAAACACTACAAAGTTTACAAAGGTAGTTCAGAAATGGACACAAAGGAAATGTCAATATTAATTGATGGTTTAGTAAGTGAGTGTGAATTACAAAATATACCTACAAGACTAAAGGCAGAAATAAAAAGTTTATTAGAAAGTTGGAATAATAAATGAAAAAAGAAGAATTTTGTATTATGCCATTGAACCCGTTTTATAGTACACGTAGAAAACCTTACTTACACCGACACGAAATATTTTTTGGAAAAGCATATAGACAAAAAAGCATAGAAGATGGGCTAATAGTATTTTTAACGCAAGAGATGCACGAAGGTACGAACGGCGTACACGGCAAAAATGGAGATAAATTTAATAGATATTTAAAGCAAATAGCAGAAAAGGCATATAGAGAATACTACGGAAAAACAAAAGAAGAATTTATTCAAAGATATGGAAAAAGTAATTTAGATGATTAGAACAGCAGAGGTAACATTTTACAAGAGAGGAGAAAACAATGGCAAGAAAGAGAATGTTTGATTTAGGGATAATAGATACTGATTTATTTCTTGAAATGCCACAATCTACTCAAAATTTATATTTCCATCTAGGAATGAGAGCTGACGATGATGGATTTGTCAGCAATCCCAAAAAAATCATAAGAATAATAGGAGCAAACGAAGATGATTTAAAAATATTGTTTTCTAAAGAGTTTATTATACCTTTTGAAAGCGGAATAGTCGTTATAAGGCATTGGAAATTAAATAATTATATAAGAAAAGACAGGTATGTAGAGACAATATACAAAGAAGAAAAGAAATGCCTCATAGAAGATGAAAATGGAATATATAACTTAAATACAAATGATGGTATACCAGATGTAAACCAACGGTAGACACAGTATAGAAGAGAATAGTATAGAAGAGGTTAGTATAGGCAAGAGTAGTAGAGATAAGAGCGACAGTTGTGGCGACGGCTCAAATGAAATCATTGATTTTTATAATAACAATATAGGACTTTTAACACCGTATCGGATTAGAGGTTTTAGAAAGTTATAGAGAAGAAATGGACTACGAAGTAATTATTTATGCTATGAAATTGGCAGTAGAGGCAAACAAAAGAACTATAAACTATATAAAAGCAATTTTAAACAATTGGAGCAAGATGGGAGTAAAGACATTAATAGAAGCACAAAAAGAAAATAAAGATTTCAAGAAAAAAGATGTCAATAAATTGGAGGAGTTTTAATGCAAAGAAAAGATTTTGTAGAACAGATGATAAAAATACAAACAGCTTACAATAAAAAATTCTCATCAGAAGAATTAAAATTATGGTTTGAAGAGTTTAAGAATGTATCAGCGGATAATTTTAAAAATTCTGTGAGCAAGACAATAAAAGAAGTTAAATTTATCCCTAAAATTGCAGATGTAAAAAGCAGATTGGGGAATAGTTTACATCAAAACCATAGAAAAGAAGAATTTAAAAGTTTATATAAAAACCTAGAATGGTGCGAAATGGATTTAGATGAGTATTAAGGAGTGATACAGATGAATTTTATAACAAGTCAAACAAGACAAATGAGCTTTAACGATATACAAGACAAAACAAAGATAAGATATATACAAATTTTAAACAGATTAAATAAACCTAAAACGGCTAAACAATTAGCAGTGGAACTATTTGAATTGGGCTTTATACCAAGCACAGAAAGAAATTATACTGCACCGAGACTAACAGAACTTGAAAGAATGGGATATGTAAAAATTGTAGGCAAAGTAAAATGCGAATACACAGGCAAAACAGTTGCAGAGTATGAAATAACGCAAAATGGATTTGAAGCTTTAAATTACGAGCATATTCCAAGAATCGATTAGGAGGAATTATGAAATATAATTATCCACAGTTGCGGTGGAGTGTGTGGAAAAGCAATTAGAAATAATTTGTGTACTGGATGCAACCGACTGGAAATGCTTGAGTTCAAAGGAGTACAAGAGTGCAAGTACATAAATAGCCCAAAAAACAACATAAAAGAAATTTCGGGAACACAGGAGAAATTGAGATTATGAACGAAGAAGAATTTTTAATTGAAATGAAAAACTTTTTTGAGAATATAGACAAGCTAAGTATTGATTTAGAAGAACAAATAAAAGAAACGGAATTAGCAAGAAACGATCTATTACATGAGCTAGAACTAGCAAAATTAGATGGAGTTGGAATGATGAAAGTTGCTAAGACATTGAAAGAAGTTTTGCTTGAAAGACGAAGATACAAAGACGAATTAGCGAAAGTTATGATTTTAAAAGAGTTAACGGATAAATACAACAACAGGCTGATAACAGGAGATATAATTAAAACTTTGAAAGAATTAAAAGACTTGAAGAAAAAGAACGCAAACAGAAAATATAAAGCTAGAAGAGTTGAAAATTTGAAATGTGTGGAGGAATAGGAAATGTATATGGGAAAAATAGAAGTTGGGGAATATGTAAGAACCAACAAAGGCAGGATAGGAAAAGTAGTTGAAATAAGATTAGGATTTAATAAAGATTTACAACTATATCAAGATATTTATAAACTAGATAATGGATTATGGACAATTTTAGATTATATAGTAAAACACAGTAAACAACTAATAGATTTAATAGAAGCTGGAGATTACATAAACGGATATAAAGTAATAAATATAATCAAAAATAAAATTAATAACAATAAATTAATTGCCGTTGGAAATATGGATTACGAATTTGAAACAGTAAAAGAACTGACAGAAACGAATGGAATAAAACTATTAGGAAATAAAGATATACAAACAATACTAACAAAAGAAAGTTATATGGCTAATTGCTATAAAGTAGGAGGAGAAGAAAAATGGCAATAAAAAATTATACAACTACAATAAATGTAAATAAGACAATAGGAGAAATACAAGAACTTTTAAGTAAACATGGAGCTACGGCAATTATAACAGAATATGATAATGGGAATGTAACAGGAATAAGTTTTAAAATTATAACTCTTAAAGGAGAATTAGGTATAAGACTACCTTCAAATACAGATAGAGTATTACGAGTTTTAAAAAATCAAAGAAAAAATAACAATCAAGTCAAAGATACTTTCGAACAAGCAAATAAAGTTGCATGGCGAATTATAAAAGATTGGGTAGCTGCCCAAATGGCAATATTGGAAACCGAAATGGTAGAAATGGAACAAATATTTTTACCATATATACTAAATAATGAAGGAAAAACATTATATCAAGCATTTAGAGACAATCAATTATTATTAGGAGGAGAAGATGAATAGAGAGATAAAGTTTAGAGCATGGCATAAAGATTTAAAGAAAATGTTTAAAATCGGTCAGATAACACTTGAAGAAGGTACTTGGAATTTTGAACCGAACGATAGAGACTTTATAGGAATGAGTATACCGTATCAACCAAGTTTTGTATTAATGCAATACACAGGGATACACGATAAAAACGGAAAAGAGATATACGAGGGAGATATAGTTGAGATAACAAAAGAATGCGTGTGTGAAAAAGGAATAATAGTATTCAAAAATGGCTGCTTTTTCATAAAAGTAAAAGAAAATTTATTGGCTTTATATAATTGCGAATTTAATAATTATAAAGTGAAAAAACTTGGAAATATATACGACAATCCATAAATGTTGAAAGGAGAATAGATATGCAAGAAAAATGCAATAAATGTAATAGTGAAAAATTATTTGTAGAAATACAAGGCAATAGAAGAGGATTATTTTGTAGTGAATGCGGTAAATGGCAAAAGTGGATTACAAAGCAGGAATTACAGATAGCAAAATTCAGAGAATATAAAATCATAGGAGAATAGATATGTTAAAAAAAGATATAAAACTTGGTAGCATATTGTATTGGAATACAACTGGAGCATACAATTCAAAAATATCACTCAAATGTGAAGTGATAGACGTAGGAAAAATATGGATATGGGTACACGTGTATGGATGCTTAGCATATAACAATTTATCGATAAATGATTTAAGTGTAAAACCACTATACAAAGTAACTAATAATAATTTAAAGTAAAGGAGTAAAAATATATGAATAAAACAATAGAAAATATAGCGATATTAATATGCGTTACAATAATTTGGGTTGCATTGTCAATAACAATAACAGTTACAAGTAGAGATGATGAAAAAATAAAGTTTTTAGAACAAAGCTTAAATGAGCAGATTCAAGAAAAGCAAGTATATATGAATATGCTTGAAGAAGAGAGGAGTAAATAAGATATGGAAGAAAAAACAGCAGATAAAATGCTTGAAGAGTTAGGATATAAAAAGAAAAATTTAGATATTATATTTTCAAGATTTTGGGAAGAATGGGAAAATGAAGATTTAGCGAAAACATTTTCATTTAATACAGAATATGAAACAATAGATATTACAGATGAAAATGGATATGGAATAACAATGCAAGAACTACAAGCAATAAATAAGAAAGTAGAGGAATCGGGATGGATAAAATAATTAATAATATTTTTAAAAGGAAAAAGAATAAATTGAATCAATATCCCTGCAATGTTTATTTGCAAAATGCTTTAAGATTTATTACAGAAAAAGAATATGATACAGCTTATATGGAAATATGCTGGGCAATAATAAAAAGTGGCGAAAAATTAACAAAAGAACAAGAAAAGATATTTAAGAGGATTAATTTGGAGGTGTTTTAAGTGAAAGAAAATAGTATAGAAGAAACAATAAAACAATTAGAATTAATATTAAAAGTTCGTAAAGAACAAAAAGAAATAATAGAATGTGCTGGAGGAAGTTGTATAAATTGTAATCCAGACATCAAGGCTTTAAGTGAAAGTATAGATATTTTATCAGATTATAAACGAGTATTAAAAGAGAATGAAAAAATAAGAAACGGTAGAAATAGATTATTTGAATACGCTACTGCTCAACAAACTACACCTGAAATGTTAAATAAAATTCTAAGAGAAGATTATATTTCAATTCAAAAAGTAAAAGACAAACAAAAAGAAAAAGAATGGGCTTTAGAAAGTTACGATTGTGATGAAGCCGATTACAAGCAAAGTCAAGCAATTGGAGCATGGCAAGTTTTACAAGAACTAATAGAAGAAAGAAG
>OGXW01003510.1_pt1 | contig 10284 bp, 6 predicted proteins | sample 1576341 | NCBI WGS metagenome assembly OGXW01 (sample SAMEA3541592, study PRJEB24748) | human gut metagenome | biome: human gut; feature: human-associated habitat; material: faeces | place: China | collected 2012
CATGTGGACCAAAGCTTCTGGACAGGATGTTGGCAATATTTCTAAGGGCAAAATCCCCGTCCTTGTGGCCAAATTTATCATTCACAACCTTGAGTGAATCCATGTCGGCGAAGAGCAGGATTGCTTTCATTCCACGGTTTGAAGGAATGTTAATGTAATATTCCACTCTCTCCATGAACCCTCGTCTGTTGTATATTCCTGTGAGCTCATCTGATGTTGACAGGTGATTCAGCAGCTCATTCTTCTCGTGAATCTCGTTCAGCGACATTTTGAGCTGTTCCTGGGTTATGTTCTGTTCGCGGAGCAGAGTCATATACTTTAAGGCGGATCCAAGCTGGAGACTTGTAGAGTATATGCTGCTGAAGTTATTCACATCTGTGTTGCATATGAACAACCCCAGGTGATCGTCATTGGTAAATATAGGTACTATTACAGAAGTAAATCTCTTGTCATAGTATGTATATTCATTGTCAAATATCTCTGTTGATGGAACTCTTCTCGACTCACCGAACAGTACCTGGCAGTTGTTCTGGTTGTAGAATGCCTGAAGGAACAGAGATTTCGGAACATCCCATCTTCCTGATTTGGTGATGCGTATGGGATCATCATAGGTATATATGTAGGCTCCGTCATAGCCCAGTCCCTGAAGCTTGTTCAGGATAGAAGAGTAGGTCTTATCAATATCCTCGCCGTATGTCAGAGTGTCTCTTGTTATGTATACAGATGACCAGCTAAGCATCTTGTTGGCCTGTATGGTGCTATATAATCTGTTCGATGTGAACAGTGAAATTGCATTTGTGATATCTGCATTCAGTCTGCTGAACTGAAGTCTCTTGTCGTGGGACAGATGACAGCTTGACACTATGGATGTGAGAACCCTGAATGCATAAGCGACCTTCTGTATGGAGTAGAAACGAGTCAGATCAGAATTCAATATGTCCATCAATTTGTCAATTATGTCGTGCTGCGATGTGTATTCCCCAGGTTCTTTTATAACGGTCGCGATATCAGCCAGGACAGCGCCGAATGATGTCACCACTGCATTGTAATAGAAAGAATCTGATATCTCACTGAACAACTTATGACAAAGTATAGATACTATGTCGCTGGTGCTGAGCGAAAAGAGATCTTCACTGTTGGCGGTCATATCCTTTTCAGAACATAATCTGCATCCACATGAAAGTCTTCTGAGAAAATGCGAGTCAAGAACTTCCGAACTGACTTGTCCTGTTTTTGCAAGCTTAACAGCACCGTATACAGCCCTGTGTCCCAGTTCGCATGCGTTGATATTGACTGTTGTAAGCGGAGGATCCATATTGACAGATGCTGTGGCATCGTCGAATCCAACTACGGATATATCATCCCCGATGTGGATTCCTCGGGCTTTCAGTTCGGTGTATCCGCCCATGGCCATGTGGTCATTTGCAAATACGATTGCATCCATATCTGGATTCGTATCTATGAGCCTGGCTATCTCGTCACGGCAGAATTCGGAGAAGTCTCCGTGGACGATCATTCTGTCTTCCACATTCATTCCGTTCTCTGAAAGAACACTGCGATATATTCCCAGGCGCTGCTCGCTGTCTTCGTTGTCTTCCTTGCCTGCCACAAAACATATATGTTTTTTGTTGTGACATATGATCAGATGCTCAATGGCGTTTCTCATGCCTCCAGAGTTATCGGTTCTTATGCATGGATATCCCGGGATTTCTTCCTCAAGTGAAATGATGGGGATTCCTTTGAAATGTGATAAAAATGCGTTGATATCCTTCTCTGATAAAAAAGATGATATAGCACCTGTGGAGATGATAAGTGCATCGAGACATTCAGGGTGTGCATAGTAAAAAATAGAGTTGTACTGATAATCATATAACTGGTTTGCAGGGTCATAGAAGGAGGCGCTGAGGAACATTCCTGGAAATACAATGAGATTACAGTCGAGTTCACACGCAGCGGCTTCAGCACCCTTGCACACTTCGTTGGTATAGTCATTATCAAGGTGGCATGTAAATATACCGATATTCAGTCTGTTATTAGTCATGTGGGTACTCCTTTATGTCTTCTATGATAAAATTACCTTGAGTTATGTTTGCACTGACAATATAAAATCTACATTGTATTATATCACACAGAATGGCCCTTATCAATTTGTAATCATATCATTCTTTACAAAGTATTCGATATAATCTATAATTTATGGGTATATTTGAAAAACAGTGCTTATGCGCTATTTACAGAACAGATAACAGGAGGACAAGAAATTGGATTACAAGAATGCCGGAGTAGATATTGAAGCTGGATACAAGTCAGTGGAGCTTATGAAGAAGCACATCAAGACTACCATGAGACCTGAGGTGCTTGGCGGAATCGGTGGATTTGCAGGAGCTTTCAGTCTTGCTAAGATCAAGGATATGGAAGAACCTATACTTCTGTCAGGAACAGATGGATGCGGAACAAAGGTTCAGCTGGCTTATATTATGGATAAGCATGACACTATCGGAATTGACGCAGTAGCAATGTGTGTGAATGATATCGCATGCTCTGGTGGAGAGCCACTTTTCTTCCTCGATTATATAGCATGTGGCAAGAACTATCCTGAGAAGATCGCGACTATAGTTAGCGGTGTTGCAGAGGGATGTAACCAGTCAGGTGCCGCACTTGTAGGTGGTGAGACAGCAGAACATCCAGGTCTTATGCCTGAGAACGAGTATGATATTGCAGGATTTGCAGTAGGTGTTGTTGAGAAGAAGGATCTTATCACAGGTGAGAACATCAAGGCTGGAGATACACTCATTGGAATTGCATCAAGTGGTGTTCACAGTAACGGATTTTCATTGGTTCGTAAGGTGTTTGAGATGTCAAAGGAGTCTCTGGATACATATTATGACGAGCTGGGCAAGACACTTGGTGAGGCACTTATCGAGCCTACAAGAATATATGTAAAGGCACTCAAGTCTGTAAAGGATGCAGGTGTCACAGTTAAGGGATGCAGCCATATCACAGGTGGTGGATTCTATGAGAATATCCCAAGAATGCTTCCAGATGGTGTGCGTGCACAGGTCAAGAAGGATTCATACGAGGTTCCAGCTATATTCAAGCTCCTTGCAAAGAAGGGCGATATAGACGAGCACATGATGTACAATACATACAACATGGGTGTCGGTATGTGTCTTGCCATAGATCCAGCAGATGCAGATAAGACTATTGCAGCTATAGAGGCAGCCGGAGACAAAGCATTTGTTCTCGGTACAGTAGTAGCTGGTGAAAAGGGAGTAGACTTATGCTAAAGGTTGCAGTTCTGGTATCAGGTGGCGGAACCAATCTTCAGGCCATCATAGATGCTATAGAGAATAAAGTCATAACAGATACAGAGATAGTTGCAGTCATAAGCAACAACAGGAATGCATTTGCACTTGAGAGAGCGGAGAAGGCAGGAATCGCAGCGTATGTCGTAAGCCCTAAGGATTACGATGACAGAGCGAAGTTCAACGAGGCTCTTCTTGCAAAGCTACAGGAGACCGGTGCGGATCTTGTGGTCCTCGCAGGATATCTTGTAGTTATCCCGGAGATAGTAATAGATGCATATCCAAACAAGATAATAAATATACATCCATCACTTATACCTTCATTTTGCGGTACAGGATATTATGGACTTAAAGTTCATGAGGCTGCACTTGCAAGGGGCGTGAAGGTGGTAGGAGCCACAGTGCATTTTGTAGACAAAGGTACAGATACGGGTCCTATCATCATGCAGAAGGCTGTTGAGGTAAAGAATGGCGATACACCAAAGATTTTGCAGCAGCGTGTGATGGAGCAGGCAGAGTGGAAGCTTATGCCGGCGGTCATTGACAAGATAGCCCACGGTAAGGTACATGTGGAAGATGGTATTGCAGTAGTTGAGGAGTAATCTGAAAATTTCTGAATGGTTTCCAGAAATAAGATATAGAGGAATCCGACAGGAAGACTCAGAATTAATAAATAGTTTTCAGAGAGAAACACAAGATTTAAGTTTGACATGACCAGGAGGAATATCCATGAAAGTATTGGTAGTAGGAAGCGGCGGAAGAGAGCATGCTATAGTTACAAGTATTTCAAAGAGTGATAAAGTATCAAAGATATATTGTGCACCTGGCAACGCAGGTATCGCAGCACTTGCAGAGTGCGTTGATATAGGCGTTATGGATTTTGACAGGCTGGTTGCATTTGCAAAGGAGAAGGAGATAGATCTGGTTGTTGTAGCACCGGATGATCCACTCGTCGCTGGTGCGGTTGATGCATTTGAGGCTGCTGGAATCAGAGCGTTTGGACCTCGCGCAAATGCTGCTATCATAGAGGGATCAAAGGCATTCTCAAAGGATCTCATGAAGAAGTATGGCATACCTACAGCAGCTTATGAGAACTTTACAGACGCAGATTCAGCACTGAAATATCTTGAGACAGCTTCATTTCCTATAGTTTTAAAGGCTGACGGACTTGCACTTGGTAAGGGTGTTCTCATATGTAGTGACCTTGAGGAGGCAAAGGCTGGAGTCAAGGAGATTATGCTTGACAAGCACTTTGGATCAGCGGGCAACACTATGGTTATTGAGGAGTTCATGACAGGACGTGAGGTGTCAGTCCTTTGTTTCTGTGATGGAACAACAATCAAGCCTATGACTTCAGCACAGGATCACAAGAGAGCAAAGGATGGAGATCAGGGACTCAACACAGGCGGAATGGGAACATTCTCACCAAGTCCTTTCTATACAAAGGAGATAGATGAGTATTGTATGGAGAATATCTACAAGCCAACTATGGCAGCCATGAAGGCAGAGGGCAGAGAGTTCAAGGGAGTTCTGTTCTGCGGACTCATGATGACACCTAACGGCGTTAAGGTTCTTGAGTACAATGCGAGATTTGGCGATCCTGAGGCTCAGGTAGTTCTTCCTCGTATGAAGAACGATATCATCGATGTCATGGAGGCATGTATCGATGGAACACTCGATAAGGTAGATCTTCAGTTCGAGGACAATGCAGCAGTATGTGTAGTCCTTGCATCTGATGGATATCCAGTGTCATATAAGAAGGGTTATCCTATAAGTGGCCTTGAAAAGTTTGACGGCAAGGACGATTATTTTGTATTCCACGCCGGAACAAAGTTTGACGGTGGTCAGATTGTGACAAATGGCGGTCGTGTACTCGGTGTGACAGCGAAGGGAAAGGATCTCTTCGAGGCACGTGCAAATGCGTATGCGGCTACAGAGTGGATCACATTTGAAAACAAATATATGAGACACGATATAGGAAAAGCAATAGACGAGCAGTAATAGATTCATTTGAATATATTATATGAGCCGGAGGTGTGATCCGGCGAAACAACGGAGGAGGTTTTGAAATACTTTGATTCAAAACCTCTTTTGTATTCTGTAATACATATGCTATAATGAAGCACGCTGATGCGTGCGCAGGTCATCAAACCTGCGGTTTGTGACATATAATGAAGCACGCTATTAATTAAGCGATTATGGATTAGAGGTGAATTGAATGAAATTACCATATAGCGAAGAAAGCGAGATAGTGATAAAGGAGGCAAACCGCGTAGCGAAGAAGCTTGGACAGAATTTCGTGGGAAGCGAACATCTGATAGTTGCCCTGGCATCTGTCTCTGATACAACGGCGTACAGCATCTTAAATGCGAATGGACTGGACATAATCAAGATCATTGATGCACTTAAATTCACGCTGGAGCCGGGTGGTGTTGTCACTGGTGAAAGAGATAAATATACGAAAAGTGCAAGGAAGATACTTGATGATTCACAATATGAGGCAAAAAGACTCGGATCAAACGAGGTTGGAACCGAACATCTGCTGATAGCACTTATAAAGGTCAAGGATTGTGTGGCGATGAAACTTATGGCTTCGGAAAATGTGAATGTGCAGAAGGTGTATACGGATATACTTATGGCATGTGGATATGATGCCAATTCTGCAAAAAAAGAATATTCCATGCTGAAAAAGTCCCGGAATACTGAACGCACAGCTACGCCTACTTTGGATCAGTATTCAAGAGATCTCACCAGAGAAGCCAAGATGGGGGGGCTTGATCCTGTAGTTGGCAGGGAGAAAGAGATTGAGCGTGTACTTCAGATACTCAGCAGACGTATGAAGAACAACCCATGTATGGTCGGTGAACCGGGAGTTGGTAAGACTGCGGTTGTGGAAGGGATAGCATATCTCATAGCCCACGATGATGTTCCTGAGACTGTAAGAGGAAAGAGGCTACTGTCGCTGGATCTGTCTAGTATGGTGGCTGGCTCAAAATATCGTGGAGAATTCGAGGACAGGATAAAGAAGGTGATCCATGAGGTAAAGGCTGATGGCAATGTCATATTATTTGTGGATGAGCTTCACACGCTTATAGGTGCCGGAGGTGCTGAGGGTGCAATAGATGCTTCAAATATCCTTAAACCATCTCTGTCAAGGGGCGAGATACAGATGATAGGTGCCACGACCCAGAATGAATACAGAAAATATATAGAGAAGGATGCTGCCCTTGAAAGAAGATTCCAGCCGGTATATGTGAATGAACCTACCAGGGATGAGGCTGTGGAGATCCTGAAAGGACTCAGGGACTGTTATGAGCAATATCACGGCGTGGATATAAGTGATGATGCCGTGGAAGCCGCTGTAGACCTTTCCACAAGATATATAACGGACAGATTCCTTCCAGATAAAGCGATAGATCTCATGGATGAGGCTTGTTCGCGCAAAAAGCTTGGCTTTTCAACGATCGGACATGCACAGGAGAAGAAAAAAGCTGTTGAAGCTGAACTTGTAACTCTGGATAAAGATCTTGAAGCTGCGATCATAGCGGGAGATATAGAAGCCGCAGGTGAGATACGCACCAGACAGAAAGAACTATCCAAAAAAATTGCAAAGAAGAATTCGGGAACTGGCAGAAGCATAACTATAACAGAGAGCGATATTGCTGATGTTGTGTCAGTGTGGACAAAAATCCCTGTGAGCAGGCTTACGGAGAAAGAATCAAAGAGATTGGAAAGACTGGAGACAGAGCTGCACAAGCGCGTAGTTGGTCAGGAAGAAGCAGTATCTGCTGTTGCAAAGGCGATAAAGAGAAGCCGTGTCGGACTCAAGGATCCGAAGAGACCTATGGGATCATTCCTTTTCCTTGGACCTACTGGAGTCGGTAAGACGGAACTTTCAAAGGCACTTGCCGAGATAGTATTTGGCAGTGAGGATGCACTTATCAGGGTGGATATGTCGGAGTATATGGAAAAGCACAGCGTATCAAAGATGATAGGATCGCCTCCGGGATATGTTGGATTTGAGGAAGGCGGACAGCTCAGTGAGAAAGTCAGGACAAATCCGTATTCAGTAGTGCTGTTTGATGAGATAGAGAAGGCTCACAGTGACGTGTTCAACATACTGCTCCAGGTTCTTGATGACGGACATATAACGGATTCACAGGGCAGAAAGGTAGATTTTAAGAACACGATCATAATCATGACATCGAATACCGGGGCTGACAGGATAGTTGATCCGAAGACTATGGGATTTGTCACTGTCACGGATGAGGCTAAGGAACATGAGACCATGAAGGGAAATGTCATGGATGAACTCAAGAAGAATTTCAGACCGGAATTTCTCAACAGAATTGATGACATCATAGTGTTCCATGCCCTAAATGAGAAGAATGTCAGGGATATAACAGGCCTTATGCTTCATGAACTTGCAGGCAGAGTAGAGAGGCAGATGGAGATTAGTCTCCGATTCTCCGATTCTGTAAAGAAATTTATCTTTGAGAAAGGCTATGACAAGAAATTTGGTGCGAGACCGCTTCGCCGTGCTATACAGACACATCTTGAGGATGGCCTTGCCGAGGCTATATTGAGGGGCGAGGTAAAGAAAGGGGATACTGTGAATGTATCGATCCATAAGATTAAAGGTGTACAGGTAGACGCAGATAAAAAAGAACAGGTGACATTTACAGTTAAGAAAAAATAAACTATAAAAATTTGGTGAAGTTGCATAATTTTGTAGAAAAAAGTAATGCATTACGGTATAATAAAAAGCACTAACGGATGGTGTACAAAAGATACAAATACAAACTTTCGTTTGGTGATATAGACAAAAAAGCAGGAGGATAAAAGAAGTGGCAGTAGTAAACGAATTGATAAATGCGCAGGGAGAAGCTTTGGAGTTTGGTAATTATGAGCTCGGAGCAAAGACGAAGAAGGATGGTTTTGAATTCCAGGGAGATATATATAAGATCAAGACTTTTAATGAGATTACAAAGCTGGAGAAGAATGGAATGTTTGTATACGAGTCAGTGCCTGGAACAGCAGTTCATGGTTTCAAGGCTGATGAGAACGATGTTTCATTTGTCGTTGAGGGATCTGAGAATGCATCTATTACACTTGAACTTGAGCCAGAGACAGAGTACAAGGTTCATGTAGATGATGTTTATGTAGGCAAGAACAAGACTAATCTTGGCGGTAAGATGAGCATAAGTGTTGATCTTGAAGAGGGAAGACCTGTAAAGGTAGATATTAAGAGAGCATTTGACTAATAATAGAATACACAGGAGATATTTATGGCAAAAGCAAAACAGGTGTTTTTTTGCCAGGAATGTGGATTTGAATCGACAAAGTGGATGGGACAGTGCCCGGGATGTAAGGCATGGAATTCATTTTGTGAGGAGAAAGTGACAGTAGGCGCCAAGAGCCAGTCCGGTAAAAGGGCTGTCGTGGCGCCTACAAGCATTTTGGAGGTGGAGACCACTGACGAGACGCGGTTCACCACAGGAATTGGCGAGTTAAACAGAGTATTAGGCGGTGGAATAGTGAGCGGATCCCTGGTCCTTGTAGGCGGCGATCCAGGAATAGGAAAGTCCACCATATTATTGCAGATGTGCAGGAATATGTCTGAGATGGGACATAAGATACTCTATGTATCAGGAGAGGAATCGCTGTCACAGATAAAGATGCGCGCAGAGAGAATAGGAAGCTTTACAAAAGATATGCTGCTTCTCTGTGTCAATAATCTAGAGGATGTTGAAGAGTACGTAAAAAAGGATACTCCGAAAGTGATAGTTATAGATTCCATACAGACTATAGTTACAGACGATGTGGAATCTGCTCCGGGAAGTGTATCCCAGGTTAAAGAGGTGACTGCCAGGCTGATGAGGATGGCAAAGCAGACGGGAATAGCCATATTCATAGTCGGACATGTGACCAAGGAAGGAACAGTAGCCGGTCCAAGGACTCTTGAACACATGGTAGATACAGTTCTGTATTTTGAGGGCGAAAGGAACGCAGGATTCAGAGTGCTCCGTGCTGTCAAAAACAGATTTGGCTCTACAAATGAAATAGGTGTATTTGAAATGAAGGGAACAGGGCTTGCCGAGGTGAAGAATCCGTCACAGCTCATGCTGGATGGCAGACCAGACGATACGTCTGGATCTGTGGTTGTATGTACAATGGAGGGAACAAGACCGATACTTCTGGAGATACAGGCTCTTGTCTGCCAGTCAAATTTCAATCTGCCAAGAAGAACGAGTGTAGGTCTTGACTACAACAGAGTGAACCTTCTGCTTGCTGTGCTGGAGAAAAGAGGTGGCATAGTGATGGCTGGCTGCGATGCCTATGTGAATATAGCCGGAGGAATGCGCCTTGATGACCCGTCGGCAGATCTTGGAATTGTATTTGCACTTGTCTCTAGTTTCAAGAATCGTGCTATACCATCCGATATGGTCATGTTCGGAGAGCTGGGATTATCGGGAGAGGTACGTGGCGTATCAGGAGCGGAACAGAGAGTGCGTGAGGCATCTAAGATGGGATTTAAGATATGTATCATACCAAAATCCAATCTCGATAATGTGAAGAAGATGAAAGATCTTGGTGACATGAAAGTAGTAGGTGTGGCGAATTTGCAGCAGGCATTGGAGTATATATAGAGCAATATACGTAAACGTGTAAAGCGATATATAGAACAATATACACTAATACATAATGTAATATACAGAACAATATACTCTGATGTAGTGAAAATATATTTCTGATGTAGGGACAATATATTCTAATATAAGAATATTATATTCTTACATATTCAAATTTTAGAGTATTATATTAAATGAAAAGATACAATAATAATGACAAGAACGGCCATAGTATCAGCTGATGCTGTGGCCATTTTTCTTATTTTGCAGATTTTGCAGAATTCAGGAAAAGTGCTTGACATTGTAAAATGATGGTGGTATCTTATAAAAGCTGTCGCGTGAGACGG
>OGXW01003511.1_pt1 | contig 10284 bp, 10 predicted proteins | sample 1576341 | NCBI WGS metagenome assembly OGXW01 (sample SAMEA3541592, study PRJEB24748) | human gut metagenome | biome: human gut; feature: human-associated habitat; material: faeces | place: China | collected 2012
GCTAACCACAAGGGCTAACGGGCTTCGTTGTTTTATAGTTATCTAAAGGAATGAGTGTATGATAAATGAGGAGAAAGCGAAAAGCTCTCTCCTCATTTTGACTCATCATATTCAAAAACCGCTGAATCATCTCATTTTCAGCGGTTTTACAGGTATGGACCTGAGGGGAATCGAACCCCTGTCCGAAAGCTCTTCCATAAAGGCATCTCCCATCACAGTCATTCTTTTGACATTCCCTCCATAAGCCGCCGAACAACAGGCTGCTTACTTTAGTAGCTTCATAAATTCTTCCATTCCCTCAAAGCTTTGGAAACGAAGTGCCTCATCTGGTCGAAGCCGGTTACTTAAGCGATGAGAGACTCAAGACCGACTGCTGCAACTAGGCAGCGTACGCTAAATTTTCGTCTGCGTTTATATTTAGTTGGAACTTTTAACGTAGTGTCCCGCTACGGATGGCTTCCTTGACTTCCGTGCCCCCGTCGAAACCAGTACAAGCCCTGGTTCTTGGAAGCCGTATCATCAAAAATACGCTTCTGCAAACAAGATCCGTTCAGAAGTCAGCCTTCTGCCCTCCCATTTGCTCTATATATTATATGCGGACATCCAGGCTCATGTCAAGGCATCTCCGCATATAATTTACTCACTCTGTCATTTTACGCTTCTTTTGTCTTCCCCACTTCCAGCATTCCGCTCTTTGCAAGTGCCGGTCTCAGCGCATTGTAGATGATCACTACAACAATCGTAGAAAGAATCGCATTTACAAAGGTAGCAGCTGCGCTCCATTTTGCAAGAACCTCTGCCATCTGCTGCGGCTGTCCCAGAATGTACTGTTTGTAAAAGTATCCGACGATCGGATCTGCAATGACATTAAATGCAAGTCCGGCTACAGATGCCAGCAGGCTCCATTTGAAAATGTATTTCTTATCGGTACTTTCATTGATCTTTGCGATCTTATGCGCTACAAGTCCTGTGATCAGTCCGATGCAGAGCTTCAGGATAAATGTCTTCGGTGCTCCGGTAATATAGATCGGATCCATCACATCCGCGATTCCCATTCCGATCGCTCCTGCAAGTCCGCCGTACCAGCCGCCCAAAAGAAGTGCGGCAAGCACACAGAACGCATTTCCAAGGTGGATTGATGTTGCATCTCCTCCCGGCATCGGTATTTTAATCTGCAGATACGTAAAGATTACGTAGCAAAGTGCAGCAAACAGCGCTGTCTGTGCAATTTTCATAACGGTTGAATTTGTTTTCATAGTCTGTCCCATCCTTTCTTATTCCTTGTGAAACACTATAGTACATTGATTCATCAGGTTATTGAACATTGTACCGCGTCACTGTCTCTGTAAAAATATACAATTCTCACTTTTTTCAAGGGGACAGTTTTGTTTTATCCGAAATTGCGGATCTTGAATTCTCTTTCTGCCTCACGCTTCTGGTCTTTTTTCGCGATATCATCACGCTTATCATATAGTTTTTTACCTTTTGCCAGTCCGATCTCTACCTTGACAAGACTCTTGCTGAAATACACCTTCAGTGGCACGATCGCCATTCCTTTTTCCTTGGTCTTGCCGATCAGTTTGTTGATCTCCGATTTGTGAAGAAGGAGCTTTCTCACACGCAGAGGATCTTTATTGAAAATATTTCCCTTTTCGTATGGACTGATATGCATTCCATAGATGAACACTTCCCCATCCTCAATACGGATAAAGGATTCTTTGATGCTGCATTTTCCCATGCGGAGGGATTTTACTTCCGTACCTGCAAGTGCAATTCCCGCCTCATAAGTATCCAGGATAAAATAGTCATGATACGCTTTTTTATTGTTCGCAATCATCTTGCCCTGCGCTTTTGCCTTAGCCATCTTCTCTCTCCTCTTTTCTTTCCTTTACAAGTCTAAAATCAATGGTTCTTGATATCTCATCACAATCGATCATCTTCACACGCACCTTCTGCCCCAGCTTGTAGGTCTTTCTGTGATGGGAACCGATCATCTGATAATGTTCTTCGTCGTAATCATAATGATCGTCCGTCATATTGGTAACATGCACCAGACCTTCTACGGTATTCGGAAGCTCTACATAGATTCCCCACTTCGTGATACCCGAAATAACTCCTTCAAATTCCTGTCCGAAGAAATTCCGCATATACTGTACCTTCTTCAGCTTCAGCGTCTCTCTCTCTGCCTCATCCGCACGGCGCTCTAAGGAGCTCGTCTCCATCGCCACCTCCGGCAGAATTTTTTCATAATGATGCCTCTTTGCATCGTTCATCCTGCCTCGAAGATTATCTTTGATGATCCGGTGGATCTGCAGATCCGGATAGCGCCGGATCGGTGAAGTAAAATGCGTATAATACTGGGTCGCAAGTCCGAAATGTCCGTCATTATCCGGCGAATATCTTGCCTGCTTCATCGAACGGAGTGCAAGCCTTGAGATCATGGCTTCTTCCGGAGTCCCCTCGATCTTATCCAGAAGCTTCTGGACTTCCTTTGGACGGATCTCCTGTCCTCCCTGCATATGCATGGTATATCCGAAATTCTGCAAAAATGTCACAAGTTTCTTCATCTTATCATCATCCGGTGTTTCATGCACACGGTATAAGAATGGAATCTCCTGCCAGAAATAATCCTCTGCAACCGTCTCATTTGCAACAAGCATAAAATCCTCGATGATCTTCGTTGCCACGTTGCGGTCGTAAGCCTTAATATCCACCGGCTCACCGCTTTCATTTAAAATAATCTTTGCCTCCGGAAAATCAAAGTCGATTGCCCCTCTTCTGTGGCGTCTTTCCCTCAAAATGTGTGACAGTTCTTTCATCAGTTCAAACATCGGGATCAGATCATGATACCGTTCGCATTCTGCCTCATCCCGATCCTCAAGAATCTTTTTCACACTGGTATAGCTCATGCGTTCATCCACATTTACCACAGTTTCTGCAATCTGGTGATCGATTACATTTCCCTTCGCATCAATGGTCATGATACAGCTCAGTGCCAGCCGGTCCTCGCCTGCGTTTAATGAACACATTCCATTAGACAGAACTCTTGGCAGCATCGGGATCACACGGTCTGCCAGATAAACACTGGTACCTCTTTTCAGTGCTTCCCGGTCAAGGGCGCTGTTCTCCTGTACATAATTTGTCACATCAGCGATATGCACGCCCAGAATATAACGGTCTCCCTCTTTTGTCAGAGTGATCGCATCATCCAGATCCTTCGCATCCTCGCCGTCGATCGTCACGGTCTGCCAGCTCCGCACGTCTTTCCGTCCTGCCATGTCAGCGGTCGTCACTGCTTTTGCCACACGCTCTGCCTGATTCAATACCTTCTCCGGAAATTCGGTTGGCAGATCATATCCTTTGACAATCGACAAAATATCAACTCCCGGATCGGTCACATGTCCCAGGATCTCTACGATCTTTCCTTCTGGCTTCTTTCCATTCTCCCCATAAGAGGTCAACTCGACCACAACCTTATGCCCGGTCACAGCTCCTTTAGAACGCTCTGCCGGTACGAAGATATCCTGCAGGAAACGCTCATTATCCGGCACAACGAATCCGAAATTCTTCCGGCTCTGATAATAGCCGACGATCCGCTGGATTCCCCTCTGTACGATCTTCGTGATCTTTCCTTCTCTGCGCTTTCCTTCCGGTGCTTTGGTGATGACAACCTCTACCTCATCTCCCTGCATGGCACCGTTCATATCATCTTCAGAGATAAAGATATCTTCACTCTCACCTTCCACAGTAACAAAGCCGAAGCCTCTCGCATTTGCCTGGAACATTCCCCGCAGCTGCTTTGCCTCACCTTTGATGTATTTTCCTTTCTGTGTGACATGTACCCTGCCTTCCTTTTCCAGGCTGTCCATGACAGCTTTGAGTTCCCCTTTCTGATCTTTCGGAACCTGAAGCAGCATCGACAGCTCTTTCAGCTTCATCGGCACATAAAATTCATCACAGATAAATTCATAAATAATTTTCTTTCTTTTTTCAAATAATTCGTCCATCTCTTCTCCTGTCAAAAAAGGAACACCCTATAGATACTATAGAGTGTTCCTCATCTTCTTTCAATCATTCGTTATGCAAAAACTTTCAGGTTCAGGACTGCTGCAAGTACGATAAACAGAATTGCTAAAAACTTGGTAGACTTAACAAGTGCGCCTTCCATAGAACGTCCTTTGTTCTGTCCCCAATAAGAATCTGCCATACCTGCGATTGTTCCAAGACCTGCTGACTTACCTTCCTGCATCAATACGATTACTGTCAATGCGATACAATCTATTGCAAATAAAATTAAAAGTACTGTTTTTAAAATTTCCATTACTAATCACACCTCCTGATGGTTAAACCACTCATGTATTTTACCATAAATCTACTTCCGATTCAAGCAGATTTCATGGATTTCAGTCTTTATTTTACCAGTTTGCTTCCTTTCAGCTTCACAACACGGTCAATTCGGTTAATGGATGACATCCGGTAGGCATAAGCCCCCGACTCGAAAAGTGCATAAATGCTGCCACCGTCCTGATAGATCTGTTCCAGCCTCTCCGGAAACTTGATCGTCTTATAAGCTTCGGAAGTTGACAAGATTCCATATCTGGAATAGTTGAAGATCTGTACCTCCGATGGCAGGATCCCCCAGGATCTGGTAAGCAGGATCTTATTGTTGTAAAATGCCATTCCCTGCACCTTACCGGAAATTACCTGCATACTGACCGCATAGGCAACCGGATCCGTCACGCCGACCGTCCGTTTCAGGTTCATATCTTCTTTTTCATACAAGGTACCGTCTGCATTGATCAGATATTTTTCAATGACACTGGCATTATCCTGTGTAAAGAATCCGACAAACAATGCACCGTCATGATACGTCATAAATGATGCCCGCTTGATCTTGTAAAGATTGTAAGACATATCGAATTCAATCGGATGATACCCATCCTCAAAGGAATAGTTCTCCAGATGGGACAGTGTGATCGCATTTGCCTGCGCCCAGGTGGAACCCTGTCCTGTCACCCACAGGATCTGGTTCATCGTATCGTATGCCATTCCGCCCACATGTGCTTTGGTGTTCAGCACAATCTCTTTCACAAACCGTCTGCTTTCTTTGTCGATCACATAGATCACCGAATCATGTGCCTTTGTCTTACAATAAGCACTGACCAGAATATAATCCTCTGTAATTGCAAGTCCCTGTGGTGTCATGGATGTGCAAACTTCTGCTTCTCCGTCCCCTTTTACTTTCAGCGTTCTTGTTGACTTCAGACCAGGCACAACATAAGTCCCGTAGTCATTGTCTACTTCAGCTTCATCGCAGGCGTACTTATAAACAGTCTGGTTACGCTTCAGCGTTTTCAGATACTGCTCCATCGTGTAAACGGAATCCGTATTCGTCACCTTCTGGTTAGTTTCCGGCTCCACCTCGGTTCTGTACTGGAATGCGTAATACCAGTAGCTTCCTCCGATGATTCCCACAACCAGTAGAATACTGATGATACTGCGGATATGTCCAAGCATGGTCTTCTTTTTCCGGACCTTTTTCTTCTTTGCTTTTTTCTCTTCCTGTCTTACTTCCTCATTCTCAAGCTCTTGTTTATTCATTCATGCCCACTTCGTTTTTATATACTTTCTGTGTTGAAAATCCCCGTCCTCTGACCTCATTTACATTGCCAATGATCATAAATGCGTGCGGATCTATCTCCTGCACGATCTGGTTCAGCCGCATCAGTTCACGGTTAGATACAACGGTAAGGATCATCGGCTGATCCTTTCTCAAATAACCGGTCTGCGTGTAGACCAGTGTAGTTCCTCGGTCAAGCTTCTCCTGGATCAGATGGTTCAGCTTCTCATACTCTCCGGAAATGATCTTGACCTGTGTTCTGGTCGATCCCATCAGAAGCACTTTATCCAGCATCACCGTGTAAATCAGTACCAGAAGGATACCATAGATGACCTCTTCTTTATTGGTAAATACCATCTGGAAGATCAGAATCGCAAAATCAAATACATAAAGCATAACAGATACCGGAAGCCCGAATTTCTTATTCAATACCAGCGGTGGGATATCCATACCTCCTGTTGATGCTCCGCATCTTATAACAACTCCGATTCCAAGTCCGATCATCAGACCTCCACAGATCGTCGAAAGCATCTTATCGTCTGTGACGTTCTGTAATACCGGAACATTCTCCAGTATTCCCAGAATGATCGGATAATAAAACGTACTGACCAGTGTAGTAAGTGCAAATTTCATACCAAGCACTGCCGCCCCCAGAAGAAACATCAGTGTGTTGAAGATCAGTACAAATGTATGAATCTGTAATCCGAAATAATGGTTTACGGCAATTCCAAGTCCCGTGGTCCCTCCAGTAATGATATCATTCGGCAGGATAAACATTACAATTGCAAGTGCATATACTGTATTCCCAAATAAAATCAGGCACAGATTCCTCATATTTGACATTTTCATATTACGCTCTCCTTGACATATGTATTTTGTCTGCGGATTTCCCCAATTTTCCACAATCCAATACTTTATAGTATACTCGGTGCATGTTTTGGGGACAAGGAATTTTTTTATTTTATTCTCTTTTTTCGTTTCATTTGGTATACTGTGATTAAAAAGACAGGTTTTGATTTTCCAGGAAAAGAGGTTAGCAAGTTATGGACAAGATCAGACAGTTACAGGACATGATTAACGAGAGCAACCGAATCGTCTTTTTCGGCGGTGCCGGCGTCTCTACCGAGAGTAATATTCCGGACTTCAGGAGTGCAGACGGACTCTACAGACAAAAATACCGCTACTCACCGGAGCAGATTGTAAGCCACAGCTTTTTCATGCAGCATACGGAAGAATTTTATGATTTTTATAAAGAGAAAATGATGTTCCTTGATGCGAAACCAAATAAAGCACATCTGAAGCTTGCCGAGCTGGAAGCCGCCGGAAAGCTGACCGCCGTTATCACACAGAATATCGACGGACTCCACCAGGCTGCCGGAAGCAAAAATGTACTGGAGCTTCATGGAAGTATCCACCGCAATTACTGCATGCGTTGCAAAAAGCAGTACAGTGCACGTTTTGTAAAAGAATCGAAAGGAATCCCAACCTGCGACTGCGGCGGAACTATCCGCCCGGATGTAGTTCTCTACGAAGAAGGACTGGATAATCAGATTATCCAGAAAAGTATCCGCGCCATCTCAGAAGCAGATATGCTGATCATCGGCGGTACTTCTCTTGTAGTCTACCCTGCTGCCGGATTTATCGATTATTTCCACGGCAAATATCTGGTACTCATCAACAAGGATGCAACTGCCCGTGATGTAGGCGCAACTCTGACGATCCATGAGCCGATCGGAGAAGTATTAGACCGGATCCATGTATAGCCGGAGAATCCAGGAAATATCCGCTATACCCGTAATCTGTAATTTCCCGGACAACATGCCATTTTCATGTAGTCTAAAAATCCTCTGCCAGCTCTTTCTATCAAAAGAGTGACAGAGGATTTTTCATTTTAACCGTTATACGTCTTAAAAAAATGATACAGATTGTCCAGTGCTTTCGTCAGCACCGGGATTTCTTCTTCATCTAAGGTCTCAACGACCGCTTCCACCATCTTCCTGTGAAACTCTGCGTGATGGTAGTACGCCTTCTCACCTTTTTCCGTTAGCTTGATATTGACGATCCGGCGGTCTTCCTCACTCCGGTGGCGGACCGCATACTTTTTATTGACCAGACTGTTCATCGAAGTCGTCAGAGATCCTACCGTAATCCCAAGCTTCTTTGCGATCGTAGACATATTATTCCCGTCACCCAGACCGACCGCCTCAATGATATGCATATCATTGTTCGTCAGATCCTTAAACTCTTCTGTGATCACTGCTTTTTCTTCCAGTCCCCATATATCATTAAAAAGATGTACCAATATCTTATTGATGCTTTCGTATGCGTCCAATTCCCCTTCTTCTCCTTGCTGTGTCTTTTTCTAGTTCAATTATACACAGTCACCTAACAAAGAATCAATCACTTCTTTCACAGTTTCTATTTTTTCTGCTTTCCACACATCCGCTCCGCAGAACAGAAGTGCCTCTCCGATCTCACCTTTTGCCGCTTTGATCAGCGCTTCCGTGATACAGTATGGCACTTCCGCCGGGTTACAGTTTTTCAGACACCCAAGACATCTCTTAGGCTTCACCCTCTCTCCTGCCATTACATGACTGATAAATGGATTCTTAATTGCCCTTCCCGGCATTCCAACCGGACTTTTCACCAGAATGACATCCTCTTTCTTCGCATTCAGATAACTCTGCTTGTAACTGAGATCCGCATCGCACTCCCATGTCGTGACAAATCTTGTTGCCACCTGGACTGCATCTGCTCCTAATGAAAAGGCATGCTCTGCCGCATCTTTATCCGAAATTCCTCCGGCTACTGCCACCGGGATATGCACCTGATATTTTTGGGCGTACTTTCTGACCACTGCCATAATCCTCTCGATTTCATTATCATAGCTTGCCTGTGTGTAAGTTTCCAGCTGCTCCCGGTCGAACCCCAGATGTCCTCCGGCTTTGGGTCCCTCGATCACAACCAGGTCTGCGGTCCTGGAAAATTTTTTATCCCAGTATTTTAAGATAACTTTCGCCGATTTTTCAGTCGATACGATCGGAGCGATCTTGGTACTGCTGCCCTCCACAAGTCCCGGCAGCTCGATTGGAAGCCCTGCCCCGGATACGATCAGATCTGCTCCGGCGTCCACTGCTGCTTTCACATGCTCGTCATAATCTTTCAGTGCAACCATGATATTAAATCCGATCACGCCATCCGGAGCCGTCTCTCTTGCTCTTTGAAATTCAGATCCAATTGCACGGATATTTGCCGCCCTTGTATTCGTTTCAAAATCCGGTTCACGAAATCCGATCTGTGCGGTTGAGATGATCCCGACTCCACCTTCTTTTGCAACCGCTCCGGCAAGCTGCCCAAGGCTCACACCGACTCCCATTCCCCCTTGAATGACCGGTCTTTTTACTTTCAATTCACCAATCACAAGTTCCGGTAATCCTTTCATTTTTCTTCTCCTCTTTCTACTACATCCTGCGGAATCTGTCATACCGCTTTTCGGTAAGTTCTTCCTTTGTCATTGCACCATATTTTTTCAAAAAAATACTGATATAATCATCCATCGGATCTGTCACTTCTGTAAATGTTTCCAGATTGAAGTTTTCCGGCTCCGGAATCACCCGTTCTACGATACCGGCTTTCAGGAGATGATCTGCTGTCAGCCTCATCACACCTGCCGCCTCTTTTGCGCGGCTGCTGTCCTTCCACAGGATACTTGCAAATCCTTCCGGCGAAAGAATGGAGTAAATCGAATTTTCAAGAAGCCACACTTCATCTGAAGTTGCCATCGCAAGGGCTCCCCCGCTTCCACCTTCTCCGATCACAACAGACAGGATCGGAACCTGAAGATTTGACATTTCAAATAAATTTCTTGCGATTGCCTCACCCTGTCCTCTCTCTTCTGCTTCCAGCCCACAGAACGCTCCCGGCGTATCTACAAAACAGATGACCGGACGGTTAAATTTCTCTGCCTGTTTCATCAGACGAAGGGCTTTGCGGTATCCGTCCGGTGACGGCATTCCAAAGTTACGCTCGATATTTTCTTTTGTCGTGCGACCCTTTGCCTGCGCGATCACCGTCACCGGCATTCCGTGAAATCTTGCAATCCCGCCAATGATCGCCTTATCATCCTGGTAATAACGGTCTCCATGAAATTCCATAAAATCTGTAAACAATTCTTCAATGTACTCCGCACCGACCGGACGAGCCTTGTCTCTGGATAACTGCACCCGTTCCCATGGCGTCAGATTCTTCTGTACCGCCTGTGTTTCCTTTTCTTCTACTTCCGGCAAATCGTATGTCCTCTGCTTATGCATTGCTACAATTTCCGCCAGTGTCTCCCTGAGACGCGGACGCTCCACAATCCGATCCACAAATCCGTGCTCCTGAAGAAATTCTGCCCTCTGGAATCCTTTCGGAAGCTTCTGCCCTATGGTCTGTTCAATCACACGCGGACCCGCAAAACCGATCAGCGCCCCCGGCTCGGCAAGAATGATATCTCCAAGCATAGCAAAACTTGCCGTTACCCCACCGGTTGTCGGATCGGTCAGCACACTTACATATAAACAGCCTGCATCATGGTGTCTTTTCAGTGCCGCCGAAGTCTTTGCCATCTGCATCAGAGAGTGTATTCCCTCCTGCATTCTGGCACCTCCGGAACAGGCAAATAT
>OGXW01003514.1_pt1 | contig 10277 bp, 3 predicted proteins | sample 1576341 | NCBI WGS metagenome assembly OGXW01 (sample SAMEA3541592, study PRJEB24748) | human gut metagenome | biome: human gut; feature: human-associated habitat; material: faeces | place: China | collected 2012
GCGACGAGTTTCTCGACACGATGCTCCATCTGCTTCCGCGTATATATATCGCAGCCACCGACCTACGCACGGTTTCGCTCTCGTTCGACGATACCTACATCGAGCGCGTGCTCGAAGAGGATTATTACGAGTCGGTGCGCCGCAGCATGGAAGGCCTTTTCGGCGAATACGATGTATATCTCGAGGTTTTCGAGGAGGATATGAAGTATTCCGACACTCCCGTGGCGGCAAGCATCTCCGAGGGGCTGGCCGATATTTTCCAGGTGCTCTACGATTTCATCAATTCCATCCGCGAGGCCACCGACGAGAAGGTCAACGGTGCTCTCGCCATTATGGCCGATGATTTCCGCAACTACTGGAGCGCTCCACTCTGCAATGTGCTCCGCGCTCTCAATTATCTTAAAATGAACATGCAATGACCGCCGACCAGCAACGCATCCTTCAGCTCCGCTCCGAGCTGAACCACCATAACCATGCTTACTATGTGCTCAACGCGCCGGAGATTTCCGACCGAGAGTTCGACATGCTCCTCAAGGAGCTTGAGCGGCTTGAGGCCGAGAATCCAGATATGGCCGACCCGCTTTCGCCCACTCAGCGCGTGGGCAGCGACCTCTCGGGGGCGTTCGAGCAGACCGAGCATATCTTTCCGATGCTTTCGCTGGGCAATACCTACAGCATCTCCGACGTCGACGACTGGTTCGACCGCGTGCGCTCCGGTCTCGGCGGCGAGGAGTTCACCGTGGTGGGCGAGATGAAGTTCGACGGCACGTCGATTTCGCTTATCTACGAGCACGGGCGCCTGGTGCGCGCCGTGACGCGCGGCGACGGCGAGCGCGGCGACATCGTCACTGAAAATGTGAAGACCATCCGAAGCATTCCATTGCAGTTGCAAGGCGAGGGGTGGCCCGACTTTTTCGAAATCCGCGGCGAGATTCTCATGCCCTGGAGCGCTTTTGAGCGGCTTAACCGAGAGCGTGAGTTCAACGAGGAACCGCTCTTCGCCAATCCGCGCAACGCCGCTTCCGGCACATTGAAAACGCAGAACTCGCGCGAGGTGGCCCGACGCGGTCTCGATGCGTATTTCTATTATCTGCTCGGTCCGGAGCTGCCGTTCGACAATCATTTCGACAATATGATGGCTGCCCGGAGCTGGGGCTTCAAGGTGTCGGACATCATGACGCGCCTCCATTCGCTCAAGGAGGTCGACGATTTCATAACCCACTGGGACGAGGCGCGCCGTTCGCTCCCCGTGGCTACCGACGGCCTGGTGTTCAAGGTCGACTCGCTGCGCCAGCAGCTTAACCTGGGCTATACGGCCAAGTCGCCGCGCTGGGCCATGGCCTATAAGTTCGCCGCCGAAAGGGCGTTGACGCGTCTGCGCTTTGTTTCGTTCGAGGTGGGTCGCATGGGCATCGTCACACCGGTGGCCAATCTTGAGCCGGTGCTCCTTTCCGGCACGATTGTAAAACGCGCGTCGCTCCATAATGAAGATATTATCAAGGGTCTTGGCATCCACGAAGGGGATATGCTCTACGTTGAGAAGGGAGGCGAGATAATCCCTAAGATTACGGGTGTCGACGCCTCGCAGCGTCAGCCTGGTGCGCGGCCTATTGAGTTCGTCAGCCACTGCCCGGCGTGCGGTGCGCCGCTTGTGCGTATTGAGGGGGAGGCCGCATGGCAGTGCCCCGACAAGTTCAACTGTCCACCGCAGATTGCCGGACGTGTAGAGCATTTCGTGGGCCGCAAGATGATGAATATCGAGGGGATAGGCGAGGAGACTGCCCAGCAGCTCTATGACGCCGGACTGGTGCGCAATATCGCCGACCTCTACGACCTTCAGCCCTCGCAGCTGGAACGCCTCGAAGGGTTCGGCCGTCGCTCGGCCGAGCGTGCGGTTGAAAGCATTCGGGCCACTACGTCCGTGCCCTACGACCGCGTGATTTATGCGCTCTCGATTCCATACGTGGGCGATACCGTGGCCAAGAAGGTAGCTCGGGCGTTCCCCGACATCGACACGCTCATGGCGGCTTCGGCCGCCGAACTGGCTGCCACGAAGGATATCGGGCCGCGCATCGCTGAAAGCATCGTCGATTATTTCGGGAATCCCATCAACCGGTCGATTGTGGAGCGTCTGCGTGCCGCCGGGTTGCAGATGCGGCAGTCGGAGGAGGCCAACGAAGGGCGCACCGACCTGCTGCAGGGTAAGTCGTTCGTCATTTCGGGCGTGTTTGCCCTCCACAGCCGCGATGAATATAAGGCAATGATTGAGCTTAACGGCGGCAAGAACGTCGGCTCGATTTCCAAGAAGACCGACTATGTTCTCGCAGGCGAGAATATGGGTCCGGCCAAGCGCGAGAAGGCGGCTTCGCTCGGTATCCCCATCATTGACGAGCAGCAGTTCCTCGCTATGCTTCAGCCGTCTGATTCCGGTTCGGCTGAGTCCGACGGCCGAACCAACGGTTGATTATTATCGAGATGGCGCCGTCGCCGGTCACGTTGCAGGCCGTGCCGAACGAGTCCATGGCTATGTAGAGCGCTATCATCAGCGCGCAGTCGGCCTGCGTGAATCCCAATAGTGAAGTAAACAACCCGAGGGCGGCCATCACGGCGCCTCCGGGTACACCCGGTGCGGCCACGATGGTCACGCCGAGCATCGCTATGAATCCGGCGAACATTCCGGTGGTGTATGGCATGCCGTGGGCTATCATCAGGGCGAGGGCGCATGCGGTGAGCTTCAGCGCCGACCCCGACATGTGGATTGTGGCGCAGAGCGGCACGGTGAATCCCGCCACGTCGCGGTCCACGCCCATGGCGATTGTGCGTTCGAGTGTCACCGGGATGGTGGCGGCCGACGACTGGGTGCCCAATGCCGTGAAGTACGCGGGCATCATCGACCACAGCAGCCGCAGCGGGTTGCGCGTGGTTGTGGAGAAGGGCGCGGCCACGGAGTACTGGAACAGCAGCACAGCCACATGGAGCACGAATATCACGGCGATGATCTTGATGAACGTCGACGCCACGGTGGCAACCTCGCCGGTCACGGCCATGTTGAGGAAGATGCAGAATATATAGTAGGGGAGGAGCGGCACTATCGCCTTGCGTATCAGCATGTCGATTATCGAGCGGAACTCGCCCAGCAGCCGTTTCAGACCGTCGGTAGGGAGAAAGGCGGTGCCCAGTCCGGTGATGAAGGCAAGCAGCAGGGCCGACATTACGGTGAGCGCAGCAGGCATGGCGATGGTGAAGTAGGGCTGAATCCGCACCGCCTGGGCCTCCTGAGCCACGTAGCTCGCCGGTTCAATCATCGAGGGGAAGAGCCAGACGCCCGTGAAGTAGGCGCCGAACCCTGCCATGAGCGTGAAGCCGTAGGCCAGGGCAATTGTGGCTACGAGCATCTTGCCGGCGCGCACGCCGATGTCGGCGATGGCCGGAGCCACGAATCCGAGGATAATCAGCGGGATGCAGAATCCGAGGAACTCGCCGAAAATGGCGTTGAACGTTGCCGCCGTGCGGGCCAGCCATTCGGGTGCGACGAGTCCCACGCCCACGCCTGCCGCGATAGCGATGATAATCCGGGGCAGCAGCCCCCAGCCCTTAAACTTCTTTATTGCATTCTTCATTCGGTATAGATTTGTCTAAATGGTTGGTTATTAAATCGTAGGGACGCGCAGTTGGTGCGTCCGTATAATTGGCTGAAATTTAATTTGTATACTTGGACGCACGAACCGTGCGTCCCTACTTCCAAGGAATTTTGTAACACACTCCCTGTTTTTGGTAGCCTAAATGTCTTATCTCATTTTTAACTTTGCGAAAGTACGAATAAAAACTCACATCCGCCCGCTTCCCGCTCTCCAATTCCTTACAATAATCCCTAAAAAACAATAATATCCTCCTTCGCCCGACGGCGAAGGAGGATATTGGATTAAGATAGGATGTATGTGAATCAGTGCTTGATGAAGCGGGCATCGGCTGTGCCGTTTTCGCCTACGGCCTTGATGATGTAGACGCCGTCGGTGAGCGTGCTGACGTTTATTGTGGCTTCACGGCCCGAGAGGGTCGCTTCATGCGCAATCACGCCGTTTACACCGAAGATATATAGCTGCGTGCGGCCCTGTTCGCCGCCGGGGAGCCCGGCTACATGGATTTCGGTCTGGGCAACCGGCGGATTCACAGTGAGGCGCTCTGCCGAAGCGGCATCCACGGATTCGATGCCCGAAACCACGCCTTTTACGGTGACGATGAATTCACCCGAAGCGCCTGAGCCGTCGATGGCACATGCGCGGACGGTAACCTGGCCATTGCCACGTCCGGTGGCCGTAACGCGGCCGCGGGTGTCGACGGTAGCTATGTCATCGCCGGAGACTATAATCCAGTTGGGCGACGTCAAGGTAGCATTGTACGGATAAATGCGTGCCTGGAGATCAAGCGTCGGAGTCTGCGAGTAGTCGATGGTGTTCTCGCCGTTGACGGAGAATACCTCGATGCGTTCTACAAGGTTGACCGATGCATCGCCTGTGGCCACCACTACGTTGCTTCGGGAGTAGGTGCCCGTCGCTGCGGCGCGCGAAGCGGCCTTCTGCGGCGCGGCGGCACTTGCCGGATTGATGATTTCCACAGCGTAGAAAAGCGGTCCGGCGGGAGGATTAACGTCGCAGAACGAAGTCATGTTGCCCGAAACCTCATCGATCATAGCGAGCGATTCGGGGGTGTTGCCGCGCAGAATCCGGTAGGAGTCAACCGTCACACCCTCGTAGCGCGTCCAGATTAGATTCCAGGAATCACCGATACCACGGTTGATCATCACGTGGATAGGCGTGTGGGCCGCGCTGCGGTCGGATTCGCCGTAGGTGAGCTCATACGTCATCATGTAGCGCGAAGCCTTCGCGTCGGGCGTCGAGGTGAGGTCTATATAGGATGTCACGTTCGGAGCAAGCTGCTCCAGCAGGATGTATTTCCCTGCCACCGATGTCTCCTTGTAGAGGTTCAGACCGGTGACGTCTGTGTCTGTTGCCGATGGAGCCTGCCAGCGGATACGGTGCTTGCCGGTGGTTTCGTCGATGTCGACAAGCGAGATTGTCGGGGTGTTGTTCCATACTACCTCTACGGTCTCCGTATGCTCTTCCGTGGCGATCCCCTCCGAAAGCGTGTGGCGGATGTCATAGCGGTTTGTAACCCGGAAGGTCAGAACGGCGTTGTCGTCGTCGATGATTTCAAGCGTAGCAAAACGCGAGTCGTCGGTGTCGGAGAGCGGTTCCCAGTCGTAGGGCTTGTTGGCCAGATGGATTTCCCACTTGCCCTTGCCCGCGTCGGGAGCCGAGATTTTCACGCGGTCGCCGCGATGGCATACCTCAGGAAGGGTGAACGTGGGGTCGGGAGCGGGGTTAATCTGAATGTAGACAGTCTTGTCGCCGATGGTGACGCACTTTCTGCCAGGTGTATTCCATACGACGTTGTAGCGTCCGGAGCCGGACGATTTAGCCTCGCCGCCGTCCCAGTCGGGATCGGTTGCAATCGAAGCATATATGCTGACTTTCACAGGATAGCCGACAAAACCGCTTGTGGGGATGTCGAAGCTGCACTCTTCGTCGACGGTCATCTCATATACCTCGGAGAAATCAGATGCCTCGTGCATCAGGTCAACACCCTGCACTTTCACCTCATACGTTCCTGCGGGAATGTTGAAGATCGGTATCGTAAGACGGGAGGAACTGAACAGAGGCTTATGGGTCGGCACGGGCACTCCGTTCTTTCCGCCGTTGCAAGGCGAGAAGAGATATGCACCTTCGCCTTCAACGCCCTTATGCTTGATGCTTACGTTATAGCGCATGGCGGCCGCAGGCGTCTCCTTGTCGACGGAAGGATCCCATTCGAGCACTACAGCTCTCGAATTCTGCGAGTGGCGCAGATTCTTCGGTGCCTCCGGACGAGTGTTGGGTGTATCGATGGTAACATCAGTCCATGTCAGATGCCTGTGGCCATCATTGGCGAGAAATAGTTTATAAGAGCCAGTGGAAGCATCGTCAAGATAGAAGCTGTAATCGCTCGCATCGTGGTCGTACTTCTTGATTTCGAACTTATGACCCGGCAACTGGTAGGCGATATAGCCCCAGATTCCGCGTTCGGTCTGCACATCCTTGGGAGCATCGGCGTAGAAGTCGATATAGCCGTTGTTGTCAAAATCGTAGGTATAGCATATATTCCTGTGGTCGGTTACTAACAGGAATGAGTCGATATCGCCCATCTTTCCGGCAATAGGAGTTTCACCCCCTTCGCCGTTATCCCAGATTATGGAGAAAGAATAGGTGTCGCGGGCTATGGTTCTTGTCCCGTAAAAGTCGAGCGTTCCGTTGTTGTCGAAGTCGCGGATGGCAATAAGATAAAAATCGGAAATGTTGGTTGTCAGCGTTCTCTTCTCGAATGTGTAGTCGCCCCGGTTTTCATAAATATTCAGAGACAGCTTATTGTTGGCATCGTAGGATGTCGTGGCGAAGTCAATCAGACCGTCGCCGTTGAAATCCTGCCAGATAGCCGCCCAATTATACTCGTTGCCGGTGTAAGGTGAATATTTCTCGAAGCCCTTGTAGTCGGCATTGAAATACATCTCGGAGGGGTGCAGCCGATTCACAAAATCGAGTTTGCCGTCGTTGTCCAGATCCATGAAGTACTCATAGTCATACGAGGGGAGTTTGAACAGATCCGTTACAATCTCCATATCCTTGTCCTCCATGTTGATTGCGCCGGTCCCTCCGGGATTGTAGATATCTACATGTCCGTCGCCGTTGATGTCGGCGTGGACACCATTGCTGAACGTACCGATACTTGAGTGGTTGTTAAACAACCGCTGAATCGAAGTATACTCTCCCGGCTTTGAGGATTCCCAGAATTTATTGCGAAACAGTTCGTATTCGCCGTCCTCGTCAATGTCAGCAGCCCATTCTGGATTAGAATTGACGCCGTCTAACATGAGTTTGAGCTGCTTAATGTTGCCGGGATGGACGTCGAGCGTCTGCGAGACGGTAGGGGAGGTGTAGCCGTTGGCGGTCACGGTCAGAGAGATGGTCTTTTCGCCGCCGGTATCGTAGGCGATCTTGTATGTCTGGGTGCTCTCGTCGGAGCTGATGATGCGTGCGCCGTCAAAGTCCCACTGATATGTGTAACCCTCCTTAGGCATTATGGAGAGCGTGGCGGTGCAGACGTCGTTCACGGCAAACGGTTTCTCGTAGGAGAGGAGGAAGCCTGAGGTTGGCTCACGCTTTTCGAGAACGGCGTATTCGCTGAACGGCGAGCCGCCGTTTGCGCCGTCGACAGCCTGGACGGAGATATAGATTTTGCCGTCGGGCCACGAGCGGGTGTCGAACTTGCGTTGCAGACTGTAGCTCATGTTGCCGCCGGTGAGGTTGCGTCGGCGTCCGTCGGGCAGAGCGTCGGCGGTCACGATATCGTCGAGGTCGGGAGCTGTGCCGATGCGGAGCGAATAAGTCAGATCGGCCGCCGGCGTCTCCTTGTCGGTGGTGGGTTGCCAGGACACTTTTATTATCCCAGAGGAAGGCTCGTAGAAGATGTCGGGGCGCGCCGGCGCTTTGGGCACCGTATTGGCCGCCGGCTCGAAAACGATACCACGATAATCGAAGTAAAGCATGTTGCGTGAGGGGTCGGTTACATCCGGGAAAATTGCCGGCCCATTCTCTGAGAATTTAACGCTGATCCCGTTACTGCTTTCGTAAGAAGTCGGGGTGGCCGCAAGCTTGAAGTTACTGATCGGGAATTGCTGAACCGTCGACCTGGATGATTGTGGAGCGAGCCAGAGTTCGTAGACGCCATCGTTGTCGAGATCGCGCATATCGAACACGTTGCATTTTTCGGTCAGTGGACATTCATGACGCTTGAAGGATCCGTTGCCTTTGTTCTCAAGAATAAGCACGAACGTACAGGCTGACTGATAACCATTGTCGGTTTTTATCGGGATGAGGATATCCACCAGTCCGTCGGCATTGAAATCGGCGCTATAGATGTCGCCAGCGAGGTAGTAGCCGGAAAGGAGAGTCTTTTCGGTAATACCGCCTTCGGGAATCTGGATGTGAGAGGTAATAGTTTTCGAGGCATCGTCGGCGATGATGAAGTCCTCGATGCCGTCACCGTTGAGGTCGCGCACTATCATCTGACCACCGAAATCGGTCGTTGCATATCGGTTTTCACCGATATTGTAGTAGATTTTGCCGTGAACGTAGTCCACGATGTCGGGCATACCGTCGTTGTTGATGTCGTGCGACTCGAATTTCACGCCCTTGGATTTTTCGTAGACGGGCGGACTATAGATGCCCATGCCCGACATGGAGGCCAGTGCGCTCTGAATATCGCCCGTGGAGCCCTGAACCGGCATATTGAGATATTCCGAAATCGGCATCACATCGTATTTCACCGTCAGGCTCTTGCCGTCGGGGCTCAGCGATACAAACCGCTTGGGGTCGGCCACCTCGTCACCGCCGCTGAGGCGCATAAGGTCGTAGCGGCCGTCGTTGTTCACGTCGGCGGGATAATATACATGTTTTGTGTCGGCCTCGTCGCCGTCCAGAATGGGAGCCGAGAAATTGGCGGTGTCGATATGGCGCACATAGTTGCTGTACCACAAAATGCCGTTGTCGCCGCCAACGTTCACGAGGTTTCCGTAGATAGTCTTTTCGCCGAACCTGAAACCGTTGTAGCCATTGCCGTTCCAGATGTATACGCCGTTGCCTACGAAATCGAGAATGCCGTCGCCATTGATGTCGTACCAGGCAGCCTTCTTCAGCGGACTTGTAGGCGTTTCCGGCGTTGTGGTGTGGAAGGCTTTGGTGTCGTCTGTCAGCCCAAAATTTGGATTTGTGTATTGGGTTGGGTCATTCGCAAAGGCATATACGGCTTTAGTGCCTACCGGAAGGAAATGATTGCTGTATTTATATTTGTTGTATTTATCGCCACCATTAACGGATGTAATCGCCGGGACGCGTATAAATTCATTTTCCGTCTTAGCTATTACCGAAATCGCATTACCATAATACCGTATGCGCGCTCCTCCATGGCTGAATGCTTCCGAATTAAGAGCCCAAAAGCCAACTTTTTGACTCCCGGAATAATTTCTGTCATAGATTTTACCATCGAGATAGTAGGCATTGTTATATTGATAATCCAGATTAGTGGAATATTCAGGCGCCTCTTTGCCCGCATCGATTATAAATAAGGAGGAGGCCCAGCCATTGGTTATCCGGATGTATTTAGTAGCCGGAGGAATTTCAATATAGCCCTTTCTTGAGAGGCATTGTACGAAGTTTTTGCCGTCGGTGGAGATAGTGAAATTCCCGCTGATACCCTCCAGACAAATTACCGGCTTCACGGCGCCCGAAAAATCCAGTGCGGGCGATGTTGCCTGCTCGATATCGAAACCGCGGAACTCTCCTTCCGTGTTTTTATATGCGGTATAGGTGCCGGTCCATCCTTCGAGGAAGTTTTCTTCGTCGCAGGTCTTGCAGTAAAGTAGGTTCGGACAATCCGCCGGAACGGCGTCGCGGATGTCGGTGGGTACCGTAATCCCTTGGTCGAGGCCCGGGAGTGGTGCGCTTCGGCGGTCGGCTGACGTAGCCTCCACGACGCCGAGCACCGCGCAGCAGAGCAGCAGGGTGGCTGCCAGGGGGATGCGCAAAGGTTTGACGGGTGGTTTGATTGGTCTCAACATGATAATTATGAGATTGGTTAAGAACCCTTTGCGTGTCCCCCTCGAGTCGGGTCAAGATTAAATTAAGGGATTGATAAATGCTTCGGTCAAAGCACAAAAAAGCGTGAGGACAATGTTTACTGACTACTCAATCGAGGCATCGCCAAACGCCCTACCGGATAGACAGTCCACCCCTCACGCCATGCCGATATGTCGACCCCTCGTGCAGGGGTGGATATAAGCACGCATGAGCGTTTTTGACTGCTGGACTCCCGGTAAAAAATTTGGCGAATTTCGATTGAGAATCAGCTAAAACGCTTTTCTAATATGTAAAATTGAAACAGAACTCTTTCCGTTTCTGCCGCAAAGATAGATACTTTTGCGTAAACCGCCATAATCCCAAAAGTTAAAACACTCCGCTCTCATAAAAAATTTGGCATTAAAGCCGCTTATACGGCGATGGTAAAGAATAATAAAACACGACGCCCCGCTACGGAGCATGGATCCTGAACATGCTTCCATAGCGGGGCGTCTGTTCTTTTCACGGGCTGAAAAGAACCAAAAGGCCCAGAGGCGCGGAAAAAAGCTT